>Ga0265798_10005982_pt1 | contig 16117 bp, 12 predicted proteins | sample P3T30metagenome_FD_192430 | JGI IMG/M metagenome (GOLD analysis project Ga0265798, IMG submission 192430) | Plant litter microbial communities from East Loma Ridge, Irvine, California - P3 T30 | ecosystem: Environmental > Terrestrial > Plant litter > Unclassified | place: USA: California... | reverse complement strand
CTGTCTGTCTGTTTGTTTGTTTGTTCTTCCATCCCCGTGTCAGCTCCTACATCTGATAGCCGTTCCGCGACATACCCGGCGCTATCAAGAACACTGCTGCAAGCCACCCGTGGGGAATAATAGTGAGAACGAGATTAGTACTTCCTCAAAGTAACTATTCTTCTTCTCGGTCGCTTATCCGCGCAGCCACTCGACGCTCGTGGCTCGTCAGGAGGCGACATACGTACTTGTCCTCCTCGTCAAATCTTAGCTCGACCGCAGTCACAGCGAACAAAAGATTAAACCTCATCCGAATCCCTCCCTGATCTTCCTCACGGTGGACTCTGCCGATCGATACATGCAGCAGCCATGCTTATGTCAGTCGTCGTTATTTATCATCCTCGTCATCACCATAATGATCGTCACATCCGTCTTCACTCAATCTCAAGCCTTTGGTCACTTCCAGGTTTTACTCGCCTTCAAACTCAAGCATTCACCAAGACCTGGCCCGCGGATACCTGCATCAAGCAAGTGTTTGTGCTGTTGTGTCCTTCTGTGTGCGAAACACGTCGGATCGATGCATCGGGTGTTCAAGACGGTGCCTTGACGTGCAACGCGCAATCATTTTGCGTGCCCTCGTCCGTAGAGACTCGTAGTACAGACTAGTTGGTGTGATCCTCGTCCATTTCATGTCCATCATCATCAAGACAATGGCCGAGTCGCAGGCGTTGATTGGCCGCATGCCTTTTGCTGCTGGCGCAAGCCGTTTCAAAGTGGTTGTGGGTCCGTGTCGATGGCCCGGGCGGTAAAGCAGATGGACCCTGCGTGTGGTGGGATGGCAGCCGATGACTTCTTAGTCGTGGTGAGTAGTAGTGTGTAGCGTAGTTGAGAGGCTCAGGCGGCGAAGGAGGCGGCGAGAGCGAGCGAGGGGCGGCGGCGGGAGTAGCGGTGGGCGACAGCTTGCATCTGGCCCTGCCTTTCTCGTGCGGGAGAGGAGAGGCGAATTAATATCATAGGTAGTCCTACTACTACTATTACTACTTCCCTTCCACCCTCCCCTCCCTCCTCCCCTCCCCCTCTCTTCACCCATCTTCACACAATTCCCACCATGCCTAGCACTCCCTCCAACGACGCCAACGGGCCCCAAACCCACAAGCGCAACATCAGCAAGGCCAATGGCAAGGAAATGTTCGTCAACACCCGAACTCCCCACCGCCGCAACCAGTAACTAATTCATTCCGCAGCAACGTCGATGTCCTTGTCATCGGCTCTGGCCCGACTGGTCTCGGTGCCGCAAAGAGACTGAAGCAGATCGTATGCGCGCTCGTCGTACTTCCGGTCGAGACATACCTGCTAACCCATGATTGCAGGGTGGCCCTTCATGGCTGATCGTCGACAGCAACGAGACTCCCGGTGGTCTTGCCAGCACCGACATCACACCCGAAGGCTTCGTAAGTACCTCAAATCCTCTTTCCAGTTGCCATCATCGTCCTAACACTTCATCTTCCAGCTCTACGATGTCGGCGGCCACGTTATCTTCTCCCACTACAAGTACTTCGACGACTGCATCGACGAGGCCCTTCCCAAAGAATCCGACTGGTACCACCACCAGCGCATCTCATACGTCCGCTACAAGGGCCTCTGGGTCCCCTACCCCTTCCAGAACAACATCTCCATGCTTCCCAAGGAGGATCAGGTGACTTGCATGGAAGGCATGATCGACGCTGCCCTTGACGCGAGAGTGGCCACTACAAAGCCCAAGGACTTCGACGAGTGGATCATGCGCAACGTTGGTGAGGGTATTGCGGACATCTTCATGAGACCATACAACTTCAAGGTCTGGGCTGTGCCCACCACCAAGGTATGTTGAAAGACACAAGAGCATGGGAAAGGAGATGAAGATTCAAGACACTGACAGGACATTAGATGCAATGCGAGTGGCTCGGCGAGCGTGTCGCTGCACCCAACCTCAAGGTTGTCACCAAGAACGTTGTCCTCCAGAAGACCGCCGGTAACTGGGGACCCAACGCCACCTTCCGCTTCCCTGCCGAGGGCGGCACTGGTGCCATCTGGATTGGTGTTGCCAACACTCTACCCAAGGAGAACACCCGCTTCGGTGAGCACGGCCGTGTGAACCGCGTCGACGCCGACAACCACCGTGTTCTTCTCGGCGACGGCACCACCGTCAACTACAAGAAGATGGTCAACACCATGGCCGTCGACCACTTGGCCGAGGCCATGCAGGATGAGGAGTGCAAGAAGCTGTCCGAGGGCCTCTTCTACAGCACCACTCACGTCGTCGGTGTCGGTATCCGAGGCGAGCGCCCCGAGCGCATTGGTGACAAGTGCTGGTTGTACTTCCCCGAGGACAACTGCCCCTTCTACCGCGCCACCATCTTCTCCAACTACTCTCCCCACAACCAGCCCAAGGCCAGCGTGAAGCTGCCCACCCTCCAGCTCGCTGATGGCAGCAAGCCTTCCTCCACCGAGGCTCAGGAGGGTCCCTACTGGAGCATCATGCTCGAGGTTTCCGAATCCTCGATGAAGCCCGTCAACCACGAGACCATGCTCGCCGACTGCATCCAGGGTCTTGTCAACACCGAGATGATGTCGTCCACGGACGAGATTGTCAGCACCTACCACCGCCGCTACGACCACGGTTACCCCACTCCTTCGCTCGAGCGCGAGGGTGTGCTCAAGCAGCTCCTCCCCAAGCTCCAGGCCAAGGATATCTGGTCGCGTGGCCGCTTCGGCAGCTGGCGCTACGAGGTCGGCAACCAGGACCACAGTTTCATGCTGGGTGCCGAGGCCGTCGACTCGATCGTCAACGGTGCCGTTGAGCTTACCCTCAACTACCCCGATTTCGTCAACAGCCGTGCCAACACTGAGCGTCGTCTGGTCGACGGTGCGCAGGCTTTCAAGAGCGAGGCTGCCTCCAAGGTCTTCCCTTCTTAGATCAAGCATGACGTGAGTTTGATATATTCAAGAGTGGGATGAAAGTGGTAGAAGGTAGAAGGATACGATGAGACGCCTGTTTGTGGAGTTTTTCTTGTTCGATCGCTGTGCATACGAGCGAAAGCGAAAACATATTTCCTGTCGCTTTCGAGAGTGTGCAGGTAAACCATTAGTTGCATAGAGACTAGAAGTCAAAACAGTTTAAGAAGTTCAATTGGGTTCACTTCATGTTGTCTGCTCGTGATAATCGCCTGCTCGCGGCTTCCGGCTTCCCATCTCTCAGCGCTAGCCCGAAACGGAAGTCCGACTGCGTCTTCCCCAAATTAATCAACTAGGCCGTGCATCTACAACAAACAATGAAGACACTCACATAGCAACGACCTTCACCCACACCCACAAGAAGAGAGTCGTTTACCCACGCGAGCCAATTCGGCTCGGAAACAAATTGACACTCACAAACTGAGAAAGGACTACGCCAATGCCGCGCTATCAGCAGGCTTCGGCCTACGACATTATCACTGGCGGCGACCCTTCACCACGCCCATCGCGCCAACAACAACAAGAACCACAACAAAATGAGACCCCACAACGACACCGGCAATCACTCGGCGCATCGACCGCAGCTTTCAAGCAATCGACCATGGGCCCTCCCTCGCGCCCAGACGCTGGAAACGAAGACCTGCGAGCGCAACTGCGCACACTACAATACGAGCTCGACAGCCTGAAGCAAGAGCGCGAACTCGCCACGCTGGAATCGCAACATGAATTGCGCGATGTGCAGGCACGCGCCGAAGAGGACTTCCGCCGGGCGCAGACTGCGGAGAGGGAGCGGGATGTTGCTGTTCGGAAAGCGGAGAGCGCTGGACGCGAGGCGGCCGAGGAGCGCGATCGCGCGGTCAATGAGAAGATGGCGCTCGAGAAGAAGTGCCGCGGTTTCCAGGAGGACGCGAGACAGTTGAGGGTCGAGGTTGAGGAGGCGAGGGCTGAGGGCGAAGAGAGGGCTAGGGAGGCCGAGAGGGAAGTGGGAGAGTTGAGGGCTAAGGGTGAGAGCGCGTCTTTTGCTGCTGAGGAGGCTAGGAGGGAGTTGGAGATGAGGGTGGAGGCTGTTGCTAGGTTGCAAAGGAGTCTTGCCGAAGCGGAGGAGAGGGTTGGCGGACTGGAGGGAGAAGTTGTGAGGCTTAAGGCTAGGGGTGGGGACGAGGAGACACTGGCGCTTGTGAGGAAGGAGTTGTCGACGCAGGTGGAGTATATTCGCAAGCTCGAGGGGACGAACCGCGAGCAGGGCAGTGAGTTGAAGGGGCTCAGGAAGATGGCGAGAAGTGTCGAGGTCGTTGAAGAAGAGAAGAGGGCGCTGGAGGCTAAAGTGGGCATGATGGAAGATCTGAGGCGGGAATTATCAGAAGCACAGCTGCAGAGGCGCATCCTGGAAGACGAGAAGAAGGGCTGGACGAGCTATCTCGAGGCTGAGGGACCTGAGGGTGAAGCAACCTTTGACACACCAGAGCAAATGGCAAAGGCTTTCCTACAAGAGAAGCTGGAGAGACTGAGTCTGGTCGACCAGCTGGGAAGTGTGCAGCCTGAGCTTCTCGTTAAAGAGGAGAACATTCGGGAACTCCAAGAAGAGAAGGCTAGACTGATGGCCGAGATTGAGAACCTACGCACATCTGCTGCGACGACGCCAGCAGCACCCGCTCCTAGTGACGCAAAAGCGCGTGCTAGGCTCGAAAGACAGAAGAATCTCGCTGTCAAGGAAGTTGAATACCTGCGTGCACAGATGAAGACCTTCGAAGCTGAAGAAGCCGAGTTCAACTCTGAGCAAATCGACGAAGAGCATACCAAACGCGTGCACGAGCTTGAGACCATGCTCGAGCAATACCGCTCTGAGTTGCAGAGCCTGCACGCAGACCTCACCCAGCTCGAATTGCAACCGCCTGCGACACCATCACAGCCTCCAGCGCTCTCGTCACCCAGAAAGCGCTCACGCGAGGAAGACGACGAGGCCAGCGAAGAGAACAAATCTTTCCGCCGCAAACTTCGCACGGCTCAAGAAGCCCTCGCGCAGTCTCAAAAGCAGACATCACTCCTCGAAGCAGAGCTAAAAGCGAATGCAAAGCAGCTCGCGTCTCTCAAAGAAACCTCACGGACCCGCGTCCTCGAGCTCCGCTCAAACCCAACCGCAGATGCAGAAGCGATAAAACTCTCAACGCTCCGCACTCTCCGCGAAGAGAACGCCGCCCTCCTTGCGCAAGTCGAAGGAAACACAAGCAGCATTGGAAAAGTGGTCCCCACCTCCACCCTCGCCGCCGCACGTCTCACAATCGAGGACCTCACCCAAACCCTACAACAAACCGACAAGAAAACTCTCCGCCTCAAACAAATCTTCAAAACGAAATCGCTCGAGTTCCGCGAAGCCGTAGCTTCCATCTTGGGCTGGAAGTTGGATTTCATGCCCAACGGCCGCGTGAAAGCTACTTCTATCCTTTACCCCAGCCATTATGGACCCGATGGGGAAGAAGAGGAGAACAGTATCACTTTTGATGGCGAGAATGGGACTATGAAGGTCAGCGGAGGGCCGAAGAGTGTTTTCGCGGGTGAGATTCGGCAGGCGGTGGAGTTTTGGGTGGAAGGCAGGAATGAGATTCCTTGTTTGTTGGCGGCTTTGACATTGGAGTTTTATGAGAGGACGACGAGGGCGCAGTGATTGAGGCAGGGATGACGGTGTTCTGTCGTTTCCTTCGCCTGGTTGCCGGTTCTGTTTTATGCTCTTGGTGACGGACTGCCACTTGCACGACCAACCTCCTAGCTTGTATCTCTATAACGCATCTAGGCCAGACCGCTCTTCTTCTTCTTCCCACCGCCAACGCCATCAATAAACAGCTCGCAATACTATTGCTCTTGCATCCGCCTAACTCGCTACGAAACACACTACATCCGTTCAAAACACAACAAATTCCACCACCGAACCATCCACTGCTATAATCGCCTTCATCCACAACAACGACACCAACGACCAACGAGAGAGCGACAATGAACCTCTCCATCCCACTCCCCACCAACGATCCAGCAGCGCAGAACTGCACCTGTTTCCTACATCCACCCTGCTACGGCCTCATGCAAGACGTTCCGTGCCATCCCAGCGATTAGGAGAGAATCTGGTAGGGCATGGGCGCTCTCGCGATTCTTGGGGCGGGTCACAAGATCTGACGGATCCACAAGCAGGGCGGGATCCGTAGGGTGCTGGACTCGTGGGCCTGGAAGACTCCTGCTGCTGCTGCGTAAGAGCACGGAGGTGAGGAGGATGAGAGCGTGCCGTTGAGAGAGATGGATCGTGAGGGACGTGAGATCCGGGAGGTTGGGGACACTACTGTCGCTGACGGCGAGGAGGAGCTTTGATGGGGTATGGAATCCGTGTATCAGTCAGATTGTTTCTTTCATGCGGAAAGTGCGTCTCTCGCTGATCTTCGTGTACTATTTCACGTGCGGAGCTTGTGTACGACCAACAAGTGAAGGCGCAAAACACATGTTGGACCGTCTTTCTCACGCTGGGAAGCTTCGGGGTTCGTCGATAGAAGAAGTACAAGTCTATCACCCAGAACCGGCATTTTTTCCAGTTTCGTCGGCTCTGTTCTCCTTTCTTTCTCACAGTTCACGGCGCATTTGCGCGACCGGTCCGGTATAGACATGGTGACCCTTCGCGGACCAGAAGACGATGCTGATGACGAAGCAAGCAAAGAAAAGCACGCTGCTCGAGTTCATCGTAGCGGCGTTGACGGGTAGGGCCAGAGGCCAGCTGTGAACTTGTTAGCCCATCCGTTCAACAGTATCGTCGACAGGAGAGAGAACAGTACTCGCAAAGCAAGAAACCACAGCCGAAGAATGCAGTAGACAGCCACGATTTTGATCGACGAACTAAGACCGACGAGCGATCACCCAGGCGAAGGCAACGGAGCGCCATAAAAACGACGCCAGATGAGGCAGCCGGTCGGAATCAGGTACCTTGTCAACACGGAGACGCCCGTGAGAGAGCTGATGGCGAGGAAGGCATAGCCGTTGTAATCGTCGGCGGCTGCCAGCACGGCTTCGATCTTACCAACGCAGAACATGAGAGTCGTTGCCATGAGGCAGCTGAGGAGGCAGTTGAGACCGTAAGCGTCCAAGATGATAGGATACTCACCTAACTTACGTGTCCGTCAAGATAATGTGCGGCGTCTGACCACTCATTATTCTACAACAAGGTAGGCAGAAGAGCTTATCACTTACATGTCAAGGCTAAGATTGAGGGGGAATGCCCACGTACTGGTTTATGATCTGTCCGTGATCGTGGCACCTTCTGAACGCAGCGTATAGGTGGGCAGCTTTGCCAATGCTGTCTATCTCTTTGGCTTCCGCTACTCTAACCAGATCGAGTGGGCGTGAAATGAAAAGTGACACGCTGCCCGTCGTGTATTTAAAGAACTTCTCAGACCGAACGCTTTTCCTCAATCCTTCGCTTTCATCGACTACATAACACGGATCTTCAGAAAAGCGCCAGCTCTTCCAACTACAACATGGACCAAAAATCCTCCCCCGACCGCGAGAATAACAAGAACAACACCATGGTAGACGTCGAAATCGCCGAACTCAAAGACGAGTCTACCACCTTCACCACCGAAGAAAAGCAGCGGCATAAGAAGAGGCGGTGCACCACGATCAATGTCCTCAAGATCTTTGCGCTCATACTATGCATCGATCTCGCTTTTCTGAGTATCGTTAACCTCGTACACAGTCACTATCAGAACAAGTTCTTGAGTGGTTGCTACGCTGCAGGCGGTCGTATCGTGGGTATGCAAGTCACTGGGACTTCCCGGTTAGAAACCAATGGCTTTCGGTGCGTGGGGGTCGACGACGACGCTCTTCGAGGTTGAATGATCTTGGTGGGCGTGTGCTTAGGTCCGGTAAAGGTGTTCGGCAGCATTACCGGAACGAGTGGTGGGACGACTGCCAGGCTAACGGTGGTCATGTTCGCCGCCAAAGCCAGTACTTCTGCGAGACGCAGCCAATATCATCAAGCGGAAGAAGCTATTGAAACGGAACCCGCGCCGGGGAAGAGTGCGGATCCTCTTCCAAAGGGGAGGATCTCCAGCTGGGCCGCCGTTTGTCCCTTATGCTCAAATGGGAGTGAGCTCCCATCGATTCGGGCAGCAATGAGAGCCAGCAAATGATCCTTCGCAAAAACATCAGTTGGAGAGTCGAGCGCGACTGGAGACAGCCAGAGAATCAGGGCGTCCATACACCACACATGCCTCTCGAAACGATGTTGCACCCTCCGTTCATTATCGTCACGGCTGGAGACAGATTCATGAGCTTAGAATCGAGTGCCAATATGCATTTCCTGTTTACCGTCCACTTTGTGGTGTAATGCGATGCCCCTTGGCAGACCCGAGCCTCACTAATACCAGCATATATGTGACATGCCGAAGCTGCTTGACCCGGTAACTATCGTACTTTGTCTTCGGAGATTTGTTAGCATTTATAAAGACGGTTTCGTCATGTGATACCCATACAAGAACCCACTGACTTTAGCATAAACTGAGGTTGAAGCGAGACTGGGATATTTAATTTGGGGCGGATGCTAACTGAACCCTTTCATGATGGTACAACCGATATAAATAGTTGACGTCTTCGCAAATCACCTAGTTAGAAACGCACGTTTTCAAAGCGCCGACACTGCCAGCTCGTGGATACATGGATTCTGAGAGTCGGTAATGAACCACCTGAAGTTCACAATGGCAGTTCTTCAACTCATGAAGACGAAGGCAGTCCCGCCGACTAGCTGAGGAGGTGCTGATGAAGACACAAAATTAGGTACGATGCAAACGAAGCCAAGACAGAGGCGCACAATGCAGGAGAAGTCCCAACGCGGAGCACTGCCTAACTTACCGGTACAGCACAGTGGCTTGCATGCATGAAAGATACCTATCTTCCAAGTATCTGGCCCGTCAAGATGCTGTGCGACGTCTGACAACACAATTGCAAGAAAGGTAATGCTGGTACTGGTGGTAGATGAAATTGACACTTGAAACGTCAAGGCAAGATTCGGACATGATCATGAATCGAGCCTACACAGCAGTCACTCAGAACAAGTCTATCAGCCGTTGACAGACTGTTGAGCAGACGGAGACGATATCCAGATATGCATGTCGGGATATCGAGATTGAGTTTCCGCTAGTGCTCACCAAGGATCCGGCAACAACTTCTTCTCGACATCACCACATCACCACAGCCCATTCAGCCCTCCAGCCGCTTTGGCCTTGCCGCTCATGTGCGTGTAATCGCCATATCTCGGGTCCTCACAGCTTGCCGGACCTGCATGAACACATGTACCATGGACATGAGCATTATTGGCTTCTGGCCATTGCCCGCCAGCCCTTCTACAGGCCATGCACGCTCTCCAACATCGGAACACTGCAATGACTGTACGTCACGGAAGGACTACTTCCCTCACTTTCTACGGCACGGAAAGTTTGAGCTACGGATCGAGTACCAGTTGAGGCGTCTGTTGTTTTCTTCTACAGATCCAGACTGACGTGTACTTTGCTTGGCCTCGTTTCATTCGTACAACACTGCATGCGCGCATCTTGGGCAAATATCAATGGGTGGTAGGCGGCTGAGAACCACAATCTGGCCGCCTCTTAATTTGTTTGGTGTCGTTCTATTCGTCCACCGAACGGCACGTCTGCAGGATTGTATGCGGTCCTGGGTGATGAAGTTTCCTCTCTTATCTGAGAACCTCCAGGCTTCCTAAACGTGAGTGAGACGATCGATACCCCAACCAGCAGGCCTTCGACAACAAACATGGCATGGCTCTTGCATGATATGGCTCAATGGCTGATACGGGCCCGTCTTTACGCCTTCATTGATTGGTACGAAGGTGTACGATAGGTCCTTTTCGTGTTCGCGTCATCTTATTGATTCGGGGTGCATGCCCATAGATGCCGTCCACTACTCTCGGATTACCATCACTTTCCGGCGAATCGATCCCTACACGTGGTAAGCTGAGGGCTTGACGGCAAGGCTCTTTATCAATCGTATCTGCTGTTCATTTTCCCCTCCAACGCTTCCCACGACACTCATTCATTACAACACCACATACAACAATGCTTTCAACCAACCTACTCACCCTCATATGCTTGTCCCTCCTCGCCACCTCCAGCGTCGCCCAACCTCCACGTCCACCACCCGGACACATCCCCATTCCCTTCGGAACACACATCAGCAGCGGCGCTCCTCACTCTCCAACCGGAGCATTCCCAACCGGAGCATTCCCAACTGGAGCATTCCCAACTGGAGCATTCCCAACTGGAGCGTTCCCAACCGCTTCCAACCCACACGGCCATCCTCACATCCCACTACCGACATTCGACAAGAATGAAGAATCAGAGCACAAAAAGCGCTTCGAAGGTCCCCGCCACCAACCACGCCCAGTCGCATGGCATCACTACGACTCGAATGCCGTGAAGCCGGTTGACTCTCCTCCACCCTTCGCCACTGCAGGTCCGTGGCCTACTGGGACGCAAGGCTTCCCGACCGCAGGTCCCACAGCGAGTCGGCCGTCGGCTAGACCCACAGGCTTCTAAATGTCATTGTCTCTCATCGTCGAGAACGATACGAACGAGTATGAGGGTTGAGACAGAGAAAGGGTCAGAGTCGAGTGAAGACTGAGTATTCTTTTGTTTTGGTTCGACTCGACTGGGGGAGAGGGTGAGAGCGAAAGCAGAGCAGAGGCGGGGAGTGCTTCCTAGATGCTAGCATCAGCGGCTTTCGTATATGACGAACACAACGAGACACATTGAGATGACATCCCTCCGCGAGTGGTGTTTTGAAGATGAATCTCATCAGTATACAGTGGTCAGTGTAGCTTTTGCTCTCGAAGATTACAACGAGGCCAGCGAGAGCAAAATGAGAAGATGATATTGATTCACGTACGTGAGGGGCTTATACCTCCATGGAGGTCTCAAGAATGCAGTAGTGACATCGGCGGCTTCCGTGCTCAGTAGCCATGGTAGTAGTGGCGGAAGCAAGCCTCGGTCTAGGAAAGAACGAAAGTTCATTATTGGGTATCAACATCCAGAAAAACGCCGCCATAACAAATGCCCTTCAGCCCGACGCAAAAACAGAAACACGAAAGAACAACTTCCCCCCTAACCGGTGCGGTCTGCAATCAAGCCCTTCCATTCCGCCTCAGCTTCTCCTTAGTGATAGCCTCCATCCTCGCAATCATACCCTTCAAGCCCATCCCTCTCTCGCAGTTCTCCTCCACCCACCCCTCCATCTTCAACCTCAAACTCCTCATACCGTTCAGCACAGGCATCTTCTTCCCCTCCTCGCCCGCAGTATGCGCAAGCGGGTTGAGCAGCAGAGCGAAAACCTCTTGCCAAATCTCAACCTGCCAGTAGCGCTTCAAGTTCTCGCGGATGCGATAAGTCTTGGTCGCGCCCTGGCCGAGAGCGGCGCCCCGGTCCGCGATGGTCTCCATATACTTGCCAAACAGCATGCTGTGCACGATGCCTGCCATGCCGTGGTAGTCGACCTGGTACGTCCAAGGGCGCAGCTCGCGCATCTCGGCGCAATCGGCCTCGCTGGTCTTCCAGTCGGCGATGAAAGCGACGCTGGGGATAAACTGCTTCAGGTCAATGCCGCGGCCGAAGTCGATGAGGCACACGCCTTTGCTGGCCCAGCCGTGAGCGCCGCTTGGGAAGTAGGTCGGGCTCCAGTCGGTTTCCATGCCGGGGTCGTCGAAGCGGACGAGGACGTTGTCGCCTTTGAGGTCGCCGTGGATGATTTGCTTGGAGTGCAAGGCTTCGACGGTGCGGAAGAGCTCGACGGTCAGCCACATAGCCATCACTTCGTCCATGCCGCCGCCGGTGGTGCTGGCACTGTCTGCACGCGCGACGTTGACGAGATCGAGTAAGGTGCCCTGATTTCTGTATTCCTCAATCAGGAAGCATTCGTCGCGGAACACGTGCATCTCGTGAGCGCGGACGATGCTCTCTGCGGCTCGGGAGACACCCAATCGGCGATGAGACTGCTGCAAGATGAAGAACTCCCAGGCGGAGAGCGGCTCTTCCATCTTGATCGCCTCGAGTGGCTTGCGGTGTGCAAGAGCACCCACGCCCCGAGCTACTGCACTGTTCTCATCGTCGGCTGCTTGTGTTGCCTCGCTGTTCTCTACCAAATAGACGGGTGCGAAAGTGCCAGCGCCGAGCTCCCGCTTGACGGTGTAAGTCGCCTCCGAGCCCTCAAATTGCAAGATTGGAGGCAACGAGGGAGCCTGTCCACTCTTCTCTTGACTGTTCTTGTTTGTTTTGGAAGTCGATCTGATGTACTTCTTGATCTCTGCTGTACGGCCTGAGGTGGTGTTGGAGTGGTCGTGATAGCCTAGGAAAGATCCGAGGGAGGGCTTGATCTGGCTCAGGATGGTCTCACGCAAGTACGGATCCATTGGGTTGCACTGTTGTTCCAAGACGATAGGTCCTTTTTGTACAGCCTCGGGCGCCGAAGGTGCGGTAGTCTTTGCTTCGTTCTGCGAAACCGCAGTGCCTTTGCCCAAGGATATGTTTCCCTTGGTCGACTTGGTACGGATTGGTTGGAGAACTTTGAACTTGTCATCATTCAGGTCTACCGTCACCTCCTCGAAGGGACTGCTTGGAGGCTCATCGTCTTCATCATCATCACCAAGCACGGGCATGGCACCAGAAGCTTGCCTACTAGGCGTCTTCGTGTTGTTAAAGTAGTCGTTTTGCGCCCGCGCTGTGATGGTGCCAAGATTGGATTCCGTCTGCTCGGCGATGGGAGTCATAAAGGGCAATCGATGATTCGGCAACATGTTCATTTGCTGAAAGTGGGCTGAGGGCGGGCGATTGTCTTCGGACGCGATGGGCACGCTGCGAGTTTGGACATTCTGCTCGTCAGGCGTTACCATGTCGTCGTCCGGCTGCCTGCTCTCATCTCTATAGAGTTCCCAGTCACGGTCAGTCCCAGTCGCCTGGCCTTCTGCGGGATCCTCATCCTCTCGGGGTACTTGTTTGCTCGTGGTAAAGTCTGACCAGCCGGTATGCTCTGTAGGCTCGTTCTCATCTTCATCTTCATCCGGAGCCTGAGCAAGTAGCTCGTTACGAGTCTCATCTCCATAATCACTAGGCGCGGCCGATAACTTTCCAGTGGTTGTGCTCTCGTCACCAGTGGTATAGTCGTCCTCTTCATCGCTGTCTGAGACCTCGGACTCGCTCTCTTCTGATTGCTCTGTCTGAGACTGAGACGCGAGAGGCGCGTTAAAGATGTCGTAGATCTCATCCATTGCTTCTTTGGTGTTGATAGTCATGGTGGGCTCAGCCGTCCTGTCGGCGTTCTTTTTACGCTTTGGCTTTGTTTTGCTCGTAGGTGAGTCCAAGTTGAGCTGCACTGTCTTCGTCTCGTTCTTGATGTGCTTCACATCCATGACCTGAATCTTTCGTGTCCGGTTAGCACGCTCCTCGCGTCGCATCTTCTTTCTGATCTCCGCCTCTGTGGGTTGGGCTGGAGGGGCGTTCTCGTCGTTCTCATCTTTGAGGGCTAGTGTTTTGGATGAAGATTCTACCACTACCTTGCTCTGTTGCGGTGATCTGGTGGATGGGCCTGACGCGGACGATTCGTCTTCGAAGATCTTGAAACCACGCTGCTTCGGCTTGGTCGCTGGTTCTTCATCGAGGTGTATCTTGAATCCCTTCATTGGGGGTTCGGCCAAATCTGTTTGCTCACCATGGCGGCTAAGGACCATGTTGGGCGAAGGGCTAACTCGTGACTCTTCTCTCGACCATTGCCGGTCAGCCCAGCCGCGGTGACGAGCTCTCAACTCCTCGAAAGAATACTCAGACTTCGAACCGCTCGCTTGGGTATACACGGCCTCAAGATTGACAAAGACACATTCGAGCCTACCAGTCTTAGGATTCTGCACACATTGGTAGTTGTCGATGCTACCAGAAGTCGATTCGGCAAGATGCTTTGGGATGAAAACTTTCTTTGATGACTGCATACACGAGGGATAACTTAGTCCTGTTCTTGTAAACATTTTGCGTGCGAGAGGCCGCTGGAAATGGGGTAAACTTACTGTGTCCTTGAAGACCATCATCTTCTGCATGCCGCCGTTGGTTTTGCCAACTTTTAGCGTCTCTCCTGCCATGGGCTTTGCCGCGTGGGTGTTCTCCTTCTTGCGCTCTGCTAGCGTCCCAATGTTGTCCCAACCCTTGGGGCTGGGTCCTGGACTCGGCTTCTCTGGCTCGTCTCCATCGGCGAAGATCTGCATCTTGGCCTTGCCCTTCTTCGCGGCGGCCGGCTTGGGCTGCTGTTGCTGCGCTGGAGAGGCTGCCGCGAACGGATCTGTCTTTGCTGCGAGTGCTGCTCGAACAATAGGCAGCGCTGGACTAGAAGGCTCTTCCGGATCTTCTGGACGCGCCTCTTTTCTCCGCTCGAACTCGCCAAACTTGCGCATGAGCCGCTCGCTCGGCCGCGCTTCCTTCTCGATTCCCATCTTGTACACCTCTTCAGCTTGATTCCATCTTCCTGCGTTCTCCAACCATGCAGCAAACTCCTCGTAGTACAGCGCGAGACTCTCGCCGATGTTGTGACGTGAGAGAAAGACGAACACTTCGCGAGGCGCATCTGAGAAGAGCCGAATGTAGTGGAGCCAGATCTTGAGGTATCTGGGGTCATTTTTGTAGTGAGAGGATGACTGGAAAGTCTTGGTGGCGCGCTCCAGCAGGGGCAGGAGTCCTGACTGGGGAGTCGCTTGCGCTGTGGGATATGCGTCGAGTGTCCATTTGACGTAGCGGTCAAACACGTCCAGAGGATCGTCGGCCTCGTCGATGAGCGCTAACTCTTTCTCAAAGGCCTGGCGTTCTTTCGAATTTGCGTCTTGGATCAAGGAGGGTGAGGGGTTGGCGCCGAGTAGCGGTGGGGAGTAAAGCTGTGCGAGCGCTCTCGCAGAGCGCCCGCTAGGAAGCGCCTGGATGTTCTCCTTGTGACCTTCGATGACATTGAAGTCGATTAGGTCTCCGGAGCCAGCCATTATGTCGTTAGTCGTTAGGGTATCGGGTGTCGCTGGAGGCTGTGGTTACAAAGGCCAGACGAGGAATCGGCTTGACGTTGTCTAAAGTTCGGCGCCGGGTGTTTTGGGCACAACAAACAATGTGGGCGTCGCGACAACCCGACTTCACTCTCACTTTCAGGCAGCACCCTGGTTGACAATTCACCGCCAAAACGTGGAATGAATCGTGATGGGTCAAGGGAGAGACTGGCTCAATCTTTCATAATCGCATTTATGCAGTCACGAGCGCGACGGTTTATACATCACACGTGACTTTCGCCCGCGCGTTCATATACAGTGTGGTTATAGACAAAAGAGATATTATTATAATACCACAAGGCACCGGCACCGTGGTTGCTCGCGGTCCGTATCCCTCGTGATTTTCCGAAACCCCAACATACCCTACAATGATATCATCTATATCATTACCATCGAAGCGAGCCCACATATCATCAGTGGAAAACTTACGTTCCCGTTCTTCATCAGAGCCATGTACCGTCGTTAAAATCATCTGCCGTCGAGGAATTTAGAAGCCTCTGAAAGGGTCTGTTCCATCGTCGTCGAAGACATACCCAGCCCTCCGCTTGTCAATGGTGGCACTGCTCACGCTGCTGTTATTCCTGTGGCGTCTGGCCGGGGATTGCTGCGGCGGGATTCCAGGTGGAGGTCCTCCGGGCATGGGTGGATGAGGTACATACAAGACCCCGTTTTTGACCGCTGGGTCAACGAAGGCTTGCATGCGGACTGTGCCCGTGCCCATGGCGTCGAAGAAGTTGAACTGATCGGGACTGTTCAGACCGTTGTCCGAAGGTCTGCGGCTATCTGTTGATGATGTGGCGATCGTCGGCGCGTTGGCTCTGCCAGGAGTTGCTCCTAGGACGCGACCGCTAGAAGATGAAGTCGATGGAATGGCCGTTGACGAGAAAGAGCGCAGGCCCGCGAAAGACGGTGCCAATCTAGGCGACGGCGAGCCTGTATTGCTGCGTTTCCGTTGGTGACGGTTTGTGTTACTGTAGAGTCGTGGGATGCAGGGGAAATCGGCGCCTTCGTCTTCAGGCCTTGAGTTGGGGATGTTGGGGATGT
>Ga0265798_10005981_pt1 | contig 16117 bp, 16 predicted proteins | sample P3T30metagenome_FD_192430 | JGI IMG/M metagenome (GOLD analysis project Ga0265798, IMG submission 192430) | Plant litter microbial communities from East Loma Ridge, Irvine, California - P3 T30 | ecosystem: Environmental > Terrestrial > Plant litter > Unclassified | place: USA: California... | reverse complement strand
CTGACGGATGCCGAGAAGACGGACCTGGTGGCGTTCCTGCGGGTGCTGTGACGTGTGGTCTGGATTGCACCGGGGACGGGCGTCCCCGGCGGCAGCCTTAGATCGGCTCGTTGTTGTTCAGCGTGACCCAGCCGCGGATCAGCCGGTAGGCCTTCCACAGCCAGGCGCCGCACCAGACGAGGTAGGCCAGCGGGATGCCGATGATCGTCGCGAACAGTGCGCCGCCAACGACGATCCAGACCAGATACCACCAGAACGAGCGGATCTGCCAGCCGTGATGGCTGTGCACGAAGGTGCCCGCCGTTTCCGGGCGCTTGACGTAGTTGATGATCAGCGGGATGAACGAGAACGCGCCCAGCGTGAAGATGAAGCTGATGCCATGGGCCACATACAGCCACCACGCCCAGTTCTTCTGGCTGTCCGTGCGCGCGTCGAAAACGAGTTCCTGTGCCATATGCACTCCTGTGTTGAGGTGAAGTCCATACTATAGCAATTTTGCCAAGACTCGCACACGACAGCAGTAACTCAGCCGCCGCTGGACGCGAATTCCGCCGCGGCCTTGGCGGCCCACAGCGCCTCCTGCTGCGACGGGTACGGTTCCTCGTAGCCGTCCAGCGCACCGTCCTCGCCGACAAACCAGACGGACCAGCCGTCGGCGTCGGGCCGGATGGCGATGTCGTCCGGCTTGCACAGCGCGGCGATTTCCTCGCCCGGGTCGAGCGTGACGATGCGGGTGCGGCGGTGCAGGATGGTGGTGGACATGGCGGACTCCTTTGCGTGGGAAGGCTATTGGGCCGGAGGATACTGGCGCAGGTAGGCAAGCAGGTTGGCGATCTTGCGTTCGTCGCCGATACCCCAGAACCGCATCTTCGTGCCCGGCACCGTGTCACCCGGATCGCGCAGGAAGCGCGCCAGCGTCTGCTCGTTCCAGACGACGCCGGACTGGCGCATGGCCGGCGAATACACATAGTCGCCCAGTGCGCCCGCGCGCCGACCGATTACGCCGTTCAGGTGCGGTCCGAACCCGCTGCGCGCCGATGGACCTACCTGATGGCAGGAAGCGCACATGCGGAACGCCGCGGCGCCCGCGGCGGGATCGCCGGCCGGTTGCGCGGCGTTGGTTCTGAACGAAGTGGCAAGCAGCATGGCGACAAGTAAGGCACGGTGGGACAGTCGGTTCATCGCAGCATTATAGGCGCCTGTGCGACGCGCCGGAGCACGCGCTGTTACAGTCGAGCTTTCAACTGATCGTTACGTCATGACTACCAACCGACTCGGTGCCAATCTCAAGAGTCTTGCCGCCTGGCTGCTCGTCACGTTCATCGCCGCCGCGCTGGGCGCGTGGGCCTCGCGCGATGCGCCGGAGTTCTACCAGGCGCTCGTCAAGCCCGACTGGGCGCCGCCCGCCGGCGTGTTCGGCCCGGTCTGGACGGTGCTGTACGTGCTGATGGGGATCGCCGCGTGGCTGGTATGGAAGGTGCGGGGGTTTGCCACCGCGCCGCGTACTTTGACGCTGTATCTCGTGCAGCTGGCCGCCAATGCTCTGTGGAGCTGGCTGTTTTTCGGCTGGCACCTGGGCGCGGCCGCGTTTGTCGAGGTATTGATCCTGTGGCTGCTGGTCGGGGCGACCGTCGTCACGTTCTGGCGCGCTCGCCGTATCAGTGGCGTGCTCCTGCTGCCTTATTTTGCGTGGGTGACGTTTGCCAGTGCGTTGACGTTTGCGGTGTGGCGGGGCAATCCGGCGCTGCTGGGTTAGTGATATTTACATCAGTGTCAGCCACCGCGGCTTGCCGGATTAATGATGCTTCACGTCGGGGACATGCCCGTCGGGGACAGGCACCGATCGTCGGGCGTTCGCCCGCAGATCGGAGCCAGTCCCCAGCAGCGAAGCCGCAAACTCGCAGCCGGCGGTCGAGCAGCTGGGGACTGGCTCCGCCGGCGCAGCCGGCGGTGCCTGTCCCCGACCTTTAGCCAGAGCAGTCCGCAGCCGAAACGAAGCCGCAAACCCGGAGCCGGCGTTCGAGCAGCCGGGGACTGGCTCCACCGGCGCAGCCGGCGGTGCCTGTCCCCGACCTTTAGCCAGAGCAGTCCGCAGCCGAAACGACGCCGTAAGCACGCGTTTCCATAGCCTCAAGCCAGCAGATTCAACACCCCATCCAGCCCCGAGAAGTTCAGCGCGACAGTCGCCTGCTCGCGCACGACTGGCTTGGCCCGGAACGCGACCGACATGCCGGCGATCCCCATCATTTTCAGGTCGTTGGCGCCGTCGCCCATGACGATCGCTTCCCGCGGCGTGATGCCCAGGCCCGCGCAGACGTGTTCCACGGCGGCGCGCTTGGCGTCGGCGTCGACGATCCCGCCCAGCACCTTGCCCGTCAGCTTGCCGTCGACGATTTCCAGCACGTTCGCCTGCGTGTAGTCCAGGCCCAGGCGGGTCTTCAGGCGCTCGGTAAAGTACGTGAAGCCGCCCGACACCAGCAGCGTTTTCAGGCCGGCGGCCTGCACCGCCTGCAGCATCCGTTCGGCACCCGGCGACAGGCGCAGCCGCTCGTCATAGACCCGTTCCAGCGCCGACGCGTCCAGGCCTTCCAGCAGCGCGACGCGGCGGCGCAGGCTTTCGGCGAAGTCCAGTTCCCCGCGCATGGCCGCTTCCGTGATGGCGGCGACCTGCGGTTTCAGGCCCTGCATGTCCGCGATCTCGTCGATGCATTCGATCGTGATCAGCGTGGAGTCCATGTCCATGGCCACCAGGCGGAACTCGTCCAGGCTGTGGCGGCCCATCATGTACGTGGCGTCCAGCTGGGCGGCGTGCGCCGCCACTTCGATCGTCTGGCGCAGGGCGGGGGAGAAGGCGATGCCCTCACAGCGCACGGCACTGGCGCCGATGCGGGTGATGCTGTGCGGCGCCGTCAGCGCGGCGATGCGCTCGGCGCGGTCCAGGCAGTCGCCCGCACCCTGCAGGACGAGGTTCATCGTGAATTGTTTTGCTTCGGTCATCGGGTGGTAATCCAGGTGAATCTGAGAGTGAATCTGCCAATAAGCTTCAGTTGAGCAGTTGTTTGATGGCGGTCTTGATCTGCGCCACGCGCGCCGGCAGGTCCGGCATGGCGGCGGTGATCTTCAGTTTGTCCTGCCCATTGAGCTTGATATGGCGGTTCTTCTGGATCAGGGTGATGATGCGCATCGGGTCGATGGGCGGTTTCGGCATGAACTGCAGGTTGGCTGCTTCGCCATGCGCGTCGATTTTAACAATTCCCACGGTCTTCGCGGCAATCCGCAGCCGGTGCGTCTCGACCAGCGCCTTGGCGGGCTCCGGCAGCTTGCCGAAGCGGTCGATCAGCTCTTCCTGCAGGCCATCGATGGCTTCCTGCGATTCGCAGTTGGCCAGGCGCTTGTAGATCGACAGGCGCTCGTGCACGTCGCCGCAGAAGTCGGCCGGCAGCAGCGCCGGCACGTGCAGGTTGATTTCCGTCGTCGACTGCAGCGGCGCGGCCAGGTCCGGCTCCTTGCCGGCCTTCAGCGAACGCACCGCTTCGTTGAGCATGTCGGTGTACAGCTGGAAGCCCACTTCCAGCATCTCGCCGGACTGGTTCTCGCCCAGCACTTCGCCCGCGCCGCGGATTTCCAGGTCGTGCATCGCCAGGTAGAAGCCGCTGCCCAGTTCTTCCATCTGCTGGATCGCGTCCAGGCGGCGCTGCGCCTGCTTCGACAGGCTTTGCAGGTCGGTCACCAGCAGATAGGCATAGGCCTGGTGGTGCGAACGGCCCACGCGGCCGCGCAGCTGGTGCAGCTGCGCCAGGCCGAACTTGTCGGCGCGGTGCATGATGATCGTGTTCGCCGTCGGCACGTCGATCCCCGTCTCGATGATCGTCGTGCACAAGAGGATGTTGTAGCGCTGCGCCACGAAGTCGCGCATGACCTTTTCCAGGTCGCGCTCGTGCATCTGGCCGTGCGCGACGGCGATGCGCGCCTCGGGCAGCAGCTCCGTCAGCTGCGCCAGGCGGTTCTGGATCGTCTCGACCTCGTTGTGCAGGAAGTAGACCTGGCCGCCCCGTTTCAGCTCGCGCAGCACGGCTTCGCGGATGATCGACTCGCCCTCGCTGCGCACGAACGTCTTGATGGCCAGGCGCTTCTGCGGCGCGGTGGCGATGACGGAGAAGTCGCGCAGCCCTTCCAGCGCCATGCCCAGCGTGCGCGGAATCGGCGTAGCCGTCAGGGTCAGCACGTCCACTTCGGCGCGCAGGGATTTGAGCGCCTCCTTCTGACGCACGCCGAAGCGGTGCTCCTCGTCGATGATGACGAGGCCCAGCCGCGTGAACTTGACATCGTCCGACAGCAGTTTATGCGTGCCGATGATGATGTCCAGCGTGCCGTCCGCCATGCCTTTCATCGCATTGGCGATCTCCTTGCCGGTGCGGAAGCGCGACAGCTCGGCGATCCGCACGGGCCAGTCGGCGAAGCGGTCGGCGAACGTCTGCGCGTGCTGCTCGGCCAGCAGGGTCGTTGGCGCCAGGATTGCGACCTGCTTGCCGCCCATGACGGCGATGAACGCGGCGCGCAGCGCCACTTCCGTCTTGCCGAAGCCGACGTCGCCGCAGACCAGCCGGTCCATCGGCTTACCGGACGTCATATCCTTGATGACGTTCAGGATGGCGGCCGCCTGGTCGGGCGTCTCGTCGAAGCCGAAGCTTTCGGCGAAACGCTCGTAGTCGTGCGACGAATATTCGAAAGCGTGGCCCTGCCGCGCGGCGCGGCGGGCGTACAGGTTCAGGAGTTCGGCCGCCGTGTCGCGCACCTGTTCCGCCGCTTTTCGCTTGGCCTTTTCCCACTGCCCGGAGCCCAGCGCATGCAGCGGCGCATCCTCCGGCGTGCCGCCCGAATAGCGCGAGATCACGTGCAGCTGCGACACGGGCACGTACAGCTTCGTGTCCTTGGCGTATTCCAGGTGCAGGAATTCCGTCTCGCCTTCGCCCAGGTCCATGCTGACGAGACCCATGTAGCGGCCGATGCCATGGTTGATGTGGACGACGGGGTCGCCGATCTTCAGCTCCGACAGGTCGCGCACCATCGACTCGACCTGCGTGACGGCTTCCTGCTTCTTCTTGCCAACGCGGCGGCCAGAGCCCGCGTACAGCTCCGTCTCGGTCAGGAACGCCAGCGGTGTGTCGAGCGCGAGCTCGAAGCCCTGCTGCAGCGGCGCGACGCCGAGTGCGAACGGCGCGTCCGACGCCAGGAAGCCTTCATAGCCTTCCACCAGCGCCGGCTGCAGCCCGAATTCGCCGAAATACTGCTGCAGCGTCTCGCGCCGGCCGTTCGAATCGGCGCACATCATGACGCGCCGGCCCGGCTGCATCAGGTAGGCGCGCAGGTTGATCAGCGGGTCGTCCAGATGGCGGTTGACGGCCACATTTGGAATTGGTGCCGAGATTTCCGACGGCAGGCCTTCGCCGTCCCGGGTAACCGCTACGCGCGCATGCTGCTTGGCGCACGTGAAGAACGCCTCGTCGCGCAGGAAGATCGATTCCGGCGGCAGCAATGGCCGTTCGCGGTCGGACTTGAGGAATTTGTAGCGCGACTCGGTGTCGGCCCAGAAGCGGCGGATGGCGCCGTCGATGTCGCCGATCAGCGCCAGTGCCGCGCCTTCGGGCAGGTAGTCGAACAGCGTGGCCGTCTCGTCGAAGAACAGCGGCAGATAGTATTCGATGCCGGCCGACGCGATGCCGCTGCTGATGTCCTTGTAGACGACCGCGCGGGAGGGATCGCCCTCGAACGTCTCGCGCCAGCGGCTGCGGAACGTCGTGCGCGCCGCTTCGTCCATCGGGAATTCGCGGCCCGGCAGCAGCCGCACTTCCTTGACGGGATACAGCGAGCGTTGCGTGTCGGCGTCGAACGTGCGGATCGTCTCGATCGTGTCGCCGAACAGGTCGAGGCGGTACGGCAGCGCGGAGCCCATCGGGAACAGGTCGATCAGGCCGCCGCGCACGGAATATTCGCCCGGCGACATCACCTGCGTCACGTGGCTGTAGCCGGCCAGGGTCAGCTGCGACTTCAGCGCCGCCTCGTCCAGCGACTCGCCCTGCTTGAAGAAGAACGTGTAGGCGGCCAGGAACGACGGCGGCGCCATCCGCACCAGCGCCGTGGTGGCGGGCACGATCATCACGTCGCACTGGCCGCTGCGGATCTCGTGCAGGGTGGCCAGGCGCTCGGACACCAGGTCCTGGTGCGGCGAAAAAGCGTCGTACGGCAGCGTTTCCCAGTCGGGCAGCAGGTGGCAGCGCAGGCTGGCGGCAAACCACGGAATCTCGTCCAGCAGGCGCTGGCCGTCGCTGGCCTGCGCGACGATCACCGCCAGCATCTGGCCACGGCTCTTCAGTTCCAGGGCGGCCTGGGCCAGCGCCCACGCATCGGACGAACCGTATAACGCCGGCAACACGAAGCGGTTACCGGGCTTGGGAAGGGCTTTTTTTAAGTCGAAAGGCATGCAGGCGAAAGCGGCAGACGAGAGCGGTGATTAGTGAAAACTCAAGAGGAAATCCGGTGGATCGCCGCGGCGGACACGGTTCCCGGCCAGTTGCCGTCATTATAATCGAAGCGGTTTTTCCACGTCGTCCGGTGCAGCAGGGGTTGACCCGGCATCGGCGTCACTGCGTGGCGCGTTGGCGATACCGAACGGCACGTGCACCATCGCGACGCGCGCGACCGGCGCGGCCAGGTGGTCAAGCTGGTCGTCGAAGAAGATGTGCGGTTTGAAGACGGCCAGTACCCGCGCCTTGTCCATGCCACCGAGGAAAAACGTCTCGTCCGCCGAAACGCCCCAGCTTTTCAGAGTTGTTACGACTCTTTCGTGCGACGGTGCGCTGCGCGCCGTGACGATCGCGACCCGCAGCAATTTGCGATAGCCGGGCTGGCGTCGCGCGAGCCGTGCCTCGATCCGCTGCATGGCATGCAACTGCCGGAACAGCGTGGCCAGCGGGCCAGGACTGTGCGGCACGGCGACGTGTCGGGTTTCATAGGCCAGGAACTCGTTCACGTCGCGATTGCGTTTGTAGACCGCTTCGGATTCGTCATCGGCGATCACGCCGTCAAAGTCGAACGCCACACGCAATTCGTCGCCGGGTTCCTCCGGTGGCGCGTACGGTCTCTCCGTATCCGGGCCCGCCGGCAGCACCAGGCCTGCGGGATGGCCAGCCGCCAGCGCGTGGCGGACATCGTCTTCGTTGGCGCTGAGGAACAGGGCCGCGTTGAATGCCGGCAGATAGGGGTAAGGCGAGCTTCCGGTCACGAAAGCGGCTCGCGAGATGGCGAGGCCGTAATGTTCGATCGACTTCATCACGCGCAGCCCCGTTTCGGGTGAGTTACGCGACAACAGGACCACTTCGACGGGCATGCGCCGGCGGAAGCGCCCGTTAATGCCGAGGAAGCCACGAATGAACGGGAATGCCACGCCGGGTTTCAGCAGAATGTCCACGTGTTCTTCCTGGTAGCGGCGATAGCCGTCTTCGCCGCTGTCCAGATACACCTGATGCGACTCGCGCAGGTCGAACAGGGCGCTCGATGCGACGCCGATCACCAGTTTACGTTCGATGGGAAACGGCATCCGTCAACCCTTCCCGGGGGCGAGCACCCCCGTCACCGTAAACCGGATCGTCCCATCCGGACCGTTTTCCGTCGCGATGTGCAGTTCCCGCACGCCGTGCCGCAGCGCGCCGTCCAGCAGCGGCATGACGGCGTTGCCGACCAGCGCCTGGGCGATGTCGGGGCGCGCGGGGCCGGCCGGGGAGGGCTGGATCGTCGTCGCTTCGTCCGGCGCGGCATCGCTGGCGGCGCCGAAGAACTGCGTCACCATCCAGCCGAATTCGCGCCGGGTCGTGACGCACCAGATGGGCGTCGCGTCGGGGAAGATGCGGGCAAAGGCGCCGCTGGCGCGGGCGGCGTCCGGGTCGACGGCCAGCACGAACAGGCCGTTGCGGCCTTCCTCCAGCGGCATCCAGCCGTGGCGCACGACGAATTCGCGGTTGAACGAGTCCAGCAGCCGCTGCGGCCGGTGCCGCTCGACCTGGAACGTGAAGTAGGGCACGCCGTAGAACTCCGCCAGCGCGCGGCCGACGATGCCGATGCGGATGCCCAGTTCGTCCAGCAGCACATCCTCGATGTCGAGACCGCGGGCGGCGGCGCTGCGCACGGCCGTCTCCAGCTGCGCGCGCGGCAGCACGGCATCGGGCAACAGCAGCGCGAAGCGGCCACGCTCGCGCCCCGGTGCCTGGGCGGCGCGGGCAAAGGCGGCGGCGATGGCGTCGCACAGGATGCCCGTCGCTTCCTCGACGACGGCGCTGAACGGGCGATTGCGGGTATTGTTGATCAGCTGGACGACCCCCAGCAGTCGCGCGCCGTCCAGGATCGGCGCCGCCAGCATCTGCCGCGTGCGATAGCCGGTGCGCCGGTCCACGCCCTGCTGGAAGCGCAGCTCGGGATCGATGGCGCGCAGCGCCGCTTCGTCGTAGACGTCCGCCAGGTTCACCATGCGCCGCGCCAGCGCCGCGTAGCCGGCCACGCTGGCTTTCGAGACGGGCAGCTTGAGCTGCTTGAACGATGCGAGGCCCGTCTTCAGCTTCGATTCGAGGCAGGCGCCGTCCGGCGACAGCGCATAGATCGTGATGCGGTCGGCGCAGAACAGGTCGCACAGGTCGGCCGACATCTCCAGCATGATGTCGTCCGCCTCCGGGGTGGCGCGGATGCGGTCCGTCAGCTGGCGCAGGCGTTGCAGGAAGCGCAGGCGTTCCTCGGCTTCCCCGGCCGCCGCGTTCACCGCCGCACTCCCGGCGGTGCCGTGCCGGCGACGATGGTGGCGTCGGCGTCGGCGACGTCTGGTGCCTGCGGCTGCGCAGGGGCGGGGTGAGAACCGGCGGGTCTCGCCCCAGGGTCCGTCGGCCCCGTCACCGGCCCGCCCGTCAGCGCGCGCAGCAGGTCCTCCTTGAAGGCAAGCGCGCTGGAATAGCGGTCGGCGGGGCGCTTGGCGAGCGCGCGCAGCATGACGCGGTCGAAGGCGGGGCTGACGAACGGATTGACGGCGCTGGGCGGGATCGGCTGCTCCGTCAGGATCTTCTGCTGGATCGTGTACAGGTTGGGGCCGCGGAACGGCTTCTCGCCCGTCAGGAACTGGTACAGGATAATGCCGACGGCGAAAATGTCGCTGCGCGGACCGGCCACCTCGCCGGCGATCTGTTCCGGCGACATATAACTGGGCGTGCCGACGACGGTGCCCGCTTCGCCGTGCGGCGTGGCGCCGTCGTGGATGCGGGCGACGCCGAAGTCCGTCAGCTTGACGCGCAGCTGCGCCGACAGCATCACGTTGGCCGGTTTGATGTCGCGGTGGACGATGCCGTGCTGGTGGGCGTAACCGACGGCGTCCAGCAGCTCGCACGTCATGCGCACGGAATCCTCCAGCGTGAACTCGAGCTGGAACGCCTGGGTTTCGTCGAAATAGCTGGACAGCTCCTCGCCCTCGATCAGCTCCATGACAAGGTACGCCACGCCGTTTTCTTCACCGAAGTCGTAGACCGTGACGATATTCGGATGGTTCAGGCGCGCCACCGCCTGCGCCTCGTGCGTGAAACGGGCCGAGTATTCGGCGCGCAGCGCGTCGTCGATGCGGTGCGTCAGGATCACCTTGATGGCCACGCGCCGGTTCAGCTTCGGGTCGACGGCCTCGTAGACGAGTCCCATCGCGCCGCGCCCCAGCACGCGCAGCAAACCGTAGCGGCCCAGCTGTTTGGTGTCGTTCATCGTTGTCAGGCGGTGGCAATCGGATCGATGCCCAAGTGTAAAGCAGAAATGCCCGGCGTATCATGCAGCGTCGGAAATCTTGAGGGCATTCGCATGCAGCATGAACACTGGTGGCCGCGCCACTGCCATTTCGACGCCGCGCTGGCACCGGGCGTGGCGAAGGCGCGCGACGGCGCCGGCGCTGGCGTCGTCGTCAAGCGCGGCTCCGTGCCCGCGTCGCTGTTGCGGTTGCGGCACCGGCATCTGGCTGCCGTCCTCGCGGCCGACAGCGATTGCCACGTGCTGGCCTGGGTCGACGGCGTACCGCTGGCGCGACAGGCCGGCCCCGTTCCCGTTGCGACCGCCGTGCGCTGGACCGGCCAGTTGCTGGCCGCACTGGCATGCCTGCACGATGCAGGCATCGTTCATCGCGACGTCACGACCGCCAACGTGCTGGTCGATGGTGACGACCTGGTCCTGATCGACTTCGGCCTGGCCGGGCCAGCCGGACCTTGCGCGGTTGCCGGCACGCCGGCCAGCACGGCGCCGGAACAATGGCGCGGCCATGCCGATGCGCGCAGCGACCTGTTCGGCGTGGGCGTATTGCTGTATCGCCTGCTGACGGGCTGCCATCCGTTTCCCGGCCCGCCGTTTGCCGCCCTGCAGCGCATCCTGCACGGGCCCGTGACTGCGCCGTCTTCGCTTGCGACGCAAGGCGGTCCCGCGTTTGACGCTTTGTTGCTGCGGGCGCTGGCGCCGCGGCCATCGGACCGCTTCGCCAGCGCCGCCGCGATGGCCGCTGAACTCGAGGCTTGCATGCTGCATTGCGCTGCAAACCCAGGCCTGGCGGGCCCTGCAAGCGAGTGTCGCAAAAACGAGAATCGTAACGATAAATTTCGTTAGAGGCAGCGCAAATACCGCGTATAGTTTCTCAAAACCGATAGTAAAAAAACAGCGGTTCGAGGAAGTGCGTGCCGGCTGGTTGGCTGCATCCTCGCGGGTCCGGAACATGGGGGGACTGTGGATATCGATGCGATGCTTCTGGACGTGAAGCAGGAGGACCCTTGCGGCCCGAATCTTGAATACGATCCGGAGTTTCTCGAGCTGGAGGCGGCCATTCTCGGCAAGCCCGAAGTCCAGTATGGGGATACCGTCACGCCCGCCGTGCCGCCCGAATGGAAGGTCGTGCGCCGTCTCGCCAGCAGCCTGCTGCAGCGCAGCCGCGACCTGCGCCTGGCGATGGCGCTGACGCGTGCCGAGCTGGCGCTGGGCGGCATCCCCGGCCTCGCCACGGGCCTCGCGCTGATCGAGCGCCTGCTGGCCGAGCGCTGGGACCACGTGCATCCGCAGCTCGATCCCGACGACGACATGGACCCCATGTTGCGCATCAATTCCCTCGCCACGTTGACCGATCCCGCTTTCCTGACCGAAGTGCGCGAAGTGACGCTGCTCGCCCTGCCCGGGCTGGGCCCGTTCAGCCTGCGCGACCTGGATATCGCGCGCGGCGAGCTGCCGGCGCCGGAAGGGCTGGCGGCGGTCTCCGTTGCGTCCATCGAATCGGCGCTGCGCGATGCCGCGCTTGACGCCGTGCAGGCCGTCACCGCCGCGCTGAACGGCGCATGCGCCAGCGTCGTGCAGATCGAGATGACGCTGGTGCGCCAGGTGGGCAGTTCGCAGGCGCTGAACCTGGACGGGCTGACCCGCATGCTGCGGCGTGGCCGCGATTTCTTCAACGAGCAGGCGGCGCCAGCGGCCATTGCCGCCGCGACGGAGCCCGTTTCAGCCGACGGCGCGGCAGCCGTCGCCGTTGTGGCCCCGGCCGCAATCGGCAGCGAGATCGCCAGCCGCGAGGACGTGCTGCGCATGCTCGACAAGATCGCCGCGTATTACCGCCAGCATGAACCGTCCAGCCCCGTGCCGCTGCTGCTGGAACGGGCGCGCCGCCTCGTGCCGAAGGATTTCTTCGAGATCCTGGAGGACCTGGCGCCGGAGGGCATGAACCAGCTGCTGGTGGTCAGCGGTCCGCGCCCGGAGGCGCCACCGAAATAGACGGCTCGCCGCCGCCACGCTTTACAGATTTTGTCCGAGGGTTATGCCTAACTGGAGGAGTCAATCGTGGGTAAAGAGAGTAGCCAGAAGTTCATCGCGCGCAACCGTGCGCCGCGCGTCCAGATCGAGTACGACGTCGAAGTCTACGGCGCGGAAAAGACCATCCAGCTGCCGTTCGTGATGGGCGTCCTGGCCGATCTCTCGGGCCAGCCGGCCGATCCGCTGGCGCCGGTCTCGGACCGCAAGTTCCTGGAAATCGACGTCGACAACTTCGACGAGCGGCTCAAGTCGATGAAGCCGCGCGTGGCCGTGCAGGTGCCGAACACGCTGACGGGCGAAGGCAACCTGTCGGTGGACATGACGTTCGAGAGCATGGACGACTTCACGCCGGCCGCCGTGGCGCGCAAGGTGGAATCGCTGGGCAAGCTGCTGGAAGCGCGTAGCCAGCTGTCCAACCTGCTGACCTATATGGACGGCAAGACCGGCGCCGAGGAGCTGATCGCCAAGCTGCTGCACGAGCCGGCCCTGCTGCAGGCGCTGGCATCCGCACCGAAGCCGCAGGCTTAACCCACCGGAGGACATGACCATGGCGCAGACCCAGGAAGCGACACAAGGCGGCACCGGCACGCTCGAACTGAGCGATTTCGGCAGCCTGCTGCAGAAGGAATTCAGGCCGCAGTCGGACAAGGCGAAGGAAGCCGTCGAGACGGCGGTGAAGACGCTCGCCGAGCAGGCGCTGGCCGGCACCGCGCTGGTGTCCGGCGACGTGCTGGGAACCATCGAGAGCCTCATCGCGGCGCTGGACCGGAAACTGACGGAGCAGATCAACCTGATCATGCATACCGAGGAGTTCCAGAAGGTCGAGGGGGCGTGGCGTGGCCTGCACCACCTCGTCAACAACACGGAGACGGACGAGACGCTGAAGATCCGCGTCATGAACGTCTCGAAGAACGACCTGGCGAAAACGCTGAAGAAGTACAAGGGCACGGCGTGGGACCAGAGCCCCATCTTCAAGAAGATGTATGAGGAAGAGTTTGGCCAGTTCGGCGGCGAGCCGTTCGGCTCCATCGTGGCCGACTACCACTTCGACAACAGCGCGCCGGACGTGGAACTGCTCACGGGAATGGCGAAGATCGCCGCCGCCGCGCACGCGCCGCTGATCGCCGGCGCCGCGCCCTCGGTGATGCTGATGGAGTCGTGGCAGGAGCTGTCGAATCCGCGCGACCTCACCAAGATCTTCCAGACCCCCGAACACGCCGCGTGGCGCTCGTTCCGCGAGTCGGAAGATGCCCGCTATGTGGGCCTGGCAATGCCGCGCTTCCTGGCGCGCATCCCGTACGGCGCGAAAACCGACCCGGTCGAGGAGTTCGACTTCGAGGAAGACACCAGCGCGCCGGGCAGCAAGGGCTACACGTGGGCCAACGCGGCCTATGCGATGGCCGTCAACATCAACCGCTCGTTCAAGGAATACGGCTGGTGCTCGCGCATCCGCGGCGTGGAATCGGGCGGCGCGGTGGAAGGCCTGCCGGTGCACAGCTTCCCCACGGACGATGGCGGCGTCGCCATGCAGTGCCCGACGGAGATCGCCATTTCCGACCGGCGCGAGGCGGAACTGGCGGCGAACGGCTTCATGCCGCTGGTGCACAAGAAGAATACGGACTTTGCCGCCTTCATCGGCGCCCAGTCGCTGCACAAGCCGGCCGAATACGACGATCCGGACGCCACCGCCAACGCCAACCTGGCCGCGCGGCTGCCTTACCTGTTCGCCACCTGCCGCTTCGCCCACTACCTGAAGTGCATCGTGCGCGACAAGATCGGCTCGTTCAAGGGCCGCGAGGAGATGGAGCGCTGGCTGTCGAACTGGATCAACCGCTATGTCGACGGCGACCCGCTGAACTCCAGCGAAGGCACGAAGGCGAAAAAGCCGTTGGCCGCCGCCGAGGTGCAGCTGGAGGAAGTGGAAGGCAATCCGGGCTACTACACGTCGAAGTTCTTCCTGCGCCCGCACTACCAGCTGGAAGGGTTGACGGTGTCGCTGCGGCTGGTGTCGAAGCTGCCTTCCGCGAAGGGCGGCTGAACCGCCCGGCAACGTATTCGATAGTCCAAGCTCCCGGGCGGCAATGCCCGGCATCCATCAGCAGCATCCAACTAGGAGAACGAAATGGCAGTCGACATGTTCCTCAACCTGGGCAAGACCATCGCCGGCGAAACCCAGGACTCCGCACAGAAGGCCGCGGGCGATATCGATGTGCTGGCATGGAGCTGGGGCGCCTCGAACGCCGGCAGCTTCCACGCGGGCGGCGGCGGTGGCGCCGGCAAGGCCAACTTCCAGGACATCTCCATCACCAAGTACCTGGACAAGGCATCGCCGGCCATCCTGATCGCGCTGGCGAAGGGATCGCACATTCCGACCGCCACGCTGCTGGTGCGCAAGGCGGGCGAGGGGCAGCAGAAGTATCTGGAAGTGACGATGAACAAGGTGCTGGTCACCTCCGTCTCCACGGGCGGCAGCGGCGGCGAAGACCGCCTGACGGAAAACGTCACGCTGAACTTCGCCGAGATGAAGCTCGAATACTTCCTGCAGAACGAGAAGGGCGTGACGGCGTCCGGCGGCGTGTTCGACTGGGATATCGCCGGCAACGTCTCCAAGTGACATCGTAGGCACTGGCGGCGGCCGGCAATTTTTCTAGACACGGGAGCGGGCATGGACGCGCAAGAGCTGATTGGACAGGGCCGGCTGCACGACGCGCTGGCCGCGCTGCAGGACAAGGTGCGCAAGGAGCCGGGCAATGCGCGGTACCGCACGTTCCTGTTCCAGCTGCTGTGCGTGCTGGGCCAGTGGCAGCGCGCGCTGACGCAACTGAACGTCGTCGCTGAACTCGATGCCGGTGCGCTGCCGATGGTGCAGACCTACCGTGAAGCGATCCAGTGCGAGGCGCTGCGCGGCGACGTGTTCCGCGGCACCCGCCAGCCGCTCGTCTTCGGCGAACCGCGGCCGTGGCTGGCGCAACTGATGGGCGCATTGCAGTGCGACGCGGCGAACGACCTGGCGCGCGCTGCGGACCTGCGCGGCGAAGCATTCGAGGCGGCGCCGGCCAACAGCGGCAGCATCGACGGCAAGCCTTTCGCATGGCTGGCCGACGCCGACGTGCGCCTGGGCCCCGTGCTGGAAGCCATCATCAACGGCAAATACTTCTGGGTGCCGATGCACCGCATCGCCCGCATCGAGATCGAGCCGCCGGCGGACTTGCGCGACGTGGTCTGGACGCCGGCGAACTTCACGTGGATCAACGGCGCCGCCACGGTCGGGCTGATACCGACCCGATATGAGCACACGACGGAACAGGCCGACGAGGCGCTGCTGGCCGGGCGCCGCACGGAATGGGTCGATCGCGGCGCGATGAGCGGCTATGGCCTGGGCCAGCGCATGCTGGCCACCGACGATGGCGAATACGCGCTGCGCGACGTGCGCAGCGTCGAATTCGAACCGGGCCAACCCGAAGCCGACTCCGATGCGGAAGGCGCCGCCAATGGCTGAACTGGCGACGCGCGAGCGGCTGCAGCCATCGCTGCTGGACCGGCTGACGGACGAAGAACCCGAATCCGGCGTGGAAGCGCGCGAGCGGCGCGTGATGTCGCTGCGCACGTTGCGCGACTCCGTGCTGCGCGACCTGGGCTGGCTGCTCAATACGACCAACCTGTTTTCCACGATCGACGGCGGCGGGCTGCCGTATCTGTCCGGCTCCGTCGTCAACTACGGCATGCCCGACATTTCCGGCATCACCGTGGCGGGGCTGAACCTGGCGGACATGGAGCGCGGCATCCGGCAGGCCATCTGGGATTTCGAGCCACGCCTGATCCGCGCGTCGGTCGCGGTGCGCGCCGTGTCGTCCACGGCGCAACACAACAAGATCCTGTTCGAGATCGAGGCCGACATGTGGGCCCAGCCTTACCCGGAACGCCTGTACCTGAAGACGGAGCTGGACGTGGAACGCGGCACGGTGCGGCTGCGCGAGGGGACGGGCGCATGAATCCCCGCTTCCTGCGGTACTACAGCCAGGAGTTGCAGCACCTGCGCGAAGTGGGCGGCGAGTTCGCGCGCGACTATCCGAAGATCGCCGGCCGTCTGGGGCTGGAGGGTTTCGACTGCGCCGATCCTTACGTGGAGCGGCTGCTGGAAGGCTTCAGCTTCCTGGCCGCGCGCGTGCAGATGAAGATCGACGCCGAGTTCCCGCGCTTCACGCAGCATCTGTCGGAGCTCGTCTATCCGCATTTCCTGGCGCCGACGCCGTCGATGGCCGTCGTG
>Ga0265798_10005980_pt1 | contig 16119 bp, 10 predicted proteins | sample P3T30metagenome_FD_192430 | JGI IMG/M metagenome (GOLD analysis project Ga0265798, IMG submission 192430) | Plant litter microbial communities from East Loma Ridge, Irvine, California - P3 T30 | ecosystem: Environmental > Terrestrial > Plant litter > Unclassified | place: USA: California... | reverse complement strand
GGCCTTGGCCTCGGTGAGGCCGACGGACGCGACCTCGGGGTCGGAGTAGGTCACCTTCGGGATGTTGGTGTCCTCGATGACCTGGGGCGCCAGGCCGGCGATCTCCTCGGCGACGAAGATGCCGTGCTGGAAGCTCCGGTGCGCGAGCTGGAGGCCGGGGACGATGTCGCCGATGGCGAAGACGCCGGGGACGCTCGTGTGCAGGCGCTCGTCGGTGATGACGAAGCCGCGGTCGACCGTCACGCCCACCTCCTCGAAGCCCAGGCCCTGGGTCGACGGGCCGCGGCCGACGGCGACGAGCAGCAGGTCGGCCTCGATGGTCTTTCCGTCCTCCAGGGTGACGACGACGCCGTTCTCGTCCTGGGTCACGCCCTGGAACCGGACGCCGAGCGAGAAGCCGATGCCGCGCTTGCGGAACGCCCGCTCGAACTGCTTCGAGATCGACTCCTCCTCGTTGGGGACGAGGTGGGGGAGGGCCTCGACGATGGTGACGTCCGCGCCGAAGGACTTCCAGACGCTGGCGAACTCGACGCCGATGACGCCGCCGCCGAGGATGGCGACCCGCTCGGGGACGTGGTCGAGGGCGAGGGCGGCCTCGCTGGTGATGACCCGGCCGCCGATCTCGAGGCCGGGGAGGCTGCGCGAGTACGAGCCCGTGGCGAGGACGACGTTCTTGGCGGTGAGCGTCGTGTCGCCGACCTGGACCGTCGTGGGCGACGTGAGCCGGCCCTCGCCGTCGACGACGGTGATGCCGCGGGCCTTGACGAGGCCCTGCAGGCCCTTGTACTTGCTGGCGACGACGCCCTCGCGGTACGCCGTGACGGCCGGGACGTCGATGCCGTGGAAGTCGGCGGAGACGCCGTACTTGGCCGACTCGCGGGACACGTCGGCGACCTCGGCCGAGTGGAGCAGGGCCTTGGTCGGGATGCAGCCCCGGTGGAGGCAGGTGCCCCCGAGCTTGTCCTTCTCGACGAGCGCGACGCTCAGCCCCAGCTCGGTGGCCCGCAGGGCGGCGGCGTATCCGCCGCTGCCGCCGCCGAGCACCACCAGGTCAAAATTCTGTTCCGACACCCAGCAACTCCCTCGTGCGTTCGGAGGTACCCGCCGAGGCGAGGAGGCGCCGTCGTGGTGACGTCGGCGTCGCGTCCGCGTCCACCTCGGTGAGGAGGAGGCGGCGTCGCCCGGGGGACCGATCTCGGCGGGTCACTCCCGCCTCCTCGACCCTACTACGCGGCCGAAAAGTCGCGGGCCAGCTCTAGCAGGGTTCTCACGGAAACGCCGGTCGACCCCTTGCCGGTGAAGCCCCAGCCGCCGCCCTTGTTGTTCGACGGGCCCGCGATGTCCAGGTGGGCCCAGGGGAGGGGCCGACCCGTCCCCTCCTGCTCGCCGACGAACTCGGAGAGGAATACGCCGGCGAGGAGCATCCCCGCGGCGGTGTTGCCGGGCGTCGCGTTGACCAGGTCGGCGACGTCCGACGACAGACGGCTGCGCAGCTCGCCCGGGAGGGGCATGCGCCACGCGGCCTCGCCGGCGAGGTCGGCGAGCTCGACCACGCGCGTGGCGAGGTCGTCGTTGCCCATGACCCCGACGGTGCGGGTGCCCAGCGCGACGACCTGGGCGCCGGTGAGCGTGGCCACGTCGACGACGGCGTCGGGCTGCTCCTCGCTGGCCGCGACGAGGCCGTCGGCCATCACGAGCCGGCCCTCGGCGTCGGTGTTGGTCACCTCGACGGTGGTGCCGCCGCGGATGGTGAGGACGTCGTCCGGGCGGATCGCCGTGCCGCTGGGCATGTTCTCGGCGACGCAGAGCCACGCCGTGAGCCGCACCGGCAGCTCGAGACGGGCGGCGGCGACCACGACGGCCAGCACGGTGGCCGCGCCGGTCATGTCGTCCTTCATGCCGAGCATGCTGCCCGCGGGCTTCAGGGAGAGGCCGCCGGTGTCGTAGGTGATGCCCTTGCCGACCAGGGCGAGGTGCTTCGAGGCCCCGGCGGGGGCGTAGGCGACCTTGACCAGGCGCGGCCCGCGGCTCGATCCCTGGCCGACGCCGAGGATGCCGCCGAAGCCGCCCTCGCGCAGCTCGTCCTCGGCGAGGACCGTCACGTCGAGCGGGAGGTCGGCGGCGAGCTCGACCGCCCGGTCGGCGAGGGCCTGCGGGAACATCTGCTGCGGGGGCGTGTTGGCGAGGTCCCGGACGGTGTGGACCGCCTGGGCGACCACGGCCGCCTGCGCGACCGTCGCCTCCTCGACGTCGACCTCGGTGGACAGGACCAGGGTGCGCGCGTGGCGACGCGACTCGGAGGCCGACGAGCCGCGGAACGCGTCGAACTCGTAGGAGGCGAGGCCCGCGCCCTCGAGGACGGCCAGCGCCTCGGCCTCGGTCGAGACGGGCAGGTCGAGCACGACCCGGTCGACGCCGGTCAGCTGGCGGACGGCCGCGCCCGCGGCGTAGCGCAGCGACTCGGCGTCGACGGAGCCGCCGAGGCCGACGAGGGCGGTGACGGCCGCGGCGCCCGCGCCGGGGAGGCGCACGAGCTCGTCACGGGCGCCGGTCACCCCGAGCACCGCCAGGTCGGCGGGCAGGCCGGGGACGTCGCGGGTGACCGAGGGACCGTCGGCCCCGGAGAGGACGCCGACCACGAGGACGTCGGCCTCGACCTCGGCGGCGGGGGTGCGGGTGGTGGACAGGAAGAGCTCGGTCATGCACCGATCGTAGCCAGTGCGGGTGTTCGCTCAGGGCATGCGGCCGCCGTCGGCGGGCGTCGGGGGCGTTGCCTAGGCTTGGGGCATGCACGACCCCGCCGGACTCTACGACCTCGCCCCCGACGCCTCCGACGTCCCCGAGGGGCTGCCCCTGGTCGCCGGGCTGACCGGCTCGACCGACGCCGGAGGGGCGGTCGGCCAGCTGGCCGAGTTCCTCGTCGGCGAGCTCGACCACCGGCTGCTCGCCTCCTTCGACGCCGACGAGCTGCTCGACTACCGGGCGCGACGCCCCGTCTTCACCTTCGACCAGGACCACATCTCCGAGGTCGCGACGGCCACCCTGTCGCTGCACCTGGTGACCGACGACGTCGGGCAGCCGTTCCTGCTGCTGTCGGGCTTCGAGCCCGACTTCCAGTGGCAGCGCTTCACCGCGGCCGTGGTGCAGCTCGTCGAGCGGTACCGCGTGTCGACGACCACCTGGGTCCACGCCATCCCCATGCCCGTGCCGCACACCAGGCCCATCGGCGTCACCGTCAGCGGCAACCGCTCGGACCTCGTCGAGTCGCTCTCCGTCTGGCGTCCGGTGACCCAGGCCCCCGCGAACGCCCTGCACCTCGTCGAGCAGCGCCTCGGCGACTCCGGGCACCCGACGGCGGGCTTCGTGCTGCTCGTGCCGCACTACCTCTCCGACACCGAGTTCCCCGACGCGGCCGTCACGGCGCTCTCGAGCATCAGCGCCGCGACGGGCCTCATCTTCCCCACCGACCGGCTCCGGTCCGAGGGCCGCGACTTCCTGGCCAAGGTCGACGAGCAGGTGCACGGCAACCACGAGCTCTCCCGTCTCGTCTCCACCCTCGAAGAACGGCACGACACCTACATGGAGGGCAACCCCCTGCCGTCGCCGCTCACCGACCAGGACGGCGAGGTGCCCTCGGCCGACGTCCTCGCGGCCGAGCTGGAGCGGTTCCTGGCCGGCCGTCGTCCCGACGACGAGTCCTGACCGACCCCGTCGCACGGCTCGGCCGGGGTCCTGCGGAGGCCGCCCGGGCGGCTAGGGTCGTCGGGTGAACTCGTCGCGCGCCTGGATCGTCTGGGGCGTCGCCGTCACGGCCTACGTGGCGGCCGTCCTGCAACGGTCGTCCCTGGGCGTCTCGGGGGTCGAGGCCCAGCAGATCTTCGGGATCTCCGCCTCCACGCTCTCGACGCTGGCCGTCGTCCAGCTGGTGGTGTACGCCGGGCTCCAGATCCCCGTCGGCGTGCTGCTCGACCGGGTCGGCCCGCGCGCGCTGATCGCGACGGGCGGCCTGCTGCTCGTGGTGGGCCAGACCGTGGTCGCCCTCGCTCCTCCCCACATCGGCGTCGCCATCGTGGGCCGCGTCCTCGTCGGCGCGGGGGACGCGATGACCTTCATCAGCGTCATCCGGCTGCTGCCGGCCTGGTTCCGCGGTCCCGTCCTGCCGCAGATCTCGCAGTGGACCGGCAACGTGGGCCAGCTCGGCCAGGTGCTCTCGGCCGTGCCCCTGTCCCTCGTGCTCCACGGCAGCGGCTGGCGTCCCGCGTTCCTGGGCGCGGCGGGCCTGTCCGTGGTCGCGGCCGTCCTCGTCCTCCTGGTCGTGCGCGACTCGCCCCTGGGGCGGGCCGCCGGGTCGCCGGGCACCACGTGGCGCGAGGCGGGGAGGCAGCTCGGCGAGAGCGTCCGGCGGCCCGGCACCCGCCTGGGCTTCTGGTCCCACTTCGTCACGCAGTCGTCGGGCACCGTCTTCAGCCTGCTGTGGGGCGTGCCGTTCCTCGTCGGCGCCCTCGGCTTCTCGCCGACGGAGGCCTCCGGCATGCTGACCCTGCTCGTCGCCTCGGGCGTCGTGGCCGGGCCCGTCCTCGGCCTCCTCACGGCGCGCTTCCCGCTGCGCCGCTCCAACCTGGTGCTCGGCATCGTGACCGCCCTCGGCGTCACGTGGACCGTGCTGCTGGCGTGGCCGGGCCAGCCGCCGCACTGGATGGCCTACGTCCTCGTCGTGGTCCTGGGCGTCGGCGGGCCCGGCAGCCTGATCGGGTTCGACTTCGCCCGGTCCTTCAACCCGATGCGCAGCCTGGGCGTCGCCAACGGCATCGTGAACGTCGGGGGCTTCCTCGCCAGCTTCGTCATGATGTTCCTCATCGGCGTCGTGCTCGACCACCTCGACGCGGCGCGCGTCGCCTCCGGCCAGGCCGGCGACCTCTTCTCGTTCGAGTCGTTCCGCATCGCGTTCCTCGTGCAGTACGTGGTCGTCGGGGGAGGCGTCGTCGGGCTGCTGCTCGAACGCCGACGGACGAGACGGCGGCTGCACCTCGAAGAGGGAATCCAGGTGGCCCCCTTGTGGGTTGCACTGAACAGGCGCTGGCAGCGCCGACGTCCGCGGCGGTCCTGACCGCGGCTCCGACCCCGGTGGTCCGAGCTCCCGGCGGGACGTGCAATAATCGGAGTCGGACCCGTTCATGTCCCGTGCAGGTGCTCGACCCTCGTCGGCGCGCTCAGCTGCGAGGACTTGACATGGGTCCTCGTACTGCCCTCGGGGCGGTGCCGCCTCCCCGGCGGCGTCACCCGGCGCACAGGTGCACGATGACGACACAGGTGCACGAAGACGAACTGGAAGGTGTCCGCATGGCTACTCGCAGCAAGGCGACCACGGCCGACGAGGCCGTGACCGACGGCGCGGCGCTCGAGACCGAGCCCACGACGACCGAGGCGGCGCCCGCCAAGGCCCCCGCGAAGCGCGCCCCCGCCAAGAAGGCGGCCGCGACCAAGACGGCGACGGCGAAGGCGCCCGCCGCCAAGAAGGCCGCCGCCGCGAAGGCGACCAAGGCCGCCGAGCCCGAGGGCGACGACGAGGTCGAGCCCGTCGAGGCCGACGCGGCGGACTCCGACTCCGACGGCGAGGGCGACAAGGCCGGCGCGGTCCCCGAGGTCCTCCCGACCGGCGCGCTCGTCATCTCGCAGGACGACGACGACGAGATGCCCGTCTACTCGACGACCATCACCGGCGCCACGGCCGACCCCGTCAAGGACTACCTGAAGCAGATCGGCAAGGTCGCCCTCCTCAACGCGGCCGAGGAGGTCGAGCTCGCGATGCGCATCGAGGCCGGCCTGTTCGCCGAGGACAAGCTCTCGAACAGCACGGGCCTCAGCAAAGAACTGGAGCGCGAGCTCCGCTGGGTCGCTCGTGACGGCCAGCGCGCCAAGAGCCACCTGCTCGGCGCCAACCTCCGACTCGTCGTGAGCCTGGCCAAGCGCTACACGGGCCGGGGCATGCAGTTCCTCGACCTCATCCAGGAGGGCAACCTCGGCCTCATCCGTGCCGTCGAGAAGTTCGACTACACCAAGGGCTTCAAGTTCTCCACCTACGCCACCTGGTGGATCCGTCAGGCCATCACCCGGGCCATGGCCGACCAGGCCCGCACGATCCGCATCCCCGTGCACATGGTCGAGGTCATCAACAAGCTCGCCCGCGTCCAGCGGCAGATGCTGCAGGACCTGGGGCGCGAGCCCACCCCCGAAGAGCTGTCGCGCGAGCTCGACATGACGCCCGAGAAGGTCGTCGAGGTCCAGAAGTACGGTCGCGAGCCCATCTCGCTGCACACCCCGCTCGGCGAGGACGGCGACAGCGAGTTCGGCGACCTCATCGAGGACACGGAGGCGGTGGTCCCGGCCGACGCGGTCGGCTTCACCATGCTGCAGAAGCAGCTCGAGTCCCTGCTCGACAGCCTGTCCGAGCGCGAGGCGGGCGTGATCCGCATGCGCTTCGGCCTGGGCGACGGCATGCCCAAGACGCTCGACCAGATCGGCGACACGTTCGGCGTCACGCGCGAGCGCATCCGCCAGATCGAGTCGAAGACGATGGCCAAGCTCCGCCACCCGTCCCGGTCGCAGTCGCTCCGCGACTACCTCGAGTAGGCCCGTGAAGTACCTCGTGCCCGTCCTCGCGGGCCGTCTCGTCCGCGCCGTCGCACGCCTCCGCGGCGGCGGGTCGGCCTACCCGGGCCGCACCGTCCTCGCCCTGGCGCCCGACTTCCTCACGCACGTGTCGTCGCAGTTCGACCAGGGGGTCGTCTTCGTCCTCGGCTCGAACGGCAAGTCCACGACGACGATGATGCTCACCGAGACGCTCCGGGCCCACGGGCTCCGCGTCTTCACCAACCCGACGGGGGCGAACCTGCCCCAGGGCATCGCCTCCGCTTTCCTGCGCGAGGTCACGCCCTTCGGTCGTGTGAAGCACGACATCGGCGTGATCGAGGTCGACGAGGCCTTCGCGGTCGAGCTGACCCGGTCGCTGCACCCGTCGACCGTGCTCATGCTCAACGTGCAGGTCGACCAGCTCTACCGGTTCTTCGAGACCGAGCGCGTCGGCACGATGATGACGGACACGGCCGCCCTCGCGACCGCGGCGGTCGTCACGAACCGCGACGACCAGCACCTGGCGCCCTACGAGGCGCGACCGGGCCAGGTCGTCACGCGCTTCGGCGCGGCGCCCGACGTCGTCGCGGCCGCGCCCAACGGGCTGCAGAACGCGAACGACTTCACCCGCGAGGCGGACGGCACCCGCCGGGCCGAGTCCGAGGTCGTCTCCCTGACGGGCGACCGCGCACGCATCCGCGTCGGCGACGAGGAGGTCGACGTGCGCCTGCCCGCGCGCGGCCTGCACTACGCGGTCGACGCGGCCGCCGCCCTGCAGACGGCCTCCGTCGTCCTGGGCCGTCCCGTCGACCCGGCGTCGGTCGCCGAGGCGTTCGAGACCATGAAGCCCGCCTACGGCCGGGGCGAGCGCATGTCCCTCGGCACGGACGAGGCGGAGTTCATCATGTTCAAGAACGCCGCGAGCCTCCAGCTCAACCTCGACGCGCTGCCGCAGGACGTCGAGCAGGTCATGCTGGCGATCGACGAGGGCACGCCTGACATCTCGTGGATCTACGACATCGACTTCTCGCACCTCGACCACGTCGACGTGCTCGCCGGGGCCAAGGCCTGGCAGCTCGCGCTGCGGCTCGAGCACGAGGGCATCCCGGTGCACGTCATCGAGGAGGACATCGCGAAGGCCATCAAGCTCATGCGCGCGCTGCCGTCGCCCGCCGACCGCACGAAGCACTTCGTCACCAACTACGAGCAGATGATGCTGGCCCGCCGCATCCTCGGGCACCCCGACCTGGAGAAGACCGCGTGAGCGCCGACACCCTCCGTCTCGTCCACCTCTACCCCGAGCAGCTCGGCGTCAGCGGCGACCGCGGCAACGTGTCGACGCTCGTGGCCCGGGCCGGCCGTGCCGGCCTCGAGACCGAGGTCGTCGAGTACCGCGTCGGGGACGACGTGCCCACGGTCGCCGACGTCGTGCTGCTGGGCCACGGGCCGCTCTCGGGCGTGCGCGCGGTCAGCGCCGACGCACAGCGGCTGCTGCCCGCCCTCGAGGGCTTCGCGGCCTCCGGCGTGCCGGTCGTGGGCGTCGGCGGCGGCATGGAGCTGCTGACGAAGGGCGTCGTGACCGACGAGGGCGAGACCGTCCCGGGCATCGGGTTCTTCGACGCGCTCGTCCGACGCGGCGCTCCCCGCCGCACCAACTACTTCCAGGTGACGACCTCCTACGGCGGCGACGAGCTGACCCTCTTCGGCTTCGAGGACCACGCCGCCCACCTCGAGCTCGGCGACGGCGTGCAGGCGTTCGGCCACGTGGTGCACGGCGGGGGCAACGGCACCGCGGGCGCCGAGGGCGTCCTGCGGGGCGCCTCCTTCGGCACCCAGCTCAAGGGGCCGCTCCTGCCGCTCAACCCGGCCCTCAGCGACCGGGTGCTGCGCGCCGCGCTCACGCGGCGCAGCATCTCGTACCACCCGGGAGCCGCGCACGCGAAGCTCGACGAGTACGCCGCGCAGTCCCAGCGGGTCATCCGCGAGAACCTGGAGCGCGCCTTCAAGGCGATGTGACCTCGCCGCCGCTCGACGAAGGGCCCGCATCCTCGACGGATGCGGGCCCTTCGTCTCGGCCGGTCCGGGCGGCGAGGCCCGGCGCCGGCGTCAGTCCTGGTGCAGTCGCGAGCTCTCGTCGAGCCACTCGACGGCGGTCGGCTGCAGCTTGTCCTTGACCTTCGCGCCGTGGTGGGCGCAGAAGAGGAGCTCGCCGCTGGCCATGGTGACGCGGACGTAGGCCTGGGCCCCGCAGCTGTCGCAACGGTCGGCCGCGGTGAGCTGGTAACGGGAGCCGAGCTCGTCGACGGCGGTGTGGTCGGTGGCCATCTGAGTCATGTGATGCTCCTCCAAACGGTGGTGCAGTGGATGTGTGTCCCTCATCAAAACACGCGCTCCCGCGGATCGGGCTGCATTCGCGCGGATTTCGCTCATCGCGTAGCGACGAGGAGGGGAGAGCGCCTCACGGGGACTGTCCGTGGACCCTCGTAGAATCGAACCAGACGACCGGCTCGGGGATTCCCGCCGGTCGTGATCGCATCGCGTCAGGAGAACACCATCGCCACGTCGGACTACTCGGCCCGCCACCTGTCCGTGCTCGAGGGGCTCGAGGCCGTGCGCAAGCGGCCCGGCATGTACATCGGCTCGACCGACTCCCGGGGCCTCATGCACTGCCTCTGGGAGATCATCGACAACTCCGTCGACGAGGCCCTGGGCGGCCACGGCGACGCCATCGACGTGGTCCTTCACGCCGACGACAGCGTCGAGGTGCGCGACACGGCCCGGGGCATCCCCGTCGACATCGAGCCCAAGACGGGCCTGACCGGCGTCGAGGTGGTCTTCACGAAGCTCCACGCGGGGGGCAAGTTCGGTGGCGGCTCGTACGCGTCGTCGGGCGGCCTGCACGGCGTGGGCGCCTCCGTCGTCAACGCCCTGTCCGAGCGCCTCGACGTCGAGGTCGACCGCGGCGGCAAGACCTGGGCGATGTCGTTCCGGAGGGGCGAGCCCGGCACGTTCGCCGACGACGGCGAGCCGACCCCCGACGCGCCGTTCACGCCCTTCGTCTCCGGCAGCGTGCTGCGCGAGGTCGGCAAGGTCAAGCGGGGCGTGACGGGCACCCGCATCCGCTACTGGGCCGACCGGCAGATCTTCACGCGCGGCGCCTCGTTCCAGCCCGACGAGCTGTCGGGTCGTGCCCGCCAGACGGCCTTCCTGATCCCCGGCCTGACGCTCCGCATCCGCGACGAACGGCCCGGCTCGCTGACCGACGGCGGCTTCCCGCTCGAGAGCACCTACCGCTTCGACGGCGGCATCAGCGAGTTCGTCGAGTTCCTGGCGCCCGACGCCCCCGTCACCGACACGTGGCGGATGACGGGAACGGGCACGTACACCGAGACCGTCCCGGTGCTGACCGAGGGCGGCGCCATGGTCGCGACCGAGCTCGAGCGGGAGTGCGAGGTCGACATCGCCCTGCGCTGGGGCGGCGGCTACGAGACCGTGATGCGCAGCTACGTCAACATCATCGCGACCCCGAAGGGAGGCTCGCACCAGGCCGGCTTCGAGGCGGGGCTGCTCAAGTTCATGCGGCAGCAGGTCGAGCTGGCCGCGCGTCGACTGAAGGTCGGCACCGACAAGATCGAGAAGGACGACGTCCTCGCCGGGCTGACCGCCGTGCTGACGGTGCGCCTCCCCGAGCCGCAGTTCGAGGGCCAGACCAAGGAGATCCTCGGGACCCCGGCGGTCCGGGCGATCGTGGCGAACGTCGTCGCCTCCCGGTTCGGCGAGCTCTTCGCGTCGACGCGCCGGGAGGACAAGGCACAGACCGCCCTCGTGCTCGACAAGGTCGTGTCCGAGATGAAGTCGCGCATCGCCGCGCGCGCCCACAAGGAGACGCAGCGCCGCAAGAACGCGCTCGAGAACTCGTCCCTGCCCGCGAAGCTGGTCGACTGCCGCTCGAACGACGTCGCGAACAGCGAGCTCTTCATCGTCGAGGGCGACTCGGCCCTGGGCACGGCCAAGCTGGCGCGCAACAGCGAGTACCAGGCACTCCTGCCGATCCGGGGCAAGATCCTCAACGTCCAGAAGGCGTCGGTCAGCGACATGCTGTCGAACGTCGAGTGCGCCTCCATCATCCAGGTGCTCGGCGCAGGGTCGGGTCGCTCGTTCGACCTCGACGCGGCGCGCTACGGCAAGGTGATCATCATGAGCGACGCCGACGTCGACGGGGCGCACATCCGCACGCTGCTGCTCACGTTGTTCTTCCGCTACATGCGCCCGATGATCGAGGAGGGCCGGGTCTTCGCGGCCGTGCCGCCCCTCCACCGGGTGGTCGTCGTCAACCCCGGCAGCAAGCCCAACGAGACCATCTACACGTACTCCGAGAAAGAGCTGCAGACGCTCCTGGCCAAGCTGCGGCGGTCGAACAAGAAGTTCCAGGACCCGATCCAGCGCTACAAGGGCCTCGGCGAGATGGACGCCGAGCAGCTCGCCTCGACCACCATGGACCGTTCGGGTCGCATGCTGCGCCGGGTGCGCGTCGACGACGCCGAGGCGGCCGCCCGCGTCTTCGAGCTGCTCATGGGCAACGAGGTCGCTCCCCGCAAGGAGTTCATCATCGACGGAGCGGGTCTCAGCCGGGACCGCATCGACGTCTGACCGCTCGACTCCGGGCGCCCCGACCCCGGGCGCCCCGAGGCCGGGCGCCCGGGGTCGGCCGTCGGAGGCGATCGGGCGCGTGTCCGTCGCGCCCGCGACGCCCGTGGCTCAGGCGGTCTCGGCCGGGTCGGGCTCCGAGCCGGCGGGCTCCCCCGTCGCCGCGTCGGTCACGTGCGCCAGCGAGGCCCCCACGCTCCCGACGACGGCCTCGAGCGGCGTGCCGGAGGCGTCGCGACGCACGAGCGCCTCGGGGAGCGACCGCACACCGCCGTCCGCGGCGACCGCCCGTGCCGGGGCCGGTCCGACCCAGGCGAGCGAGAGCTCCGACTCGCCCTTGAGCAGCGCGTGCGACCGCACGCCGCCGGTGGCGCGGCCCTTGGCGGGGAACTCCGAGAACGCGCTCGTCTTCGCACGGCCCGGGTCGGTGCCCTCGAGCGCGCCGGCGACCGCCGAGATGGTGGTGACCACCGCCTCCTGCCCTTCGGGCACGGCGCCGAAGAACACGACACGGGCGTCGTCGGCGACCGAGATGCCCGCGACGCCGCCGCCGGCAGGGCCCTGCGGCCGCACGGACGACGCCGGGAAGCGCAGGAGCTGGGTGCTCGACGTGACGAACACGAGCTCGTCGTCGTCGGCCCCCTGCGCCGCACCGACCACGCTGTCGCCCTTCTTCAGGGTGATGACCGGGAACTCGGGCTTGGCCGGGTACTGCCCCGTGGCCACCCGCTTGACGACGCCGCGCGCCGTGCCGAGCGCGATGGGACGATCGGCCGTGAGCGAGACGAGGGCGAGGACCCGCTCCGTCCGGTCGGCCAGGCCGAGGTAGTCGCGCACGGGGACGCCTGCCCCGAGCTGCACCGACGTCGGCGGCACGGCGGGCAGGTCGACGGGGGTGAAGCGCAGCAGCCTGCCGGTGGTCGTGACCGCGCCGATCTCGGCGCGGGTGGTCGTGTCGATCGACGACAGGACCGCGTCGTGCGCCGTGCGCCGCGACGGGGGAGCCGGCGTCGCCGCCGAGGGATCCTGGTGGTCGACCCGGAGGAGGCGCCCCGTCGTCGAGAGGAACACCCGCGTCGGCGTGTCCGCGATCTCGAGCACGGGCGCGTTCTTGCCCCGCCCCTGCTTCGCGATGCTCGGGGCGGCCTCCGTGAGGAGGGTGCGGCGGGGCGTGCCGAACTGCTCGGCGATGTCCGCCAGTTCGCTGGACACGAGGGCGCGCAGCCGGGCCGGGTCGGCCAGCAGCGCCTGCAGCTCGGCGATGGCGGCACGCAGCTCGTCGCGCTCGGTCTCGAGCTCGACCCGGCTGAACTTCGTCAACCGGCGCAGCTGGAGGTCGAGGATGTACTCCGCCTGGATCTCGCTCAGGTCGAACACCTCGCGCAGCCGGGCCCTGGCCGCGGCCGTGTCGTCGCTCGAGCGGATCACCTGGATGACCTCGTCGATGTCGAGGATGGCGATCAGGAGGCCCTCGACCAGGTGGAGGCGCGCCTCCTTCTTGCCGAGGCGGTGGCGGGTGCGACGGGTCACGACCTCGATGCGGTGCCCCACGTAGACCTGCAGCATCTCCTTGAGGCCGAGGGTCCGGGGCTGGCCCTCGACGAGGGCCACGTTGTTGATGCTGAAGCCGTCCTCTAGGGGCGTGTAGCGGTAGAGTTGCTCGAGCACGGCCTCGGGGCTGAAGCCGGTCTTGACGCCGATGACGAGGCGGAGCCCGTGCGTGCGGTCGGTCAGGTCGGTGACGTCGGTGATGCCCGTCAGCTTCTTGGCCTGGACGCCGTCCTTGATCTTCTCGATGACCTTCTCGGGGCCGACGAGGTAGGGCAGCTCCGTGACCACGAGCCCGGACTTGCGGGCGGTGATGCTCTCGACCTGGACGCGCGCACGGGTGCGGAAGGAGCCGCGACCGGTGGCGTAGGCGTCGCGCACGCCCGCCAGGCCCGAGATCGTCCCGCCCGTGGGCAGGTCAGGGCCGGGCACGAACGCCATGAGGTCGTCGAGGCTCGCGTCGGGGTGGTCGATGAGGTGGCGGGCGGCGCCGACGACCTCGACGAGGTTGTGGGGGGCCATGTTCGTCGCCATGCCGACGGCGATGCCGCTGGCGCCGTTGACGAGCAGGTTGGGGAAGGCCGCCGGGAGGACCTCGGGCTGCATCAGCTGGTTGTCGTAGTTGGGCACGAAGTCGACGACGTCCTCGTCGAGGCTGCGGGTCATCGCCAGGGACGCCTCGGCCAGCCGCGCCTCGGTGTACCGCGGCGCCGCGGGACCGTCGTCGAGCGACCCGAAGTTGCCGTGGCCGTCGATGAGGGGCACCCGCATCGTGAACGCCTGGGCCTGGCGCACCATGGCGTCGTAGATGGCCGTGTCGCCGTGGGGGTGCAGCTTGCCCATCACCTCGCCGACGACGCGGGCGCTCTTGACGTGGCCGCGGTCGGGCCGCAGGCCCATCTCGGACATCTGGTAGAGGATGCGCCGCTGCACCGGCTTGAGGCCGTCCCGGGCGTCGGGGAGGGCCCGGGAGTAGATGACCGAGTAGGCGTACTCGAGGAACGACCCCTGCATCTCGAGCGAGACGTCGATGTCCTCGATGCGCTCTCCGGAGTGGTCGGAGCCGGTCGTGTTCTCGGTCGTCGTCATGCGCTTCTCGGGGGCAGGAGGTGCGGAGGGCACCTGGGCGGGCGGGGGTTCTCGGGAGGGGCCGTCAGCGGCCGGGGGCAGGGCCCCTCGGGAGCCCCTGTGCCAGGATGGTGGCGATGACGACCATCGTACCGGCGCGTCCCCCCGGCGCCGCGAGCCTGGCCGACGTGCTCCCGTCCGTGCTCGCCGCACTGACCGGGACGGTCGGAGCCCTGCCCCTCCCGCCGGCGAGGTCGGCGATCGTCCTCCTCGTCGACGGCCTCGGGTCGTCGGTGCTCGGGGCGCGCCGCGGCCACGCCCGCCATCTGGCCGGTACCACCGGCACCCTGTTCTCGGGCTTCCCGACCACCACGGCTGCGGCCCTGACCACCTTCACGACGGGGCGCCTGCCCGGCGAGCACGGGCTCGTCGGCTACTCGGTGCTCGACGCCGCCCGGGACCGGGTGGTCAAGCAGCTCTCCGGCTGGGACGACGGCATGCGCCCCGACACCTGGCAGCGCAGCGAGACGGTGTTCACCGCGGCCGCCGCGCTCGGCGTCCGCAGCGTCGCCGTCGGTCCGGCCCGCTACGCCCGGTCGGGCCTCACCGAGGCGATCCTCCGCGGCGCGAGCTACGAGGCCGCCGAGTCCGTGGCCGACCGGTTCCGCCGGGCACGTGAGATCGTGACGGCTCCCGGCCGCTCCCTCGTCTACCTGTACGTGCCCGAGCTCGACATGATCGCCCACCGTCTCGGCTGGCAGAGCGACGAGTGGACGAACGCCCTCGAGGAGGTCGACGGCGAGGTCGGCAGGCTGGCCGCGTCGCTGGGTCGCGACGAGGGACTCGTCGTCACGGCCGACCACGGCGTCCTCGATGTGGGGGAGCGCGGCCGCGTCGTCTTCGGCCACCGTGCCGAGCTGGTCGACGGCGTGCGGCACGTCGCGGGCGAGCCGAGGTGCCTGCAGCTGCACTTCGAGCCGGACGCGTCCGAGGCCGTGCGCGGGGCGGTGCTCGACGCGTGGCGCTCGGCCGAGAGCGGACGTGCCTGGGTGCTCACCCGTCAGGAGGCGGTCGAGGCAGGCTGGTTCGGCCCGGTCGACCCCGTCGTGGCCCCCCGCATCGGCGACGTCGTCGTGGCCGCCCGCAAGGGGATCGTCTGGTACGACGGCCGGTCGACGGGGGGCCAGGCGGGCTCCATGGTCGGCCAGCACGGCTCGTGGTCGAGCGACGAGACGCAGGTGCCCCTGCGGCGGTTCGGCGCCTTCGCGAGCTGAGCGGCGGTCAGGCCGGGTCGTCGTCCGACCGGGCGCCGAAGACGATCTCGTCCCAGCTCGGCATGGACGCACGGCCCCGCGGCTTCTTGGCGCCGGCCTGGCCGGGCACGACGCCGTCGGGCCCCGGCATCGGGCGTCGACCGCCGCGACCCGGGCCGGCCGGACGGAGGCGCTGGTCGCCTCCTGCGGGTCGGTCCGGCGCGGCGGGCGGGGACGCCGTCTCGCCCTCGGGCAGGCCGAAGTCGTCCAGCGGCACGTCGATCACCCGGATGGAGCTGGTCGGGTGCTGCTCACGGGAGGTGTCGTCCGAGAAGCGGGCGGCCTCGCGCTCGCCTCGACGTCGCCGCAGCGCCTCGAGCAGGTCGGCGGTCTGCGCGTGCGGGTCGACGGCGGCCGAGTCGGGGTCGCGGTTCGTGGCGGCGAGGGAGGCGGGGGAGCGGACGTCCTGGCGAGGGGCGTCGGCGGGAGCCTCGGCGCGCTGGCCGTCCCGGGCCCACGGGTCGTCGTCGTCGGGCGACGAGTCGACGAGGAACGCGCCGCTGTCGAAGCGGCCCGGCGTGGAGTCGTCCGACCGGTGCCCCACGGCGCGGAGCCGCGGCACGAGGGGGCCGACGTCCTCGGAGTGCTGGGAGAGGACGAGGGCGTCGCCGCCGTGCGGGGCGAGCGACAGCGCCTTCGGGTCGAAGCGCCAGGTGGCGTCGCGCTCGACGTCCTGCGTGACGTAGGAGACGGAGACGAGCCAGCCGTGCTCGGCGTCCTTGTAGCTCGTCCAGCGGCGGTCGGTCGCGGCCGCGGTGTCGAGCCGGGACTCGATGACCCCGCCGAAGGACGACGAGTCGCCGTCGGGCTGGACGTCGGAGGCGACGGTGACGGCCACGGCGAGGGCGTTGCGCAGGGCGTGCGCCCGCTCGGCGAGGACGGGGCCCTCGAACCGGTGGACGTAGGCGAGGTC
>Ga0265798_10005979_pt1 | contig 16120 bp, 15 predicted proteins | sample P3T30metagenome_FD_192430 | JGI IMG/M metagenome (GOLD analysis project Ga0265798, IMG submission 192430) | Plant litter microbial communities from East Loma Ridge, Irvine, California - P3 T30 | ecosystem: Environmental > Terrestrial > Plant litter > Unclassified | place: USA: California... | reverse complement strand
GGTCGCATCGTCGCCGCGTCCAGCCCGACCGTGCTCGGCTACGGCGCCCCCGGCGGCTGGCTGCCGGAGCGGCTGCCGCTCGACGAGACCTCGCCGACGCGGCCCTGGAACGCCTACGCCCTCTCGAAGCAGATCATCGAGGACGCGGTGCGGATGCTCGCCCGACAGTCCGAGGACGCGGCCCGCTTCGCGGTCTTCCGCCCCTGCTACGTCATCGCGCCGGAGGAGTGGGCGGGCGCCCCGACCCAGCAGGGCCACACGGTGCGCGAGCGCCTCGACGACCCTGCCCTCGCGGCGCCCGCATTGTTCAACTACGTCGACGCCCGCGATGTGGCGGCCTTCGCCGACATGCTGCTCGAGGCCCTGCCCGAGCTGCCGCAGGCGGAGACCTTCTTCGTCGGCGCCGACGACGCCCTCGCCCGCGAGCCGCTCGCCGAGCTGCTGCCGCGCTTCGTGCCCGGCACCGAGTCGCTCGCCGCCGGGCTCACCGGCGACTCCCCCGCCTTCTCCAACGCCAAGGCCCGCCGCGTGCTCGGCTGGCGACCCGAGCACCACTGGCGCACCGCGCTCGAAAGGACCTCAGCCTGATGCAGTTCGACGGCATCCTCTTCTTCCCGGTCACCCCGTTCGGCGCCGACGGCGCGGTCGAGGTCGGCGTGCTGCGCGAGCACCTCGCGACCTCGCTCGCGCACGCCCCCGGCGGCGTCTTCCCCGCCTGCGGCACGGGCGAGTTCCACGCCCTGGCGCAGGACGAGATCGACCTCGTCGTGCGCGAGACGGTCGCCGCGGTCGACGGCCGCGTGCCGGTCGTCGCCGCAGCGGGCGGCGCCCTCGCGCAGGCGATCCGCTCCGCGCAGGCGGCGGCGGATGCGGGCGCCGACGCACTCCTGCTGCTGCCGCCCCAGATGGTCGCCGGCCCGCAGCACGGGCTCATCGCCTACGTCGAGGCGGTCGCCGAGGCCTCGCCGCTGCCGGTGATCGTCTACCACCGCGGCACCGCGCAGTACACGGTGCCGACGATGCGGCGCCTCGCCGCGCATCCGAAGGTCGTGGGGTTCAAGGACGGCGTGGGCGACGTTGCCCTGACCCAGCAGATCGTGCGCGCCGTCGCCGAAGCGGGCCGCGACGACTTCGCCTTCTTCAACGGCCTGCTCACGGCCGAGCTCAGCCAGGGCGCCTACCGGGGCATCGGCGTGCCGCTGTACTCCTCGGCGGCCTTCGCGATGCTGCCCGAGGTCGCGACCGCGCACTACCGCGCCTACATCGACGGCGACGAGGACCGCCGCCTGGCCCTCCTCGACGGCTTCTACGCCCCGCTCGTGCGGCTGCGCGACGAGACGCCGGGCTTCGGGGTGTCGCTCATCAAGGCGGGCCTGCGGCTCGGCGGGCTGAGCGTCGGCGGGGTGCGCGCACCGCTCGCCGACCCGACGCCCGAGCAGGAGCAGCGGCTCGCCGCCATCCTCGACGCGGGGCGCGCACTGCTGTGACGCCCACCATCGCCGGCTTCGAGGCCCGGCTGCTGCGCGTGCCGCTGCGGCGGCCGTGGGGCGCTGAGGTGACCTCGCTCGGCGTGATCGCCACGATGCTGCGCCGCAGCGACGGCGTCGTCGGGCACGGCATCTCCTGGACCCCGCAGATCGGCGCGGAGGCGGCGCTCGCGCTGCTCGAGCACGACCTCGCGCCGGTGCTCGTCGGTCGTCCCGCCGAGCCCGGCGAGGCCTGGTCCGCGGAGTGGGATGCGCTCTGGGCGCACCTGCACGAAGCGGGCGGCGGCGGGCTGACGACGATCGCGCTCGCCGGGGTCGACCTGGCGGTGTGGGATGCGGCGGGGCGCGCATCCGCTCGTCCGCTCTCGCAGCTGCTCGGCGCGCGCCGCGAGCGCGTGCGCGCCTACGGCAGCGGCGTCAACTTGCACTACACCCTGGAGCAGCTCATGGCCCAGGCCGAGCGCTGGGTCGCGGCCGGCTTCGATGCGGTGAAGGTGAAGGTCGGCAAGCCCGACGTCGCCGAGGACCTCGAGCGGATGCGCGCCGTGCGCGCCGTCATCGGCCCCGACCGCGCGCTCATGATCGACGCGAACCAGCGCTGGGACCTCGACCGCGCCATCCGCTCCATGGAATCGCTCGAGGAGGTGCGCCCGGCCTGGATCGAGGAGCCGCTGCGCGCCGAGCGGATGCGGGACCACGCCGCCCTCGCGCTCCGCATCGGCACCCCGATCGCCGTCGGCGAGAACCTGCACACGCTCGAGCGCTTCGCCGAGTACCTGGACGCGGGCGCCGCCGCGATCGTGCAGCCGAACGTCGTGCGCGTCGGCGGCATCACGCCGTTCCTGCGCATCGCGTCGCTCGCGCGCGAGGCCGGCGCCGCCCTGCACCCGCACCTGCTGCCGGAGCTCAGCGGCCAGGTCGCGCTCGCCCTCGACGGCGACCCGATGGTCGAGGACGTCGAGGATGCCGCCTTCGGCGCGCTCGGCGCCCTGCTCGACGACTCCCCCGTCGCGATCCGCGACGGCTCCCTCACCGAGACCCCGCACACGGGGCTCGGGCCCCGCTTCGCGGAGTTCCTGCCCGACGTCTCCGACCGCTGAAGGACTGCATCATGACGACCTCGACCGCCGACCTCGACCTCCTCGCCGAGCGCGCCGCGCAGGCCGCGCCCGTGCTCGCTGCGAGCAGCGCCGCCGAGCGCGCCGCCTGGCTGCGCGCCGTCGCCGACGTGCTCGACGCGAACCTCGCCGAGCTCGTCGCCATCGCCGACGAGGAGACCGCGCTCGGCGAGACCCGGCTGCGCGGCGAGGTGGGCCGCACCAGCGGTCAGCTGCGCCTGTTCGCGGACGTCGTGCTCGAGGGCTCCTACCTCGAGGCGATCGTCGACGACGCCGATCCCGCCGCGACGCCGCCGCGCCCCGAGCTGCGCCGTCTGCTGGTGCCGCTCGGCCCGGTGGCCGTGTACTCGGCCTCGAACTTCCCCTTCGCCTTCTCGGTGCTCGGCGGCGACACGGCGAGCGCACTGGCCGCCGGCAACCCGGTGATCGTCAAGGCGCACTCCGGGCACCCGCGGCTCTCGGCGCGCACCGCCGAGCTCGCGATCGAGGCTCTGGCCACGGCCGGCGCGCCCGAGGGCTCGCTCGCGCTCGTCGAGGGCCGGGCCGCCGGCGAGGCGCTCGTGCAGCACCCGCGCGTCCGCGCCGCAGGCTTCACCGGCTCGCTCTCCGGCGGCCGCGCGCTCTTCGACCTGGCGGCGGGTCGCCCCGACCCCATCCCGTTCTACGGCGAGCTCGGCAGCGTCAACCCGGTCGTGATCACGCCCGCAGCCGCCGCGGCGCGCGGCGAGCAGCTGGCCGGCGGGCTCGTCGGCTCGTTCACGCTCGGCGCCGGCCAGTTCTGCACCAAGCCGGGCGTGGTGTTCGTGCCCGCCGCGGCCGAGGGCTTCGTGGGTACCGTGACCGCCGGCGCGGCCGACGCGACGGGCGGGCGGCTGCTCACCGAGCGCATCACCGAGGCGTTCCCGGCCGGCGTCGAGCGCCTCGCCGCCGACCCCGCGGTGCGCGTGCTCGCGACCGGCTCGGGCGAGACGGCCCCGACCGTGCTCGAGACCGACGCCGCCGCGGTCGCCGAGCGCCCCGGCGACCTGCTCGAGGAGGTCTTCGGCCCGACGACCCTGCTCGTGCGCTACGCCGACGAGGCGCAGCTGCTCGCCGCGCTCGACGCGGTGCCGGGCAGCCTCACCGCCACCCTGCACAGCGAGCCGGGCGACGACGTCGCCGCGGTGCTGGCCCGCCTGTCGGACCGCGCCGGCCGGGTGCTCTTCGCCGGCTGGCCCACGGGCGTGGCGGTCACCTGGTCGCAGCACCACGGCGGCCCGTGGCCGTCGACCACCTCCGGGCACACGAGCGTCGGCGCCACGGCGATCCGTCGCTTCCTGCGTCCGCTCGCCTTCCAGGACGCCCCGCAGCACCTCCTGCCGGCGGCGCTGCGCGACGAGGCGCTCGCAGGCATCCCGCACCGCCGCAACGGCCGACTCGTCGGCTGAGCCCGATGGCCGGGCGAGCGGATGCGCACCCGCATCCGCCAGCCCGTTGCCGTCGCGCACGCGCGGGCGGATGATGAGCCCATGGGCGAGCAGCACGCGGACGACCGGCCGGGGCCGCTCGATCACACGCGCCTGTTCCGCAGCCGCACCCGGCGGCACCTGCGCTCGGTCGCCCGGCGGCTGCAGCACGTGCGCATCGTGCCGGGGCTCGGCGGCGACGGCGACCTGCTCGTCGCCGAGGTTATCGGCACCAGCGCCGCCGCGCTCACCGCCGGCCTCGAGCGCCTCGGGCTCGGGCCGACCGCCGAGCACCACCTGCGCACGTTCCGCAGCGGGCGCGTGCACGTGACGGTCGCCGAGCACGGGCGCTCGGTGACCTTCATGGTCGCCGGCAACACCGCCGACGAGCCGTGGAGCTTCGGCGAGGTCGACGTGCGGCTCGCCGAGGAGCTCGAGATCGAGCTGATCGGCGCCGACTGGATCGACGGATTCCTCGAGCCCGAGCGCAGCGTGAACCCGGGCAGCTACCCCGGGTTCTTCGGCGATCCGTCGGGCGGCGTCGACCTCAGCCGATGAGCCCCTCGCGGCCGCCCGAGACCCAGGCCGGGTCGAAGGTGCGCGGGCCGGAGATCTGTGCGGCCGCGGCCTCGAGCTCGGCCGCCTGCGAGGCGTCGAGCGTCAGCGACGCCGCGGCGATCGACTCGTCGAGGTTCGCGAGCGAGCGGGTGCCGGGGATCGACACGAGCCCGAGCCCGGCCGCGGCGGCCTTGCGCTCGAGCCACGCGATGGCGACGGTGGCGAGCGGGGCGCCGATGCCCGCGGCGATCGCGCGCAGGCGCTCGGCCACGGCGAGGTTCGCCGGCAGATTGGCCTCGTCGAAGCGCGGGAAGTTCTGCCGGCTGCCGCCGAGCGCCGACACCGCGGCGTCGAAGCGGTCGGTGAGCAGGCCGCGCGAGACCGGCGAGTAGGCGACGAAGGCGACGCCGAGCTCGACCGCGGCGGGGATGACGAAGCGCTCCACGTCGCGGCTGACGAGGCTCCACTCCGACTGCACGGCGGCGATCGGATGCACGGCGTGCGCCCGGCGCAGCTCCTCGCCCGTGACCTCCGAGAGCCCGATCGAGCGGACCTTGCCCTCGGCCACGAGCTCGGCGAGCGCCGCGACGCTCTCCTCGACGGGTACGTTCGGGTCGGGGCGGTGCAGGTAGTAGAGGTCGAGCGCGTCGGTGCCGAGACGGTCGAGGCTGCCCTCGATCTGCTCGCGGATGTGCTCGCGATCGCCGCGCACCCCGCGCTTGCCGATGCCGCCGCCCTGCACGATGCCGACCTTGCTGGCGATCGCGAAGCGGTCCCGCAGGCCGGTGCGGGCGAGGAAGCGCCCGAGGATCTGCTCGCTGAGGCCCGCGCCGTAGACGTTGGCGGTGTCGATGTGGGTGACGCCGCGCTCGAGCAGGCCGTCGAGCAGCTGCTGCGCATCCGCTTCGTCGATGGGGCCGTAGGCGCCGGCCAGCGACATGGCGCCGTAGCCGACGGCGGAGAGCTCGACGCCCTCGGCGATGGGCACGGCGGGGGCGGTGACGGTCGTGGGCATGCTGCTCCTCGGTTCGCTGCGGTGGGTCGCTACCACTCTGGCCCAGGAGCGGATGCGCGTGCCAGGGTCCGTCATGCCCCGTAGCGTTCGGCGCCCGGCGCCTCGCTAGGGTTGGATCGAGACCCCGAGGAGCCCGGATGCCCGCAGCACGCCCCGCTCTGCGGGACGAGGTCGCACGCGCATGATCGGCATCCTGCTGGCCGCGGTGCTCTGGGGCACCACCGGCACCGCGGCGACGCTGCTGCCGGATGCGGTGAGCCCGCTCGCCACCGGCGCCGCCACCATGACGATCGGCGGCCTGCTGCTCGCGCTCACCGCCCCGCGCGGCGCGCTGCTCGCACTGCGCACACCGGGCGCGCTGCGCTGGCTGCTGCCCGGCGCCCTCGCTGTCGCCGTCTACCCCCTCGCCTTCTACTCGGGCATGTCGCTCGCGGGCGTCGCGGTCGGCAACGTCGTGGCGCTCGGCACGGCGCCCGTCTTCGCCGCGATCCTGGAGCAGCTGCTCGACCCCGCCGACCGCCGCCAGCCGCTCGGCGGCCGCTGGCTGCTCTCGGCGGTCGCGGCCACCGCGGGTGTCGCGCTGCTGGCGGTCTTCGGGCACCACGGCGAGGGCTCCGCGTCCGCCGGCGGCACGCTGCCCGGCGTCGCCCTCGGCCTGCTCGCCGGTCTCGCCTACGCCGGCTACACCTACACGGCGGGCCGCGTCATCGGGCTCGGGGTGCCGTCGCGCGGGGCGATGGCCGCGCAGTTCGGCCTCGGCGCGGTGCTGCTGCTGCCGGTGCTGCTCGCGACGGGCGGCCCGCTGCTGCGCCTGGCGGCCGGGGGCGCGGAGTCGCCGCTGGCGCAGCTGCTGGCCTCGCCGCATCCGCTCGCCGTCGTCGGCTACCTGGCGCTCGGGCCCATGTTCCTGGCCTACGTGCTCTTCGGTCGCGGGCTGCGCACCGTGTCGAGCTCCCGGGCGACGACGGTGACGCTCATCGAGCCCTTCGTGGCGACGCTGCTGGCGGTCGTGGCGGTCGGCGAGCGGCTCGCGCCGCTGGGCTGGGTCGGGCTCGCGCTCGTGCTTGCCGGCGTGGTGTCGGTCGCGACGGAGCGCCGCGCGGCGCCCGGCGGCACGGCCGCAGCGCCCGCGCGCTGAGGCGTCCGCCCGATCCAGCCGGAGCCGGGTCGGCGCGAACCGTTCCAGCCGGCACCGGCCCGGCCGCAGCCGATTCGGCCGGAACCGGATCAGTCGGCGTCGAGCCGCTGCAGCACGCCGCACATGCCGTACGCCGAGCCCTCGAGCCGCGAGACCTGCGGTGCGAGCGCGCCGAGACGCTCCGCCGAGGCCGCGGCCAGCGCGAGCAGCGCCGCGGACCCGAGCGCGTCGTCGGCGCCGACGCTCGCCGCGCGGCGCTCCGCGAAGCCCTCGGCGAGCGGATGCACGAGCGCGGTCGCCCGGTCGAGCAGCCGTTCCAGCGGCGCCCGGTCCCCGGCGAGGAGGGCATCGCGCACGGTCAGGAAGCCCTCGACCCCGAGATCCCGGCGACGCAACGGCGGGCCGTCACCGCGCGCTGCGGCCTCCGCGTAGGCCGCGGGATCGGCGAGCACCGCATCCGGGAAGGTCATCACCGCGTCGCCGTGCTCCGGCAGGCCTCGGTTCGACAGGATCGCCAGCACGTCGAGGCCGCCGTGGTTGACCGCGCGGTGGATCGTGCCGGGCCCGAACCAGACGACGTCGCCGGCGGCGAGCGGCTGCTCGCGGTAGCCGGTGCGGTCGAGCAGCTGCACGGCGCCCGCGCCCCCGAGCACGACGTAGGCCTCGCTGCTCACGGTGTGCAGGTGCGGGGTGCCGCCGTCGAGCCCGTCCGAGGCGGGCCCGAGCCCGTAGACCCGCAGCCGCGTCACCGAGGTGCCGCCGGGGAACGGCAGCGCGCTCATGACCGGTCGAGCTCGAGCGCCTCGCGACCGGCCGCGGCGAGGGCCGCAGCCGCGTCGCCGGGTGCGTCGCCGTCGGCGATGACCACCGCGTAGCGCAGCGCGAGCGTCTCCCCCGCAGGCAGCTCGTGCTCCTCGCTGAAGAACGGCGCCGGGCAGAGGCAGGCGAACTCCTCGGTGCGCGCGAACCACTGCGGCGGGTGCTGCACGTTGCGCTCGTCGTCCACGATCACGAGCGTCGAGCTGGCGCCGTCGCCGTCGTGGCGACCGGTGAAGCCGAGCCAGGGGTGCCGGGTGCCGCGCAGCTCCTCGCCGCCGTCGCCGTCCGGCGAGCGCACGACGCCGCCGGTGAAGGATCGCGGCCCGCGCCAGAAGAGCCCGCCGTAGCCGGCGTTCTCGCGCCCCTTGGTCGTCGGCGAGCCGAAGGCGAGCGGATGCCCCGCCACGTTGGTCATCGACGTCGCGACGGTGAGCGCCCAGCCACCCTCGACCAAGCGGATGCGCAGGCGCCGACGCTCCTCGATGACGCGCTCGCCCGCCTGGGTCGTCCAGAGCAGGTCGTGCGCGATCTCGGCGAGATCGCCGTCGCTGCCGAGCGTCTCGAAGCCGACGTGCCGGGCGGTGCCGTTGTTCTCGAGCTGCCGGTACCCGGTCTCGAGCGAGAAGGTCGGGCCGCCCCAGAAGTTCTCGTCACCGACGTGCGGCAGCGCCCAGGCGATGCCCTTGTGCCAGACGTGGTCGTGCGGGCGGAACAGCGAGACGAGGCGCCCCTCGCGGGTGCGCAGCGGGTGCAGGTAGGGCTTCGGCGACTCGAGCTGCACGGTGTCGGGCTCGACGACGTAGCGCAGCAGCTCCACCCCGTCGGCGGCGACCGTCACCTCGCTGCGCTGGTCGTACTGCAGTTCGAGGCTCACGCGGTGACCGCCGCCCAGGGCGCCCCGGTGCCCTGCATGGAGGCGTAGAAGGGGTGGCCCGGCACGATCTCGCCGGCGGCGATGGTGCGGTCGGTGAACGCCGAGGCGTAGATCGCGGCGCTCAGCTCGAGGGTGCGGCGCGCATCCGCCGTCGTCACGGGCGGGCGCTCGCCCGACTCGCGGGCGGCGAGCACGGCGGCGAGCTGCGCGGTGTGGCCGCTCGGGGTGCTGCCGGCGCGAGCGGTCCAGGCCTCGGCCAGCTCCTCCGATCCGCGGGCCGGGGTGAAGGTCCAGTGCGTGGAGTCGTAGCCGTAGAGGTGCTCGAGCTCGGCGGTAGCGTGCTCGAAGTCGAAGCGCAGCCGGCTGGTCTCGCGCGGCGAGACGATGGAGTTGAGGATCGTCGCGACGGCGCCGTTCTCGAAGGTCACGATGGCGCTCGAGACGTCCTCGGTCTCGGTCGGCCGGTTCTGGCGCACGGCCACCGCGCGCACGCTCGCCCAGGGGCCGAGGATCGACAGCAGCAGGTCGAACTGGTGGATGCCGTGGCCCATGGTCGGGCCGCCGCCCTCCACGCCCCAGGTGCCGCGCCACGGCACGGCGAAGTAGTCGTCGTCGCGGTACCAGAGGGTCTCCGCCACCGCGACGAGCGGGCGGCCGAGCGCGCCCTCGGCGAGCAGACCGCGCAGGCCGACGGCCGCGCTGCCGAAGCGGTGCTGGAAGAGGCCGACCACCGGCACGCCGGTCTCGTCCTCGCTCGCGAGCAGCCGGTCGAAGTCCTCGAGCGACAGTGCCGGCGGCTTCTCGACGATCGGCACGGCGCCCCCGCGCTGCGCCTCGATCGCGAGGTCGACGTGCGAGCCGGGCGGGGTGCAGATGTGCACGTAGTTGATCGGCGCTGCGTCGATGGGCGCAGCGTCCGGCGCCGGCGCCAGGGCCAGCGCCTCGGCGAGCGACCCGAAGACGGCCGGCGAGCCGTGCCGCGCCGCGAACTCCTGCGCCCGCTCGGCGGAGAGGTCGACGACTCCGACCAGCTCGATGCCCGGTGTCGCGGCGATGGCCTCGGCGTGGGCGTTGGCGATCGCCCCCGTTCCGACGATGACCGACCTGAACATGTGCTCCTCCTCGAGTACCGCATCCGCTCGACCGTGTCGGGAAAGCGCTTGCCGCGCTAGTCTTGCAGAGCGCATCCGCCCTCGCAATGCTCGCAGATCCCGGGGCACGACGGCGGCGCCGGGTAGCGCGCACGATCGGAAGAATGACGAGGAGGTCGACATGACGACGAGGGTCTGCTTCGAACTGCGGGTGCGCCCCGAGCGCCTCGACGAGTACCGCGAGCGGCACAGCCCCGTGCGCGCCGAGATGCTCGAGGAGATCGCCGCCGCCGGCCGGCGCAACTACTCGCTGTTCCTCGCCGAGGGCGGCAGGCTCGTCGGCTACTACGAGACCGACGACGATGCGGCCGCGCAGGCCTACCTCGCCGCCTCGCCGATCGCCGCGCGCTGGGAAGCCGAGATGGCGCCCTTCTTCGTCGACCTCGGCGGCCGCCCCGATCAGGCCGCGACGCCCCTCGTCGAGGTTTTCAACCTCGCCGATCAGCTCGAGGCCTCGCGATGAGCTGGACCTCGCAGGCGGAGGGCCTCATCCGCTTCTACGACGCCGCCCCCGCCGCCGCACCGCGCCCGGCGCTGCTCTGGCTGCACGGCGGCGGCTTCGCCGCGGGCTCGATCGACATGCCCGAAGCGGATGCGGTCGCCCGCGCCCTGCAGGCCCGCGGCGTGGCCGTCGCGAGTGTCGACTACCGACTCGTCGGCCCGGGCGTGCGCTACCCCGCGCCCTCGGATGACACGCTGGCCGCCTGGGCCTGGCTCGCCGCGCACCGCGACGCGCTCGGCCTCGACCCGGCCCGCACCGCGATCGGCGGCGCGAGCGCCGGCGGCAACCTCGCCGCCGGGGCGCTGCTGCGCCTGCCGCGCACCGGGCCGCGCCCGGCCGGTGCCGTGCTCGCCTACCCGACGCTGCTCGCCGAGCAGCCCGCGCCCGGCGCGGCGCTGCGGGCGGCCCTCGACGCCGACCCGGATGCGGACCGCTTCGGGCCGGCCGTCGTGCGGGAGATGTACGAGGGCTTCCTCGGCGGACCCGTCGAGCGCGCCCCGCTCGCCGCCGTGCCCGGCACGGCGAGCCCCGAGGACCTCGCCGGCTACCCGCCGGTGCTCATGATCAACGGCGACGTCGACGAGCTGCGGGTGTCGGGCGAGCACTTCGCCCACCGCCTGCACGCCGCCGGGCGCCCCGTGCTCGTGCACCTCGAGCCGGGCACGACCCACGGGCACCTCAACCGCCCGGCCGAGGCGGGCTTCGGCCCCTCCGTCGACCGCATCGCGGCCTGGCTGCACGGGCTGCCCGGCACCGCGACGACCGGCCTGCCGGAGGCGTACGCGTGAGCGAGACGGCAGTTCTCGGTAGGACCCAGAGCACCGGACGGCACCGCCGTGGCTGAGCAGCGGTTCGGCGCGGCCTTCAACTGGGTGCGCCGCCACGTCGACGCCGGGCGCCTGCCCGCCGCCGTGCTCGGCATCGCGACCGCCGACGGCACGGTGGCGCTCGAGGCCTTCGGGGCGAGCGGCACTCGATCGGCGCGCATCGACGACCACTTCGCGCTCTTCTCGGTGACGAAGCCGCTGACCGGCATCACCGCGGCCCGCGAGGTCGCCGCCGGCCGGCTGTCCGCACTCACCCCGCTGACGGATGCGGTGCCGGAGCTGATCCCCCAGCCCGCGCCGATCCAGCTGCGCCACCTCGTGAGCCACACCGCAGGCCTCGCCGAGCCGCCGCTCGACACCGCGCTCGGGCTGCACCGGGCGCTGCGCACCGCCGGCTCGGACTTCGCGGCCGGCACCGCCTCGCGCTACTCGACGCTGGCCTTCGAGGGCGTGGCGGAGCTGATCCGGCACGCCTCGGGGCTGCGCTGGACGGAGGCGCTGGCCGCGTGGGCGGACCCGATCGGCGCGACCGGCCTGACGCTCGATCCGGCGGCGGACCCCCATCCGGTCGACGACGCCGCGGCCGCGGGCCTTGACATGGCGCGCTTCAGGGCGCTCGAGCAGCCCGGCGCGGGCCTGCTGGGCCGCGCCGAGGATCTGCTCGCGATCGGCGCCGAGCTGCTGCGCGGCGGTGGGCGGGTCCTGGATGCGCGCACCCTCGCGATGACGCTGCGGCCGCTGACCACCGGGCTGCCGCGGCTCGAGCCCTACCCCGCGGAGCGCGGCCAGGACTGGGGCTTCAGCTGGAACCTGCGCAGCCGCGCTCCCGGCCTCATCGCCCACGACGGCTACGGCCACGGCGGCTGGTCGGGCAGCGAGTTCTGGGTGCACCCGGAGGCGGGCGTCGCCTACGCGCTGCTCACCAACCGGGCGCAGCGCCCCGGCGTCGACCCCGATCAGCTCGACAACGCGATCGTCGCCGCGGCGTAGCCGGCGGCGCGCTCGCTGCGTCGAGCTGCTCTACCGCGCCGAGTCGCCTCATCCCCCCAAGCTGCTCTGCAGCGACGAGTTGCCCACTTCTGTCGGCGCGTCGCAGGGCGACACCGGAGAAGCGGGCAACTCGGCGCAATCGGGATCGTCCCGGTGGCGCCGACCCCACGACGGCACCACCGGAGACTCCGGCACGCCGCCGGAGCGGCGGCGTGCCGGAGGGCTTACAGCCCCTGCGCCAGGCGGTGGTACGCGGCGTTCCAGCGCAGCTCGCGCTCGAAGCCGTCCACCGTCGTCGACTCGTCGATGACCAGCAGCTCGATGCCGCTGAACTTCGCGAAGTCCTTGAAGACCTCCACGCCCACCTGCGTGCTCATCACCGTGTGGTGCGCGGCGCCGGCCATGAGCCAGGCGGTCGCCGAGGTGCGGAAGTCGGGCGCCGGCTTCCAGACCGCGCGGCCGACCGGCAGGTTCGGCATCGGCTGGGGCAGCGGCACGTTCTCGACGACGTTGGCGACGAGGCGGAAGCGGTCGCGCTGGTCGCTGAGGGCGACGACGACCGCGGGGCCCGCATCCGCGTCGAAGACCAGGCGCACCGGATCGTCCTTGCCGCCGATGCCGAGCGGGTGCACCTCGAGGCGGGCGCGCTGCGAGCTCAGCGAGGGGCTGACCTCGAGCATGTGGGCGCCGAGGATGAGCTCGCTGCCGGGCTCGAGGTGGTACGTGTAGTCCTCCATGAGGCTGGCGCCGCCGGGCAGGCCCGCGCCCATGACGGCCGCGGCGCGGACGAGCACCGCGGTCTTCCAGTCGCCCTCGGCGCCGAATCCGTAGCCGTCGGCCATGAGGCGCTGCACGGCGAGGCCGGGCAGCTGGCGCAGCTCGCCGAGGTCCTCGAAGCTCGTCGTGAAGGCGCCGAAGCCGCCGGCCTCGAGGAAGGAGCGCAGCCCCAGCTCGATGCGGGCGCCGTAGCGCAGCGAGTCGGCGCGCTCGGCGCCGGGGTGCAGCTCGGGGGCGACGTCGTAGAGGTCGAGGTACTCGGCGACCAGCGCGTCGACGTCGCTCTCGCTGGCGGCGTGCACGGCTTCGGCGAGCTCGGTGACGCCCCAGGTGTTCACCTGCACGCCGAGGCGCAGCTCGGCCTCGGTCTTGTCGCCCTCGGTGACGGCGACGAAGCGCATGTTGTCGCCGAAGCGGGCGAGCTTGAGGTGCTGGGTGGCGTGGCGGCCGGCCGCGGCGCGGGCCCAGACGCCGACGCGGGCGGTGACGACCGGGTCGCTGACGTGTCCGACGACGGTGGTACGGGCCACGCCGAGGCGCGACTGGATGTACCCGAACTCGCGGTCGCCGTGGGCGGCCTGGTTGAGGTTCATGAAGTCGAAGTCGATGGTGTCGTACGGCAGCGCCACGTTCGCCTGCGTGTGCAGGTGCAGCAGCGGCTTGCGCAGCGCGTCGAGGCCGCCGATCCACATCTTGGCGGGGCTGAAGGTGTGCATCCAGGCGATGACGCCGATCACGTTGTCGGCCGCGTTGGCCTCGAGCATGACGCGGCGGATCGACTCGCTGTCGACCAGCGTCGGCTTGGCGACGACCGTGACGGGCACGTCGCTCGAGCCCTGCAGGCCGGCGACGACCTCGGCGGACTGGGCGGCGACCTGGCGGAGGGTCTCGTCGCCGTAGAGGTTCTGGCTGCCGGTGAGGAACCAGACCTCGTACTCGGCGAGGTCGGGGATGATGCTGCGGCTCATGCGGGGACTCCTTCGTCTGAAGCGGGTTGTGTGAAGAGCGGATGAGGGCGGTCGCCTCGGCGAGGCGCGCCCGGCGGGCACGGTCCGGCGCTACAGCGCCTCGACCGCGGCCCGCTCGACGGCGAGGCCGTCGCGGTACCGCTCGAGGTAGGCCGCGAAGCCGGCGACGTCCGCCGGCTCGGGCTCGGCGGTCTCGAACGCGGCGTCCGCGAACACCACGTCCTGCAGGTAGGCGTCGAGGTCGGTGCCGTGGTCGCCCGCGGCGAAGGCCGCGAGCACCGCGATCCCCCACGCGCCGCCCTCGGAGGCGGTGGCGGCGACCGCGACCGGCGCGTCCAGCGCGCCGGCGAGGAAGCGCTGGGCGACGCCGGCCGTGCGGAACATGCCGCCGTGGGCGAGCATCCGCTCGATCTCGACGCCCTGCTCGGCGAGCACGCGCAGGCCGAGGGCCAGGGTGCCGAAGACGCCGTAGAGCTGGGCGCGGCCGAAGTTGCCGAGCGTCAGCGAGCTGTCGGGGGTGCGCACGAAGAGCGGTCGCCCCTCGTCGGTGCCCGCGATGGGCTCGCCGGCCAGGTGGTTGTAGGCGAGCAGACCGCCCGCGTCGGCGTCGCCCGTGAGCGCCTCGGCGAAGAGCGCCTCGTACACCGCGTCGGGCTCGATCGGGTGACCGGCGGCCGCGGCGAAACGACCGAGCAGTCCGGCCCAGGCGGCGAGCTCGCTGGCGCCGTTGTTGCAGTGCACCATCGCGACGGCGTCGCCGGCCGGGGTCGTGACCAGGTCGATCTCGTGGTGCACGCCGTCGAAGGGGCGCTCGAGCACGACCATCGCGAAGATGCTCGTGCCGGCGCTGACGTTGCCGGTGCGCGGTGCGACCGAGGCGGTGGCGACCATGCCGGTGCCGGCGTCGCCCTCCGGCGGAGCGGCGATCGCGCCGGGCTGCAACGCTCCCGTCGGGTCGAGGTAGGCGGCGCCCTCGGCGGTGAGCTCGCCGGCGCGCTCGCCGGCGACGAGGACCTCGGGCAGCAGCTCGCGCAGCGCGGGCACGCGGCCGGCCGCGTGGGCGTCGTAGCGGTCGACGAGCTCGGCGTCCCAGTCGCGGGTCGCCGAGTCGATCGGGAAGACACCCGAGGCGTCGCCGACGCCGAGCGCGTCGCGGCCGGTGAGCAGCCGGTGCACGTAGCCCGCGAGGGTCGTGATCGAGCGGATGCGCCCCACGTGCTCCTCGCCGTCGAGCACGGCCTGGTGCAGGTGCGCGATCGACCAGCGCAGCGGGATGTTCGTGCCCAGCAGCTCGGTGAGCTCGGCCGCCGCCACGCCCGTGCTGGTGTTGCGCCAGGTGCGGAACGGCACCAGCAGCTCCCCCGCCGGCTCCGCCTCGGTGGGCTCGCCGAAGGCCAGGTAGCCGTGCATCATCGCGGAGACGCCGATGCCGGAGAGGCGCTCGAGGCGCACGCCGTGGCGGGCCTCGACGTCGGCGGCGAGCTCGGCGAACGCGGCCTGCAGGCCGGTGCGCACGTCGTCGAGGCCGTAGGTCCACATCCGCTCGACGAAGGCGTTCTCCCATTCGTGCGCGCCGACGGCGAGCACCTCGTTCGGGTCGTCGCCGATGAGGCAGGCCTTGATGCGGGTGGAGCCGAGCTCGATGCCGAGCACGGCCCGGCCCTCGGTGATGACGGCGGCGCTCATCGCCGGGCGTCCGAGCTCTGGCCGTACACGTTCTGGTAGCGGTCGAAGAGGCTGTCGATGTGCTGCTGCGGGATCGCGAGCGGCTCGCCGAGCTGGCGGGCGATGTGGATGCTGCGGGCCACGTCCTCGACCATGACGGCGGCCTTGACCGCGTCCTTGGCGTCCTTGCCGATCGTGAAGGGGCCGTGGTTCTGCATGAGCACCGCGCGCGAGCGGTGGCCGCGCAGGGTCTCGACGATGCCGCGGCCGATCGTGTCGTCGCCGATGACCGCGAAGGGGCCGATCGGGATCTCGCCGCCGAACTCGTCGGCCATACCGGTGATGACGCACGGGATGGGCTCGCCGCGGCTCGCCCACGCGACGGCGTAGGTGGAGTGCGTGTGCACGACGCCGCCGACCTCGGGCATCTCGCGGTAGACGTAGGCGTGCGCGGCGGTGTCGCTCGAGGCGGCGCGCTCGCTGCCGGGTGTGCCCGGCACGACCTCGCCGTCGAGGGTGCAGAGCACCATGTTCTCGGGGGCCAGGTCGTCGTAGCTCACGCCGCTGGGCTTGATGACGAAGTAGTCCGTGCCCGGTACGCGGCCGCTCACGTTGCCGCCGGTCCAGATGACGAGCTGGTAGCGCACGAGCTCGTCGTGCAGCTTGGCGACCTCCTCGCGGACCTTCTGGATGGCCTCTCGGGCCTCGGCCGGGTCGACAGCGGTCACCGCGGACTCCTTCGTCTCGTCGCATCGGCTCGGAAGGGGTTCCGGGCCGCGCCCATCG
>Ga0265798_10005978_pt1 | contig 16120 bp, 15 predicted proteins | sample P3T30metagenome_FD_192430 | JGI IMG/M metagenome (GOLD analysis project Ga0265798, IMG submission 192430) | Plant litter microbial communities from East Loma Ridge, Irvine, California - P3 T30 | ecosystem: Environmental > Terrestrial > Plant litter > Unclassified | place: USA: California... | reverse complement strand
CCTCCGGCCACCTCGGCTGGTACGCCGACGGCATGTTCCCGGCGATGAAGCTCGACGAGGCCCGCAACGACGAGGGCGAGGTCACGCGCCAGGGCGCCGACTACTACCTCAAGCCCATGAACTGCCCGATGCACATCCTCGCCTACCGCTCGCAGCCCCGGTCGTACCGCGACCTGCCGCTGCGGCTGTTCGAGTTCGGCACCGTCTACCGCAACGAGAAGTCCGGGGTCATCCACGGCCTCACGCGCGTCCGCGGCATGACCCAGGACGACGCGCACATCTTCACGACGCGCGAGGCCATGAAGGAGGAGCTGACCGGCACGCTGGACTTCGTGCTCTCGCTGCTCCGCGACTACGGGCTCGACGACTTCTACCTCGAGCTCTCGACGAAGGACCCGGCCAAGTACGTCGGCGACGACGACGTCTGGGACGAGGCCACGACGACGCTGCGCGAGGTGGCCGAGGCGAGCGGGCTCGAGCTCGTGCCCGACCCGGGCGGAGCGGCCTTCTACGGCCCGAAGATCTCGGTGCAGGCGCGCGACGCCATCGGCCGCACCTGGCAGATGTCGACCGTGCAGCTCGACTTCAACCTGCCCGAGCGGTTCGAGCTCGAGTACGCGGCCGCCGACGGGTCCCGGCAGCGTCCGGTGATGATCCACCGTGCGCTGTTCGGCTCGATCGAGCGCTTCTTCGGCGTGCTCGTCGAGCACTACGCCGGCGCGTTCCCCGTGTGGCTCTCGCCCGTGCAGGTGGTCGGCATCCCCGTCGCCGAGGAGTACGGCCCCTACCTCGACGAGGTCGTGGCGAAGCTCCGCGCCGCCGGCGTCCGCGCGCAGGTCGACCACAGCGACGACCGCATGCCCAAGAAGATCCGCACCCACACGAAGGCCAAGGTGCCGTTCCAGCTCATCGCGGGCGACGACGACCGGGCCGCGGGCGCCGTGAGCTTCCGCTACCGCGACGGCTCGCAGGAGAACGGCGTGCCCGTCGACGAGGCGATCGCCAAGATCGTCGCGGCGATCGAGACCAAGGCCCAGGTCTGAGCGTGGCCCCGAGCCGGCCGGGAGGCGCCGTCGACGACCAGCGCGAGGAGGGGCGGCGCGTCGAGGGCGTCGCCGACTTCGCCGGCGTCCCGGACGCCTTCCAGCGCCTCTGGACCCCGCACCGCGCGGTCTACGTCGGGCAGGGGCAGGGCGCGCACGACGACGACTGCCCGTTCTGCGCTGCGCCGGGACGGCCCGACGACGAGGCGCTGGTCGTCGCGCGGGGGGAGCACGCGTACGTGCTGCTCAACCTGTTCCCCTACAACCCGGGGCACCTGCTGGTCTGCCCGTACCGGCACGTGTCCACCTACGACCTCGCCACCGAGGCCGAGGTGGCCGAGATGGCGTCGCTCACGCAGGTGGGCATGCGCGTGCTCCGCGAGGTCTCCCACGCCCAGGGGTTCAACCTCGGCATGAACCAGGGGCAGGTGGGCGGTGCCGGCATCGCCGAGCACCTGCACCAGCACGTCGTGCCGCGGTACGCCGGCGACTCGAACTTCTTCCCGATCGTCGCCGGCACGAAGGCCGTCACGCAGCTGCTCGGCGACGTGCGGCAGGCCGTCGCCGACGCGTGGCCGGCCCCTGCCGGACCGGCCGCGCCCCCCGGCGACCACGACGGCACGCGGGCCGCGTCCGATCTAGACTGAGAGGCATCATGACCGACAGCACCCACGCCCCCGAGTCCACCACCGGCCGCCCCACCACGGTCGGGTCCGACCGCGTCAAGCGCGGCCTCGCCGAGATGCTCAAGGGCGGCGTCATCATGGACGTCGTCGACGTCGAGCAGGCCAAGATCGCGGAGGACGCGGGCGCCGTGGCCGTCATGGCCCTCGAGCGCGTCCCCGCCGACATCCGCTCGCAGGGCGGCGTCGCCCGCATGAGCGACCCCGACATGATCCAGGGCATCGTCGACGCGGTCTCGATCCCCGTCATGGCCAAGGCCCGCATCGGCCACTTCGTCGAGGCGCAGGTGCTGCAGAGCCTCGGCGTCGACTACGTCGACGAGTCCGAGGTGCTCAGCCCCGCCGACTACGTCAACCACATCGACAAGTGGCAGTTCACCGTGCCCTTCGTCTGCGGCGCGACCAACCTCGGCGAGGCACTGCGCCGCGTCACCGAGGGAGCGGCGATGATCCGCTCGAAGGGCGAGGCCGGCACCGGCGACGTGTCCGAGGCCACCAAGCACATCCGCACCATCAAGAAGGAGATCGCGCAGCTGCGCGGGCTCCAGGCCGACGAGCTCTACGTGGCCGCCAAGGAGCTCCAGGCGCCCTACGAGCTCGTCAAGGAGATCGCCGAGACGGGCACGCTGCCCGTGGTCCTCTTCACCGCGGGCGGCGTCGCGACCCCGGCCGACGCCGCGCTCATGATGCAGCTCGGCGCCGACGGCGTGTTCGTGGGGTCGGGCATCTTCAAGTCCGGCGACCCCGCGAAGCGCGCCGCCGCCATCGTGCGGGCCACGACGTTCCACGACGACCCGGCCGTGATCGCCGACGCGTCGCGCGGCCTGGGCGAGGCCATGGTGGGCATCAACGTCCCCGACCTCCCCGCGCCGCACCGCCTCGCCGAGCGTGGCTGGTAGCACCTCGGGGGCGGGCGCGCCGCGCGTCGGCGTGCTCGCCCTGCAGGGCGACGTCCGGGAGCACCTGCGGGTGCTGTCGTCGTTCGGGGCGGAGGCCGTGCCGGTGCGCCGGCCCGACGAGCTGGCCGGGGTCGACGGCCTCGTCATCCCCGGCGGCGAGTCCACGGTCATGGACAAGCTCTCGCGCACCTTCGGCCTGGCCGTGCCGTTGCGCGCGGCCATCGACGACGGGCTCCCCGTGTACGGCACCTGTGCCGGTCTGATCATGCTGGCCGACCGGCTCGACGACGGCCCCACGGGGCAGCGCACCCTCGGCGGGCTCGACGTCACCGTGCGGCGCAACGCGTTCGGCACGCAGAACGACTCCTTCGAGACCGACCTCGACGTGCCCGTGCTCGACGGGCCTCCCGTGCACGCCGTCTTCATCCGGGCGCCCGTGGTGACCGAGGTGGGACCGTCGGCCACCGCGATCGGCACGCTCGCCGACGGCCGAGTCGTCGCCGTCGAGCAGGGGTCGTTGATGGGCACCTCGTTCCACCCGGAGGTCACCGCAGACCACCGCTTCCACCGGCGGTTCCTCGAGAAGGCCAGGGCGCGCGCCACCCGCTGACCAGGCCGCACCGCCCCCGTCGGCTAGCATGGTCGGCACCGTCATCAGCAGTGAGGAGCACCGTGTCCGGGCATTCCAAGTGGGCCACGACCAAGCACAAGAAGGCCGTCATCGACCAGCGGCGTGCCAAGTCGTTCGCGAAGCTCATCAAGAACATCGAGGTCGCGGCCAAGCAGGGCGGGGCCGACATGTCGGGCAACCCGACGCTCGTCGACGCGGTGCAGAAGGCGAAGAAGACCAGCGTCCCCAACGACAACATCGACCGCGCGGTCAAGCGCGGAGCGGGCCTGTCGGGCGAGTCGGTCGACTACCAGACGATCATGTACGAGGGCTACGGCCCGAACGGCGTCGCGCTCCTCGTCGAGTGCCTCACCGACAACAAGAACCGCGCGGCCGCCAACGTCCGCACGGTCATGTCGCGCAACGGCGGCACGATGGCCGACCCCGGCAGCGTCTCGTACAACTTCAGCCGCAAGGGCGTCATCGCGGTCATGAAGACCGACGGCCTCACGGAGGACGACGTCATGGAGGCCGTGCTCGACGCCGGCGCCGAGGAGGTCACCGACCGGGGCGAGGGCTTCGAGATCGTCACCGAGGCCTCCGAGCTCGTCCCGGCCCGGACGGCCCTGCAGGAGGCCGGCATCGACTACGACTCGGCCGACGTCGAGTTCGTCCCCGGCCTCAAGATCGAGGTCGACCTCGAGACGGCGCGCAAGGTCTTCCGCCTCATCGACGCCCTCGACGACGACGACGACGTGCAGAACGTCTACGCGAACTACGACGTCCCCGCCGACGTCCAGGCGGCGCTCGACGACGCCGACGACGACGAGTAGCGGTCGCTCCGTGGGGCTCCGGGTGCTCGGCGTCGACCCGGGCCTCACGCGGTGCGGCGTGGGCGTCGTCGAGGTCGACGCGCGCCGCAGGGCGACCCTCGTCGCCGTCGACGTCGTGCGGACGCCACCCACGATGCCGCTCGAGGAACGCCTCCTGCTCGTCGCCCGGGGCGTCGAGGCCCTCGTCGACGAGCACCGGCCCGACGCGATGGCGGTGGAGCGAGTCTTCGCCCAGGCCAACGTGCGGACCGTCATGGGCACGGCGCAGGTGAGCGGCCTCGTGCTGCGGGCCGCCGCCGAGCGCGGCATCCCGGTCGCCCTGCACACGCCGTCCGAGGTGAAGGCCGCGGTGACGGGCTACGGCAGCGCCGACAAGGCCCAGGTCGGGGCCATGGTCGCGCGCCTCCTGGGGCTCGCCGAGGCGCCCCGCCCCGCCGACGCCGCCGACGCCCTCGCCCTCGCCATCTGCCACGCCTGGCGCCGGGGCGTTCCTCCCACGGCCGCGGCGGGTGCCGGCGGGCCCACGCCCGCCCAGCGTGCGTGGCGGGACGCCGAGAAGTCGGCGCGGGCTCCTAGGCTGGGGGCATGATCTCGAGCGTGCGCGGCAGCGTGCTGTCCGCCTCCGGCACGACGGTCGTCGTCGAGGTCGGGGGAGTGGGCCTCAGCGTCGGCGTCACGCCGCAGCTCGCGCTCACCCTGGTGCCGGGCAGCACGGCCCTGCTGCACACCGCGCTCGTCGTCCGGGAGGACGACCTCTCCCTCTTCGGCTTCGCCGAGCCCGACGAGCTGAAGGTCTTCGACCTGCTCCGTGGCGTGACGGGGGTCGGGCCGAAGTCCGCCCAGGGCGTGCTCGCCACGCTGACGCCGGCCATGATCGCCCGGGCCGTCGCCGACGAGGACGACGCGGCGTTCCGTCGCGTCAGCGGCATCGGGCCCAAGACCGCCAAGCTCATCGTCCTGTCGCTGGCCGGCAAGCTCGACCCGGCACCCTCCGCACCCTCCGTGACGGCCGCCTCCTCGGCCTCGGCCGACGTCGTCGTCGCGCTCGTCGGCCTCGGCTGGACCGAGCGCGACGCCCGGGCCGCCGTCGACGACGTCGTCGAGGGCCTCGAGGTGCCGCCGACGTCCGTGCCGGCGCTGCTGCGGGCGGCGCTCACCCGCCTCGGTCCCCAGCAGGCCGCGTCGGCCGGGTCGCGCCGCGCCTCCGGAGCCCGATGAGCACGCCCGACGTGACCCGGCCCGACGCCGAGTCGGAGGCCGAGCTCGCCTTCGAGGGCGCGCTGCGCCCGGCGTCCCTCGACGAGTTCGTGGGGCAGAAGAAGGTGCGGGGGCAGCTCGAGCTGCTCCTCCGTGCCGCGACGCTGCAGGGACGCACGCCCGACCACATCCTCCTGGCCGGCCCGCCCGGGCTGGGCAAGACGACGCTCGCGATGATCGTGGCGCACGAGGGGCAGCGACCGCTCCGCATGTCGTCGGGGCCCGCGATCCAGCACGCGGGCGACCTGGCCGCCGTCCTCTCGGCGCTGCTGCCCGGCGAGGTCCTCTTCATCGACGAGATCCACCGCATGGCGAGGTCGGCGGAGGAGATGCTCTACCTCGCGATGGAGGACTACCGGATCGACATCATGGTCGGCAAGGGAGCGGGCGCCACGAGCGTGCCCCTCGAGCTCGCGCCCTTCACGCTCGTGGGCGCCACGACCCGCAGCGGCATGCTGCCCAACCCCCTGCGGGACCGCTTCGGCTTCACGGCGCACCTCGAGTTCTACGACGAGGTCGAGCTGGCCGAGGTCCTCCGACGCGCGGCCGCACTGCTCGACGTGCCCATCGGCGGCGACGCGCTGGCCGAGATCGCCGGCCGGTGCCGGGGCACGCCCCGCATCGCCAACCGGCTCCTCCGGCGGGTGCGCGACTACGCGCTCGTGCACGGCCGCGAGGCCGACCTCGCGACGGTCCGCGAGGCCCTCGACCTGTACGACGTCGACGCCCTGGGCCTCGACCGTCTCGACCGTGCGGTCGTCGAGACCGTCCTCACCCGCTTCGGCGGCGGGCCGGTCGGGCTCAACACGCTCGCGGTGTCCGTCGGCGAGGAGGCCGACACCATCGAGTCGGTCGTCGAGCCGTTCCTCGTGCGCGTGGGGCTCTTCACGCGCACCCCGCGGGGCCGCGTCGCCACCCCGAGCGCCTGGCGGCACTTCGGCCTCACGCCGCCGGGGGGCCCAGCGGCCCTCTTCGACGATGGCCTATGATCGCTCCAGACTTCGCAGCGCACGCCGTCCCGGCGCACCGGCGCTGAGCCCCGTCCCACGGCGTCCCGCGAGGGCGCACCCCGAGCGAAAGGTCCTCCCATGGATCCGGCAACCCTGATCATGATCGGCCTGCTGGTCGTCCTCGTCCTCTTCATGATCCGCAACAAGAAGAAGCGCGACCAGCAGCAGTCCGAGCTCCAGTCCAAGCTCGTCCCCGGCGTCGAGGTCATGCTGTCGTTCGGCCTGTACGGCACCGTCGTCTCCATCGACGACGCCACGAACGTCGCCGAGGTCGAGGTCGCCCCCGGCACGGTCGTCAAGGTGCACCGCCAGACCCTCGGCCGCGTCGTCGAGCCCGTCGTGGCCGACGAGGCGCCGCTCGACGACGAGATCGGGGCGACCTCGACGACGAGCGCCTCGACCCTCGACGGCGACCCGGCCTACCCGACCACGACCGAGAACGACAAGAAGCACGACTGACCCACGCGGAGCGTGCGGGGCCGTCAGGAGGCCCCGCAGGCCCCGCGACGCGTGCCTGGTCGGCACGCGCCTCACCGAGAAAGCTGAGTAGCTCCCGTGGCACGATCGACGCCGGTCAAGAAGGCCCTCCGTTCGCTCACCTGGTTGTTGGTCGTCGTGGCGGGGCTGTCGCTCCTCAACGGCGGCGCGACGGCACTGGACGACAGTGGTCGCGAGGGCTGGTGGTCCGGTGCCAGCTGGGTGCCCGAGCTCGCGCTCGACCTCCAGGGCGGCACGCAGATCACGCTCGCCGCCCAGCTCGCCGACGGCGACACGGTGTCGCGCGAGCAGCTCGACCAGGCCGTGTCGATCATCCGCCAGCGCGTCGACGCGGGCGGCGTCTCCGAGGCCGAGATCACGACCCAGGGCACGCAGAACGTCGTCGTCGCGATCCCCGGGCGCCCGGACAACGAGACGCTCGAGCGCATCGAGGCGTCGGCCAAGCTCACCTTCCGTCCGGTGCTCTACACGGAGGCCGTGAGCAGCGCGAGCGTCGGCGGCGACGCCGACGGCGCGTCCGCCTCGCCGAGCCCCACCGCCGCCACTCCTGACCCCGAGCTCAACAGCACGCCGACCGCGAGCCCCACCAGCGCCAGCGACCTCGCCTGGATCACCGAGCAGCTCGCCGACACCTACGCGAACTTCGACTGCGCGGCCGACAACGACGTCAGCGGCACGCCGGACGACCAGCCCCTCGTCACCTGCTCGACGGACGGCACGTCGAAGTTCATCCTCGGCCCCGTCGAGGTGCAGGGCAGCACCATCAGCGACGCCACGTCGGGCCTCGCCAGCAACGCGCAGGGCCAGTCGACCGGCCAGTGGGCCGTCAACATCGAGTTCGACGGCACCGGCACCGACCAGTTCTCCGAGGTGACCTCGCGCCTCGTGGCCCAGCCGGCCCCGCAGAACCAGTTCGCCATCACGCTCGACGACCAGGTCATCACCGCCCCGAGCGCCAACGCCGCCATCACCGACGGCCGGGCGCAGATCACCGGGACGTTCACGCAGGACTCCGCGAAGACCCTCGCGGACCAGCTCAAGTTCGGCGCCCTGCCGATCGCCTTCACGGTGCAGAGCAACGAGAACATCTCCGCGACGCTCGGCTCGACGCAGCTCGTCTCCGGGCTCATCGCGGGCCTCATCGGCCTCATCCTCGTCGTGGTCTACTCCGTGGTGCAGTACCGCGCCCTGGCCTTCGTCACGGTGCTCTCGCTGCTCATCGCGGGCGGCCTCACCTACCTGGTCATCGCGATCCTGTCCTGGCGCGAGGGCTACCGTCTGTCGCTGGCCGGGGTGGCGGGGCTCATCGTCGCCATCGGCATCACGGCCGACTCCTTCATCGTCTACTTCGAGCGCATCCGCGACGAGCTGCGCGACGGCAAGATCCTGGAGTCCGCGGTCGAGTCCGGCTGGAAGCGCGCGTTCCGCACGATCCTCGCCTCCGACACGGTGAACTTCCTCGCCGCGATCACCCTCTTCGTGGTCGCCGTCGGCAACGTGCGCGGCTTCGCCCTCACGCTGGGCATCACGACCCTCATCGACCTCGTCGTCGTCGCGCTCTTCACGCACCCGATGCTCCAGCTCATCGCGCGGACCCGGTTCTTCGGCGACGGGCACCGCTTCAGCGGCCTCGACCCCCGCGCCCTCGGTGCCGTCTACCGCGGTCGCGCACACTTCCGGGCGCCTGACCAGGGTCGCAAGGGCGCAGGAGGCCGTGAGGCCGTCAAGCGCCAGACCATCGCCGAGCGTCGCGCGGCCGAGCAGCGCGCCGCCGAGCAGGGCGACGCCACAGACCGCACCGCGGACGAGTCCGTGCACACCGGGGGGAAGGACTCCTGATGGCCAGCTTCGGCACCTTCGGCAACGACCTGTACACGGGGGCCCGCTCGGTCGACATCGTCGGCCGCCGGCGCACGTGGTACCTCGTCGCCCTCATCGCGATCGTGGTGAGCATCACGGTCCCCTTCCTGCGCGGCGGCTTCCAGCTGGGCATCGAGTTCACCGGCGGGTCGGAGTTCCAGGTCGCGCAGCCGGCCGAGCTCGACCAGCAGGTGGCGACCGACACGGTCGAGGGCATCGTCCCCGAGTCGTCCCCCCGCGTCTCCGTCGTGGGCGGCGACACCGTCCGCATCCAGACCTCGCAGCTCGAGCCGGCCCAGAACAACGACGTGGCGGACGCCCTGGCCGCGGCCTACGACGTGCCGGCGGACCAGGTCACGGCCTCGTACATCGGTGCCTCGTGGGGGCAGGACATCACGGCCCAGGCCCTCAAGGGCCTCCTGGTGTTCCTGGTCCTCGCCTTCGTGGGCATGATGCTGTACTTCCGGACGTGGAAGATGTCGGTGGCGGCCATGGTCGCCCTGCTCCACGACCTCGTGCTCACGGCCGGCATCTACGGCATCATCGGCTTCGAGGTCACCCCCGCGGCCGTGATCGGGTTCCTCACGATCCTCGGCTACTCGCTGTACGACACGGTCGTCGTCTTCGACAAGATCCGTGAGAACACGGCGGAGGACAGCGGCGGCAGCCGGCGCACGTTCGCCGAGTCGGTCAACCTCGCCGTCAACCAGACGCTCGTCCGCTCGATCAACACCTCGGTCGTGGCGCTGCTCCCGGTGGCCGGCATCCTCTTCATCGGCGCGTTCATCCTCGGCGCGGGCACGCTCCGCGACATCGCGCTGGCGCTCTTCATCGGCATCCTCGTGGGCACCTACTCGACGATCTTCCTCGCGTCCCCGCTCTACGCCACCCTGCGCATGCGCGAGGACGGCGTCCGCGAGCACGACGACCGCAAGATCGAGCGACGCGAGCGCGAGCGGGACGACCGGGCCACGCCTGCCGTGGTGGACGCACCGTGAGCGACGCGACCGACCGCAGCTCCGTCTCGGCGGAGGAGGCCGTCGCGCTCGTGCGCGGCGGGGCACCGCTTGTCGACGTGCGCGAGCAGGACGAGTGGGACGCCGGGCACGCCCCGCAGGCGCAGCTCCTGCCGCTCTCCGAGCTGGGCTCCCGCGTCGACGAGGTGCCGAGCACCGGCGAGGTCCTCGTCGTCTGCCACGCGGGCGTGCGCAGCGCCCGGGCGACGGCGGCCCTCCGCCGTGCCGGGCTGTCGGCCGTGAACGTCGAGGGCGGCATGCTCGCCTGGCGCGACGCCCAGGGCGAGCTCACCAGCGAGAACGGGCGCGCGCCGTCGGTCGGCTGACGCCGCCGACCAGCGTGTCCACGATCCGAGACGAGAACGAGGTGCGGCGATGACCGAGATCACGACCACGCCCCCGGGCACGGGTCCGGGCGAGCTCGAGGGGGCGCAGGCACCGCAGGCAGCCTCCCTGCGCACGTTGCTGCCGCGGCTGTTCTCGCGGAGCCAGCCGGCCGGCGCGGTCGACCGTCTCGTCAAGACCGTCCGCGCGCACCACCCCAAGGCCGACCTCCTGCTCATCGAGCGCGCTTACTCGGTCGCGGAGCGTGCCCACTCCGGCCAGCTGCGCAAGAGCGGCGAGCCCTACATCACGCACCCGGTCGCGGTCGCGCAGATCCTGGCCGACCTGGGCATCGGGGCGAAGACCATCGCGGCCGCGCTCCTCCACGACACCGTGGAGGACACCGACTACACGCTCGACGTGCTCCGCCGCGACTTCGGCGACGAGATCGCCATGCTCGTCGACGGCGTCACCAAGCTCGACAAGCTCAAGTACGGCGACAGCGCGCAGGCCGAGACGGTCCGCAAGATGGTGGTCGCGATGTCGAAGGACATCCGAGTGCTCGTCATCAAGCTCGCCGACCGCCTGCACAACGCCCGCACGTGGGGGTTCGTGGAGTCGGCCTCGGCCAGCCGCAAGGCGACCGAGACCCTCGAGATCTACGCCCCGCTCGCGCACCGCCTGGGCATCCAGACGATCAAGTGGGAGCTCGAGGACCTCAGCTTCGCCGTGCTGCACCCCAAGCTCTACGTCGAGATCGACAGCCTCGTCAAGCAGCGCACCCCGCAGCGCGAGCAGTTCGTGCAGAACGTCATCAACGCGGTCAAGGGCGACCTCAAGTCGGCCAAGATCCGCGGGGACGTCGTCGGGCGCCCCAAGCAGTACTACTCGATCTACCAGAAGATGATCGTGCGCGGGCGCGAGTTCGACGAGATCTACGACCTGGTGGGCATCCGCGTGCTCGTCACCTCCCTGCGCGACTGCTACGCGGTGCTCGGGTCGATCCACGCCCGCTGGAACCCGGTGCCGGGACGCTTCAAGGACTACATCGCCACGCCCAAGTTCAACCTGTACCAGTCGCTGCACACGACCGTCATCGGGCCCAAGGGCCGCGCGGTCGAGATCCAGATCCGCACGCACGAGATGCACCAGCGGGCGGAGTTCGGCGTCGCCGCGCACTGGAAGTACAAGCAGCGCATGAACGGCGGCCGCGACGAGTCGACGGCGGGTCCGCAGACCGAGACCGACATGGCGTGGCTGGCGCACATCACCGACTGGCAGGCCGAGACGAGCGACCCGGGGGAGTTCCTCGACAGCCTGCGCTTCGAGATCGGGGCGAAGGAGGTCTACGTCTTCACGCCCCAGGGCAAGGTCATCGGGCTGCCCTCGGGCGCCACGCCGGTCGACTTCGCCTACGCCGTGCACACCGAGGTGGGGCACCGCACGATGGGGGCGAAGGTCAACGGCCGCCTCGTGCCCCTCGAGAGCTCGCTGTCCTCCGGCGACGTGGTCGAGGTGTTCACCTCGAAGAACCCCGACAGCGGTCCCAGCCAGGACTGGCTGACGTTCGTCAAGAGTCCGCGGGCCCGGAACAAGATCCGTCAGTGGTTCACGAAGGAGCGCCGCGACGAGGCCATCGAGCAGGGCAAGGACGCCATCGCGCGCGCCATGCGCAAGCAGAACCTGCCGCTGCAGAAGCTCATGAGCCAGGACTCCATCGCGGAGGTCGCCTCGGCCATGCGCTACGACGACGTGTCGAGCCTCTACGCCGCCGTCGGCGAGGGGCACATCTCGACCCAGTCGGTCCTCGAGAAGATCCTCGCGGCCGTGCAGCAGCAGAACGAGGTCGACGAGGGCGAGTTCGAGTTCCCCAGCCAGGGGCGGGCCCGTCCGCTCCGCAACAGCGACTCCGGGGTGCTCGTCCGTGGTGCGCCCGACATCCTCGTCAAGCTCGCCAAGTGCTGCACCCCGGTGCCGGGCGACCAGATCGTCGGCTTCGTCACGCGGGGCCAGGGCGTGAGCGTGCACCAGGGCACCTGCCACAACGTGCAGGGCCTCATGGCCGAGCCCGAGCGGATGATCGAGGTCGAGTGGGCCCCGTCGTCGAAGAGCGTGTTCCTCGTGCAGATCCAGATCGAGGCCCTCGACCGCAGCGGGCTGCTCAGCGACGTCACGCGCGTGCTCTCCGAGCACCACGTCAACATCCTGTCGGCCACGGTCTCGACCTCGCACGAGCGCCTCGCGGTGAGCCGCTTCGTCTTCGAGATGGGCGACACGACCCATCTCGACCGCGTGCTCAACGCCGTCCGGCGGATCGACGCCGTCTACGACGTCTACCGGGTCAGCGCGGGCTGAGCAGGTCCTCGACGGCCGCCAGCCGCACGAGCGCCCGACGCTTGTGCGGCAGGCGGCGCCGGAGGCCGAGGCGGTCCCGCAGGTCGGCCCGGTCGATCCCGTGGTCGGCGACCAGGCGGGAGACGAGGACCGCGACGGCGTCGTCCCACTCGTCGCCACGCAGCAGGTCGAGCGCGGTCCGCACCGGCGTCGTCACGGCGGGGCCCTCCCCGTCGCCGCCCGCGAGATCGGAGGACGGCAGCACGACCTCGCTCACGCGCACCCCGGGGACCTGCACGGTGTGCCGACGGGCGACGTCGACGCAGGCCTCGACGGGCACAGGAGCCGTGCCCGTCGCTCCCCAGGCCCAGGCGGCCGTCCTCCGCGCCGCGGCCACGCCCTCCGGCAGGACCCCGGAGAGCGACCGGAGGCGCAGGGCGGGCCCGTCGATCTCGCCCACGGAGCACCAGGCCGGGCCCACGCGGAAGACGACTCCGTCGAGCTCGAGCGCACGGAGCTCGACGGGGGAGAGGTCGACGGGACCGGCGAGGCCGAGCGGGGAGGACATCCGCCCAGTGTGCCGGAACGCCACAGGCGCGACCGCCGGAGCGGTCGCGCCTGTGGAGGGATCGGGCGGGCGGATCAGCCGATCGCGTCGAGCCAGACCTTGCGGGCGTCGAGCGCCTCGCGGGCCTCGCGCACGCGGCGGGCGTCGCCGCTCGCCTCGGCGTCGCGGAGCTCGGACTCGAGCTTGTCGATGGCGTCCTGCAGCTGACCCGCGAGCCCCTGGGCCCGTGCCTTGCGCTCGGGGTCGTTCTTCTGCCAGTGGTCCTCGTCGAGCTGCCGCACGTGCGACTCGACCTTGCGCAGGCGGTCCTCGACGGCGCGCAGCTGCTCGCGGGGGACCCGGCCGATCTCGTCCCAGCGCAGCTGGATCGCGGTGAGCCGGTCGCGGGCCACGGCCCGGTCGGTGACCGTGAGGATGCCCTCGGCCTCGTCGAGGAGGGCGAGCTTCTGGTCCAGGTTGCCCTGGAACTCCTCCTGGTCGCGCGCGGCCACCTCGTTCTTGGCCGAGTAGAGGACGTCTCCCGCACGCTTGAAGCGCGCCCAGAGGGAATCGTCGTACTTCTTGCCGGCGCGGCCGGCACGCTTCCAGTCCTCGAGCAGCCCGCGGTAGGCGGGGATGCCCTCGGAGCCCTGGGACGCCAGCGCCTCGGCGCGCTCGGCCAGGGCCTGCTTGCGCTGACGGGCCTCGCGGTGCGCGGCGTCGAGCTCGGCGTAGAACGCCTTGCGGTGCTGGTCGATGGTCGCGCGCGCGGTGCGGAAGCGCTTCCAGAGGTCGTTCCCCTCGCCCTTCGGAAGGCGCGGACCCTCCTGCTGGTGGCGCTGCCACCGCGCGAAGAGGTCGTCGAGGCTGGCCGTCACCTGCTTCCACTGCGCCCTGGCCGGGTCCTGTGCGGCCAGCGCCTCGGCCTCCTCGACGATGGCGGTGCGCTCGGCGACGGCGGCCGCGAGGGCTGCCCTCGCCTCGGCGCTCTGCTGCTGCGTGAGCTCGCCCACCGTGCTGTCGAGCGCGGCGACGCGGTCGCGCAGCGCCTGCAGGTCGCCCACGGCGCTGGGCTCGACGAGCTGCTCGCGCAGGTGCCGGACGGTCTTCGCGACGTCGGAGGCGGCGGCGCCGCCCTTCACGCGCTGTTCGAGCAGGGTCACCTGCCCCTGCAGCTCGGAGTACTTGCGCTGGTAGTAGGCGAGGGCCTCGTCGGCGGTCGCGTCGGGGTACTGGCCGACGGCGCGTTCGCCGTCGCCCTCACGGACGTAGACGGTGCCGTCGTCGTCGACGCGGCCCCAGGGTGCCTGATCGTCAGTAGCCAATGTTCCACCTTGCCGGGATCTGCTCGTCGCGGGGACGGGAAGGCGCCCCACGATGGGTGCCCAGCCTATTGCACGAGGGCGCTCGGGGGCCTACTCCACCGAGATGGCCGTGATGGTCGTCGGCACGACGGGTGCGCCGTCGCTCGGCGACTGCTCGGACGAGGGCGTGAGGCCCGCGTCGGTGACGTTCGCCTCGAGCTGGTCGAGCCCGCTCGTGACGTTCCCGACGACCGTGTACCCACCGGTCGAGGCGTCGAGGTACGTGTCGCCGTACGTGATGAAGAACTGCGTCGACTGCGAGTCGGGCGCGGCACCACGGGCCATGGCGATCGTGCCCGTCGGGTAGAGGCCGTCGGCGGGGACGTCCTCGAGGGGCCCGAACGTGTAGCCCGCGTCACCGGTGCCGTCGCCGTTCGCCGAGCCGCACTGGACGAACATCGCCGACGGGGCGTCGCTCATCCGGTGGCACGTCGTGCCCTCGTAGAAGCCCTTGCCGATGAGGTCGACGAGCACGGCGGTGGCCTGCGGCGCGGCCGTGCCGTCGAGGGTGAAGCCGAGCTCGACGTCGTCGTTGAGCTGCATCGTCCCCGTCCACGTGCGGTCCTCGGCGAGGGCGGGGTCGGGCACGGTGCCGCTGCCCTCGGCCGTCGGGTCGGGCGTCTCGGAGGCCTCGGGCGCGGGGGCGCCGGGCCCGGCCGTCTGCCAGGCCACCAGGCCCGCGGTCGCGAGGCCCAGCGCCACGACGCCGACGACCGCGCCGACCACGCTGTCGCGACGGCGCCTGCGGACCTGTGCGTCGTGCACCTGCTGGCGCGCCGAGTACCGCCTCAGCCGGTCGCGTGCCTCACGGTCGTCCTTGCTGCCTGCCATCTGGTCCTCCGTCCGCCGTCGTCCGTCGAGCAGGGTAGCGCGCCCCCGGCGCGGGGGCCTGTCGGACCCGGCGGCTAGCATCGGAGACCATGACTCCGCTGCCGCAGGGATCGACGCCGCTCGCGGTGCGCATGCGCCCCACGACCCTCGCCGAGGTGGCCGGGCAGCAGCACCTGCTGCGGCCGGGCTCGCCGCTGGTGACGCTCGCCTCCGACACGGCGGGCGAGCAGGGCGCGGTCTCGGTGATCCTCTGGGGGCCCCCCGGCACGGGCAAGACCACCCTGGCGCAGGCGATCGCGTCGACCTCCGGGCGCCGCTTCGTCGAGCTCTCGGCGGTGACGGCGGGGGTCAAGGACGTCCGTCAGGTCATGGAGAAGGCGCTCTCCGACCGTGACCTCTACGGCACGACGACCGTGCTCTTCCTCGACGAGATCCACCGCTTCACCAAGGCGCAGCAGGACGCACTGCTCCCGGGCGTCGAGAACGGCTGGGTGGTGCTCATCGCCGCGACGACCGAGAACCCGTCCTTCTCGGTCATCACGCCCCTCCTGTCGCGCTCCCTCCTGCTCACGCTCGAGCAGCTCGGCGACGACGACCTCGCGGACCTCGTGCGCCGGGCCGTGGTCGACCCGCGCGGCCTCGGCGACCGGGTGGTCCTCGACGACGAGGCGCTGGCCACGATCGTGCGGCTGGCCTCGGGCGACGCACGGCGTGCGCTCACGGCCCTCGAGGCCTCGGCGGCGTCCGCCGTCGCCGTGCACGACGAGCTGGCCGCCGGGGCTGCCGTCCTCGGCGACCCCGACGCCGACTTCGACCCCGACGCGGAGTACGGCGACGCCCCGGCCGCTGACGGGGTCGCGGCCGACGACCGCCCGGTGATCACGGCCGAGACGGTCGCCCAGTCGGTCGACCGCGCGCTGCTGCGCTACGACCGCGCCGGCGACGAGCACTACGACGTGATCAGCGCCTTCATCAAGTCGGTGCGCGGCTCCGACGTCGACGCGGCCCTGC
>Ga0265798_10005977_pt1 | contig 16124 bp, 10 predicted proteins | sample P3T30metagenome_FD_192430 | JGI IMG/M metagenome (GOLD analysis project Ga0265798, IMG submission 192430) | Plant litter microbial communities from East Loma Ridge, Irvine, California - P3 T30 | ecosystem: Environmental > Terrestrial > Plant litter > Unclassified | place: USA: California... | reverse complement strand
GCGCCCCGCGCCTCCGCTGTCGCGATGTGCACACGTGAGGAGCGGGGGGCGACGGGGCGACGGGGCGGGGAGGCGCGGGTCAGGACCGCAGGACGCGCACCTCCCAGGGGGCGAGCGTCAGCCCGGCCCCGCCGGGCACGTTGCCGATCACGACCTGCGGCACCGAGCGACGCCGCAGCGCCGGGTGCAGGGCGGGGTCGAGCTCGTACGCCTCGCCCGACCAGTTCGCCAGGACGAGCAGCTGCTCGTCACCGAGCGTGCGGGTGAACGCGTACAGCCGCTCGTCGTCCGGGGCGAGCAGCTCGAACGACCCGAGCGCCACGACCGGCGACTCGTGCCGCAACGCGATCAGGCGGCGGTAGTGCTCGAACACCGAACGCTCCCCGGCCGCACGGTCGGCCTCGACGTTCACGGTGTCGTGGTTCGCGACCAGCTCGATCCACGGGGTGCCGGTGCCGAAGCCCGCCGCCGCGCCTCCTGACCACGGCACCGGGGTGCGCGCGTTGTCGCGACTGCGGAAGCGCAACGCCTCGAGCAGGTGCTCGGGGTCGGCCCCCGCCGCGACCGACTCGTCGAACCAGTTGATCGACTCGATGTCGCGGTACTGCTCGATCGAGGTGAACCCGGCGTTCGTCATGCCGATCTCGTCGCCCTGGTAGACGTACGGCGTGCCCCGGTGCAGGTGCAGCACCGTGGCGAGCAACGTCGCCGACTCGAACCGGTATCGGCCGTCGTCGCCGAAGCGCGACACCGACCGCGGCTGGTCGTGGTTGCCGAGGTAGAGACTGTTCCAGCCCTGGTCGGCGAGACCCTCCTGCCAGCGTGACAGCGAGCGCTTCAGTGCCACGAGGTCGAACGGGAGGTTGTCGAACTTCGAGGCCGGCCCGTGGTCGAGGCCGACGTGCTCGAACTGGAACACCATGTCGAGCTCGTGCCGGTCGGCGGCCGTGAACAGCTTCGCGTCGTCGACCGTCACACCCGGCATCTCGCCCACCGTGATCAGCTCGCGGCCGGTGCGGTGCGCGAAGACCTCGCGGTGCATCTCGCGCAGGTGGTCGTGGATCTGCCCGCCCATGACGAAGTGCGAGGCTCCGGGCGCCAGCGACGTGGGCTCCTTCGCGATGTGGTTGATCACGTCCATGCGGAACCCGTCGACGCCCCGGTCGAGCCAGCGGTTCATCATGTCGAAGACGGCGCGGCGCAGGTCGGGGTTCTCCCAGTTGAGGTCGGGCTGCTTCGACGCGAACATGTGCAGGTAGTACTGGCCGGTGCCCTCGTCGAGCGTCCAGGCCGGGCCGCTGAACGCGCTGCGCCACGCGGTCGGGTGGCTGCCGGCGCCGGGTGTGCCCGCGGCGTCCGCTCCCTGGCCCGTCGGCAACGGGTCGCGCCAGAGGTACCAGTCGCGCTTCGGGGCGTCGCGCGACGACCGGGCCTCGACGAACCACGGGTGCTCGTCGCTCGTGTGGTTGACGACGAGGTCCATGACCAGCTTCATGCCGAGCGCGTGCACCTCGTCCGTCAGGGCGTCGAACTCGGCGAGCGTGCCGAACAGCGGGTCGACGTCGTCGTAGTCGCTGATGTCGTACCCGTTGTCGGCCTGGGGCGAGCGGTAGATCGGCGACAGCCAGATCACGTCGACCCCGAGGTCGTGCAGGTGACCGAGCCGCTGCCGGATGCCGCCGAGGTCGCCGACCCCGTCGCCGTTCGAGTCGGCGAAGCTGCGCGGGTAGATCTGGTAGACCGTCGCGGTCGTCCACCAGGCGGGCGGGGTGGTCGTGGGGCCGGTGTCGTTCGTCGTCGAGTCGCTCACCCGTCCAGCCTGTCACGGCCGGCCACGGCCGCGCCGGGACGCCGAGACCCCAGGAACTCGCCGAGACCCCCGGGCGCGCGTGGGGGTCTCGGCGAGTTCCTGGGGTGCGAGGGGCTCAGGAGGCGCGGGTCGGCCACCAGGGCAGGGTTCAGCCGGTCGCGTCCGGGCGGCCGAGTTCGCGCTCGAGCAGCTCGAGGTCGATCTTGACGTGCTCGCGGGCGATGGCCGCGGCGTCCGCCGCGCGCCCGTCGCAGATCGCGGCGACGAGCGCCTCGTGGTCGGCGAGGGCGCGCAGCTCCATCTCGCGCATGCCGTCCGGCCCGCCCCAGAGGTGGGCCGGCGCCGAGATGCTCACCCGGGCCTCGAGGTCGAACAGCACGTCGCGCAGCGTCGCGTTGCCGGCGGCCTCGGCGATCGCGACGTGCAGGGCCTCGTCGGCCTTCTGCGACGCGAGCCCCGACGCCGCGTCCCGGTAGCCCTCGAGTCGGTCGTGCAGCCGGTCGACGTCGGTCGCGGTGCGGTTCTCGGCGGCGGCCTCGGCGACGACGCCGTGCAGGCGGCTGATCGCCTCACTCGTGTCGCGCAGGTCGGACCACCGCGCGGCGAGCGTGCGGCGCACGACGTCGGTGCCCGACCCCGGGGCCGGCGCCTGGACGAACGAGCCGCCGCCGCGCCCGCGTTGCGTCACGATCAGCCCCTGCTCGACGAGTCGGGCCAGGGCGGCCCGCACGGTCATGCGGCCGACCCGCAGCGAGGCGGCGAGGTCGCGCTCCGGGGGGAGGCGCGAGCCGGGCAGGTACTCGCCGATCGTGATGGCCGTGACGAGGCGGTCGGTGAGGTCGTCGACCCGGGTCGTGGGTGCGAGAGGGGCTCCGAGGGCGCCACCGAGGGCGCCGTCGACCGCGACGTCCGAGCGCGAGCCGCCCGCGCCTCCTCGGCTGTCGTCCTGGCCCATCGCGTCCCCGTCCCGGCTCGCCGACCCGTCGTGCGCGGGGCACTCGAGGTCTCGTCGTGTTACGAGCAGATTAAGGCATCGCGAAAGGTCTTGTCGCGAGACCTTAGCCGGGTGCATGCTCACCCGCATGTCCACGATCACCACCGGCACCGCCCCCTTCCACGACGCCGAGACCTGGTACCGGGTCACCACGCCCGACGAGCCGCGCGACGGTGCACTGCCCCTCGTCGTGGTGCACGGCGGCCCGGGGATGGCCCACGACTACCTGCGCAACCTCGAGGCCTTCGCCGACGAGACCGGTCGCACGGTCGTGCACTACGACCAGCTCGGCTGCGGTCGCAGCACCCACCTGCCCGACGCCCCGGTCGACTTCTGGCAGCCGAGCCTGTTCGTCGCCGAGTTCGAGGCCCTCGTCGCGCACCTCGGCCTCGAGCGGTACCACCTGCTCGGCCAGTCGTGGGGCGGGATGCTCGGCGCCGAGATCGCCGTGACGGCACCGGACGGGCTGGCGAGCCTGGCCATCTGCAACTCGCCCGCGTCCATGCGGCTCTGGGTCGAGGGCGCCGGCGAGCTGCGCGACCAGCTGCCGACCGACACCCGGGAGGCGCTGGCCCGCCACGAGGCGGACGGCACGACGACCGACCCCGAGTACCTCGACGCCACCCAGGTGTTCTACGAGCGTCACGTCTGCCGCGTGGTGCCCATGCCGCAGGACTTCGTCGACAGCGAGGAGCAGATGGAGGCCGAGCCGACCGTCTACCACACGATGAACGGGCCGAACGAGTTCCACGTCATCGGCACGATGCGCGACTGGACGATCGTCGACCGGCTGCCGTCGATCACCGCGCCGACCCTCGTCGTCGCGGGCGAGTTCGACGAGGCGACGCCCGCCACCTGGCAGCCGTTCGTCGACGGCATCGCCGACGTCCGCTCGCACGTGTTCGCGGGCGCCAGCCACTGCTCGCACCTCGAACAGCCCGAGGAGTTCCGGGCCGTCGTCGCACCGTTCCTGGCGGCGCACGACGGGCTGCGCGACGCCGCGCGCGCCTCCTGACCCGCGCGGGCCGCGCCACCTGAACCGACGCGGCCCGCGCCTCCCCACCCCCACAGCACCCCCACCCCCACCGCACCGACCCGATCCCCACCCGAGTGAGAGAGCACACCATGTCCCTGCCCACGAAGACCGCCTCCGGCGGTGAGCTGAGCAACCAGCAGCAGCTCGAGCAGTACGGCTACAAGCAAGAACTCAAGCGGTCGGTCTCGACCGTCGACCTGTTGATCTACGGCCTGATCTTCATGGTGCCGATCGCGCCCTGGGCGATCTTCGGCACCGTCTACAACGCGTCGTCGGGCATGGTGCCGCTGGTCTACCTGGTCGGACTCGTCGCGATGATCTTCACCGCCCTCGCCTACGCGCAGATGGCGAAGTCGATCCCGCTGGCCGGGTCGGTCTTCTCGTACGTCGGGCGGGGCATCCACCCCGTGGCCGGGTTCTTCGCCGGCTGGGCCATCCTGCTCGACTACCTGCTCGTGCCGACGCTGCTCTACGTCTTCGCCGCCGAGTCGATGATCGGCATCTTCCCGGGCACCGCGCGCTGGATGTGGGCGCTGATCTTCGTCGCGATCAACACCGCGGTGAACCTCCTCGGCATCAGCTCGATCAAGCTGATGAACCGGGTCTTCCTCGCCATCGAGGTCGTCTTCATCGTGATCTTCGTCATCATCGCCGTGACGGCGCTCAACGGCGGCACGATCCCCGGTGCCGAGTTCACGACCGACCCCATCTGGGACTCCAGCAAGGTCACGGCCCCGCTGATCGCCTCGGCGCTGTCGATCGCCGTGCTGAGCTTCCTCGGGTTCGACGGCATCTCGACCCTCGCCGAGGAGAGCACCGGCAAGCGCGGCGGAGCAGGCAAGGCCATGATCATCGCGCTCTTCATCGTGGCGTTCTGCTTCGTCCTGCAGACCTGGCTGGCCAGCGCGCTCGCCGGCGGCCGCGACTCGTTCCCCGAGGGCGAGGCCGGCAACGCCTTCTTCGACCTCGTGCGTGAGGCGTCGAACAGCGGGTGGGCGACGGCGTTCTTCGTCGTCAACGTGCTCGCCGTCGGCATCGCCAACGCGATGGCCGCCCAGGCCGCGACCTCTCGTCTGCTCTTCTCGATGAGCCGCGACGGGCAGCTGCCGGCCTTCCTGTCGAAGATCAACACGCGTCAGGTGCCGCAGGCCGCGATCCTGGTCGTGTCGGCGCTCTCGGCCGTGCTCGTGTTGTTCTTCGTCGGCCAGATCGACGTCATCTCGTCGCTGGTCAACTTCGGGGCCCTGTTCGGCTTCATGCTGCTGCACGTCTCGGTCGTCGTGCACTACGTCGTGAAGAAGAAGTCGCGCAACTGGTCGTTGCACCTCGTCGTGCCCGTGGTCGGGTTCCTGATCATCGGCTACGTGCTGGTCAACGCCGCACCCGAGGCCAAGATCGGCGGCGTGGTCTGGCTGGTGCTCGGCGCGGGCGTGTTCCTCTACTACCGCAGCCGAGGAGGCGCGGCGCCGTCCCTCGGGCAGGCCGCGGACGACTCCGCGGTCGCGTCCACCCCCGCCACCGACTCCGAACGGCGCGACGCATGAGCGGCGACGGGACCGGCCCGGGGGCCGGCGCCTCCGTCGGGGAGCCGACCCGCGCCTCCTCGGGGCCACGGCACGACGGGATCGACCACTTCCTCGGCAAGGAGCACGGTCGCCCCGGCTTCACCGCCACGGTGGAGCCGGCCCTGCGCATCGAGCCGGGCACGGGCGAACGGATCGGGTTCGAGACGAGCGACGCCGTCTACGCCGAGCTGCACCGACACCACGACCTGGCGAAGCTGTCCGTGCCGATCAACCCCGTCACCGGGCCGGTGTACGTCGAGGGCGCGAAGCCGGGCGACGCGCTCGCCGTGACGGTGCACGAGATCCGACTGATCGAGCACGGCTGGTCGGTCAGCCTGCCCGGGTCCGGAGCCCTGCAGCACGTGATGGGCGACGAGATGTTCACCCGCCGCGTGCCGATCGACTCCGACGGGGTGCACGTCACCGACCGGCACGTGTTCGAGGCCCGGCCGATGATCGGCTGCATGGGCACGGCGCCCGCCGAGGGCGAGAACTCGACGATCATGCCCGCGTACGCCCAGGGCGGCAACATGGACGTCACCGAGAACACGGTCGGGTCGACGGTCTACCTGCCGGTCATGGTCGAGGGGGCGTACCTGTCGATCGGCGACGTGCACGCGATCATGGCCGAGGGCGAGTCGTCGTTCGTGGCCATCGAGGCCGAGGGCACGGCGGTCGTCTCGATCGACCTGGTGCCGGGCCTCGGCCTGCGGGCGCCCCGCATAGAGACCGCGGACGACTGGATCTTCGTCGGTCTCGGCGACCCGGTGCAGGAGAGCATCCGCCGCGGTTACGAGGACGCCTTCTCGTTCCTCGTGGACGACCACGGCTGGTCGCGTGGCGACGCGTACGCCGTGCTCAGCGCCGTGGGTCACTCGCGACTCGGGGGCCCGACCGGCTCGGTCGCCCCCGACCCGCTGCACCCGTTCGACGCCGTCGGTGCGGTCACGCTGCACCGCGTGCCCAAGAGCGTGCTCTGAGCCCGAGGCCCCAGGAAGTCACCGAGACCCCCGTGCGCGCACGGGGGTCTCGGCCGGTTCCGGGGGTCTGACGACCGCAGGAGGCGCGGGCTCAGCCCCAGAGGCGCGTCGCGATCGAGCCGATCAGGTCGTCCGTCGGCACGTTCGTCTGGTCGACCGTGACGACCACGTCGTCCCGCACCCAGAAGGTCTGCGTGCGGTCGACCGGGTACAGCGGGTCGGGCGTGACGAGTTGGCAGCTACGGCCCTCGTGGAGGGTCGTGCACGTGAAGCCGGCGGAGGCGAGAGAGTCGAAGGCCGGGCCCGAGACCGCGGGGTCGAGGTGCCCCATGTCCACCCCGATGCCCGAGATGTCGGCGCGCGGGTCACGCCACAGGCAGCTCAGTTCGTTCGCGGCTCGGACGATCTGGACCGCGCTGGCCCCCGCGGGCGGTTCGGTCGGCGTGACCACGCCCGACGTGGTGCCCGAGCCGCCGAACTCGACGGGGTTGAGCGGGCTGTCGCCGAAGGTCGCGGCGTAGGTCGCCTGGTCGACGACGTCGGTGCAGTCGGTGGGCAGGGCGATCGGCCCGGGGGTCTCGGTCGGCGCGGGTGTGGCAGTGCCCGACGGCGTGGGCGAGGACGGCGCCGACGAGCCGGGGCTCGAGGGATCGGCTGTCGCCTCGCCGGGACCGCTCGAACAGCCCGCCGTGAGGGCCAGCACCAGGCAGGCCGTCGCCCCCGTGATCGTCGCCGTCCGCTTCGCGGTCGTGCCCCTCATGGTCGTGCCCCTCATGGTCGTGCCTTCCTGGTCGTCGGGCCGTTCCACCCGCTCGCTGATCTCGACGCTACAGACCGGTCCGGCCCGAGCACTCGTCCCGGAGGATGAGGTCGGGCCGGCCAGGGTCACGATCGCGTCACGACGCGTCAGTCGTCGAGGTGCGCCAGGGCGTAGTCGGCCTCCTCGGCGGTGAACTGTTCGCCGTACTCGCTGACGAGCTGGTTGCGCAGCACGTCGCCGGTCATGCCGTCCGCCGCGTAGGCCTTGGCCTTGCGGACGGCGTTGGCCTGCCAGTCGGCGTCGACCGTGTCGACGGCGTACTGCGCCGCGGCCTCGGAGGCTCCGCCGGCCACGAGCTTCGTGTAGGTCTCGAGCTTGCTGCTGCCGAGGCCGTTCGCGATGGTCTCGGCGTCCGCCAGGGCATCCGAGTAGTCGGCCGGCACGTCGGCGGCCGCCGACGTCGGCGTGGCCGACGCGGTGGGCGCGGGCGTCGACGAGGTGCGGACGGGGGCGGGCTCGGAGGTGGCGGTCACGGCCGGGTCGTCCTGCTGCACGCTGTCGATCGCCGCGCCGAGGCCGACGGCGACGACGATGGACACGATGGTGGCGACGGCTCCCAGGCCGAGGCCGATCCACGCCATGACCTTCGACTGGTGCCGCAGCAGCGCGATGATGCCGAGCACCACGGCGGCGACGCCGACGATCGTGCCCACCACGGGCACGAGGCCGAGCAGGAACGCGACGATGCCCACGACGAGGGCGGCGATCGCGAGCCCGATCGGGCGGCCCGGTCGCGGCGGCGGAGTGGACGTCCCCGTCGCGGGGTAGGAGGTGGTCGGCTGGTCGGCGGAGGGGCGTCGCTCGTCGGAGCCGCCCCCCAGCGGGCTCTCGGTGGTCATGCTCCGAGCCTGCCAGGTGGCGGACAGACGGGTTCACCCCCGAACGGGGCGCGTCGGCGGGCCGGGGGATGCCAGGCGCGTCGCCCGGCCCGGGTGCGAGACTGGTCGGCAACGACACGGCCGTCACCGACGACGGCGCACGGCGGGCCGCACGACGCCCGCCCCACCAGAGAGGGTGGCCGATGGGCACGCAGCACGAGCAGGCGTCCGAGCACGCACACGACGCCGGGGCGACGACCGACGCGAGCGGCGGGGGAGACGCGACCCGCGCCTCCTCGTCCGGGGTCACGGACGGGCCGGGCGGGCTGAGCGGGCGGGCCGCCCCTGGCGCCGACCTCGTCGTGCACACGGTGCGGGTGCACCGCAGCGACGAGCCGCTGGCGCGCGAGGACGAACTCGCCTGGCGCCTCGCCGCGCTCGCCACCGACGATGCCCCGATCGACGACGACGTCACAGAGATGGTGATCAACCGCCTGATCGACAACGCCGCCGTCTCGGCCGCGTCGCTGCTGCGCGCGCCGGTCGCCGTCGCGCGCGACCAGGCGCTCGCGCACCCGCCGACCACCGGAGGCGCGGGCTCGCAGGTGACGGGCGTCGCGCCCGAGCACCCCGTGTCGCCCGAGTGGGCCGCCTGGGCGAACGGGGTCGCCGTGCGCGAGCTCGACTTCCACGACACGTTCCTCGCGGCGGAGTACTCGCACCCCGGCGACAACGTCCCGGCGCTGGTCGCCGTGGCACAGCACCGCGGCCTCGACGGCGCGGCCCTGCTGCGTGGGATCGTGACCGGCTACGAGGTGCAGGTCGACCTCGTCCGGGCCATCAGCCTCCACGCCCACAAGATCGACCACGTCGCCCACCTCGGCCCGTCGGTCGCGGCCGGCCTCGGCACGATGCTCGGGCTGTCGACCGAGGTGGTGCACCAGGCGATCGGCCAGGCGCTGCACACGACGACGGCCACGCGGCAGTCCCGCAAGGGCGAGATCTCGTCGTGGAAGGCCTACGCCCCGGCGTACGCGGGCAAGGCCGCGGTCGAGGCCGTCGACCGCGCGATGCGGGGCCAGGGCAGCCCCGCCCCGATCTACGAGGGCGAGGACGGCGTGATCGCCTGGCTGCTCGACGGGCCCGGGGCGTCGTACGACGTGCCCCTGCCGGCGCCGGGTGCGTCGAAACGGGGCATCCTCGACACCTACACGAAGGAGCACTCGGCCGAGTACCAGGCCCAGGCCTGGATCGACCTCGCCCGACGGCTCGGCCGCGCGCACCCGGCGTTGCGGGACCCCGCGCAGGTGCGGAGCATCGTGCTGCACACCAGCCACCACACGCACGTCGTCATCGGCTCGGGGGCGGGCGACCCGCAGAAGTACGACCCGACCGCCAGCCGAGAGACGCTCGACCACTCCATCCCCTACATCGTGGCCGTCGCCCTGCAGGACGGCGAATGGCACCACGAGCGCAGCTACGCCCCGGCCCGGGCGCAGCGTCCCGACACCGTCGAGCTGTGGCAGCGCATCACCACGGCGGAGGACCCCGCCTGGACGGCCCGCTACCACTCGACCGACCCCGCCGAGAAGGCGTTCGGCGGCCGCATCGAGGTCGAGTTCGTCGACGGCACGACCCTCGTCGACGAGATCGCCGTCGCCGACGCGCACCCTCTGGGGGCGCGACCCTTCGGACGCGAGGACTACGTGCGCAAGTTCCGCACGCTGGCCGAGGGCGTGCTGCCCGACGCCGAGGTCGAGCGGTTCGTCGACCTGGCCACGCGCCTCCCCTCGTTGACGGCGGCCGAGGTGCGGCAGTTGGGCATCGTCGCCCCCGACGCCCTCGCAGGTGCCGCCGCCCAGCCGGGCGGGCTGTTCTGATGCTGTACTCGACGGTGTCGCCGGCCGACAAGCGTGCGACGTTCCGGGCCGGGCTGGCCGACGAGCGCACCCTGGTCTTCCCCGGCGCGTTCACGCCGCTCACCGCGCGCCTGATCGAGCAGAAGGGCTTCGACGGCGTCTACGTGTCGGGTGCCGTGATGGCCAACGAGCTCGGGCTGCCCGACATCGGCCTCACCACGCTCACCGAGGTCGCCACGCGGGCCGGGCAGATCGCGTCGATGACCGACCTGCCCGTGCTCGTCGACGCCGACACCGGGTTCGGCGAGCCGATGAACGTCGCCCGCACCGTCCAGGCGCTCGAGGCCGCCGGCGTGGCCGGGCTGCACATCGAGGACCAGGTCAACCCCAAGCGCTGCGGCCACCTCGACGGCAAGCAGGTCGTCGACGCGGCGACGGCGACCGGGCGCATCCGGGCCGCGGTCGACGCCCGCCGCGACCCGTCGCTCGTGATCATGGCGCGCACGGACGTCCGGGCGCTCGACGGGCTCGAGGCGGCGGTCGACCGGGCCCGCGCGCTCGTGGACGCCGGCGCCGACGCGATCTTCGCCGAGGCGATGGCCGACCTCGGCGAGTTCGAGGCGATCTGCTCGGCGCTCGACGTGCCGGTGCTCGCCAACATGACCGAGTTCGGCAAGAGCGCCCTCTTCACGCACCGGCAGCTGCACGACGTGGGCGTGAGCATGGTGATCCACCCGGTGTCGCTGATGCGTGCCGCGATGGGTGCGGCGTCCCGGGCACTCGACGCGCTCGTGGCCGACGGGTCGCTCGAGTCGCAGGTGCCGACGATGCAGACCCGTGCCGAGCTCTACGAGCTGATCGACTACCCCGGCTACGCCCGCTTCGACGCCGGCGTCTACGACTTCACGCTGGACGCCTGAGGCTCGAGACCCCAGGAAGTCGCCGAGACCCCAGCGCGCGCACCGGGGTCCCGGCGACTTCCTGGGGTCCGGGCGGAGGCGCGGCGTCGGTCGCCGGGGAGGGCGGCGGTCAGGCGAGGTCGGCGAGCAGGGCGGCGACGAACTCGGTGCGCTCGACCATGCCGTGCACGCTGATCCACTCGTGTCGGGCGTGGGCTCCGCCGCCGACGCCGCCGACCCCGTCGAGCACGGCCAGGCCGAGCGCGGCGGCGAAGTTGCCGTCGCTGGCGCCGCCGACCGACACCTCGCGCAACTCGAAGCCGAGCGAGGCGGCGACCCGGGCAGCGCGTTCGTAGAGCGCGCCGGTCGCGACCGAGCGCTCCATCGGCGGGCGGTTCCAGCCGCCGGTGACCTTGAGCGTCGCAGCCGGATCGTGCGCCGCGAGCCCGGCGAAGACCCGCTCGATGCGCTCGGCCTCGGTCGACGAGGTGACGCGGACGTCGACCATCGCCCGGGCGTAGCCGGCCTTGACGTTGGTGCGGGTGCCGCCCTGCAGCACTCCCACGTTGAGCGAGGTGCCCGCCTCGACGTCGGCGGCCGCGTGCAACGTCAGGACGACGCGGGCGATCTCGTCGACGGCGCTCGCACCCGAGCGCGGGTGCAGGCCGGCGTGCACCTCGACCCCGAAGGCCTCGACCTCGAAGATGCCGACGCCTTTGCGGGCGGTCTTGACGGCACCGTCGGCGGCCGACTCGAAGACGAACACCGCGCCTCCTCGTCCGACCTCGCGCTCGATCGCCTCACGCGAGGCGATGCTGCCGACCTCCTCGTCGCCGTTGAGCAGCAGGCGCACGTTCGGACGCGGCAGCCCCAGGCGGTCGCCGATCGCGAGGGCGTTGCCGAGCTGGATCAGCCCGGACTTCATGTCGAAGACGCCGGGGCCGGTCATGCGGTCGCCCTCGACCGTGACGGGCCACCCGGCCAGCGTCCCCTCGGACCACACCGTGTCGTAGTGGCACAGGGCCGACACCCACTCGGTCGACCCGGACGGCGACGGGTAGTCGAGCGTCACCGTGTCGCCGTAGCCCTCGACGACGTGCACCCGGCGGTCGGCCGGGGGACCGACGGTCTCGCCGAGCCAGGTCTCGATCCATCGGAGCCCCGCCTCGAGCAGGTCGACGTCGTCGGACGGCGTCTCGAGGCTCGCGTAGGTCGTCAGGTCGGCCACCATCGCGTCGAGGCGGGCCTCGACCTCGCGGCGGAGGGCGGTGACCTGGTCGGGCTGCAGGGCGTCGTGGCTCACGGTCTCGCTCTCGTCGGGCCCGCCACGGTGTGCGGGCATCTGACCATCTCACTCCCGTGGGCGGGGCGGCGACCGGCCGGGAGGCGCGGTGCCGGACACGAGGAGGCGCCGTGCGGGTCCCGAGGAGGCGCGTCGCCGGACCCGGGGAGGCGCGGTCGGCTCTGTCGGAGGCCCCCGATACAGTCGGGGGCACCGACTCCGGCACCCGTTGCCGCACCGACCGCGACATCCACGAGAGGGGCGCCGTGCGCATCCTGCACACCAGCGACTGGCACCTGGGGCGCACGCTGCACGGGGTCGACCTGCACGAGCACCAGCAGGCCTTCGTCGACCATCTGGTGGGTCTCGTGGCCGAACGCTCGATCGACGTCGTCGTGGTCGCGGGCGACGTGTACGACCGGGCCGTCCCCGCGGTGCCCAGCGTGCGCCTCCTCGGCCGGGCCCTCGCCGGGCTGACCGAGCACGCCACCGTGATCGTCACGCCCGGCAACCACGACTCGGCGGTGCGACTGGGGTTCGCGGCCGAGCTGATGCGACCCGGCCTGCACCTGCGGGCGTCGGTCGACCTGCTCGACGAGCCCGTGGTGGTCGACGACCCCGACGGGCCGGTCGCCTTCTACGGGCTGCCCTACCTCGACCCCGACAGCGTCCGGCGATCGCTGGCACCGGCGGGCGCGGACGAGCCGCTGGCCCGGTCGCACTCGGCCGTCGTGGGTGCCGCGATGCAGCGGGTGCGCGACGACCTCGCCGGGCGACCCGCCACCCGGTCGGTCGTGGTGGCGCACGCGTTCGTCGTGGCCGGGCCCGCCGCCGACCCCGAGGCGGCCGTCGGGGGTGTCGACCTCGAGGACGGGACTGCTCCCGAGCGCAGCGAGAGCGAGCGCGACATCCGGGTGGGCGGGGTCGACTCGGTCCCCTCGACCGTGTTCGACGGCGTCGACTACGTCGCCCTCGGTCACCTGCACGGTGCCCAACGCGTCGGCCCGTCCGGTCGCCTGCGCTACTCGGGGTCGCCCCTGGCCTTCTCGTTCGGCGAGCGGAACCAGGTCAAGTCGTCCACGATCGTCGAGCTGGCCGCCGACGGCTCGGTCTCGGTCGACCTCGTCCCGGCCCCCGTGCCGCGTCGACTCGCCGAGGTGACCGACACCCTCGACGCCCTGCTCGACGGCCGACACGACGACCTGCGCGACGCCTGGCTGCGGGTCTTCGTCACCGACCCCGTGCACCCCGAGCGGCTCTACACGCGCGTGGCCGAGCACTTCCCGCACGCCCTCGCGATCCACCACACCCCCGTCGGGGCGGTCGAGGCCCCGGCGCTCGCCGCCGTCACGCCCGAGTCCGACCCGATCGAGGTCGCGGCCGCCTTCGTCGCCTTCGCCTCGGGTGGTGCGGCGAGCGAGACCGAGTTGGCCGTGGTGCGCGGCGCCTACGAGGCCGCGCTCGCGAGCGAGGCGAGCGAATGAACCTCCACCGGCTGACGCTGCGGGCCATCGGGCCCTACGCGGGCGAGCACAGCATCGACTTCGCCGCGCTCGGCGCCTCGGGCACCTTCCTGCTCGAGGGCCCCACGGGCTCCGGCAAGTCGACCATCATCGACGCGATCGTCTTCGCCCTCTACGGCGGGCTCGCCGGTTCGGCGTCGACGCCCGACCGCCTGCGCAGCCACCACGCGGCACCCGACGTCGAGCCCTTCGTCGAGCTCGTCTTCGAGAACGGCGCGGGCGTCCACCGCATCCGCCGGACGCCCGCGTACCGCCGCCCGAAGGCGCGGGGCACGGGCACGACGCCGGCGAACGCGACCGCGAAACTGTGGCGCCTCTCGTCGCCCGACGCCGTCGACGGCGAGATCGTCTCGATCAGCACCCAAGAGGCCGGCGCCGAGGTCTCGCGCATCCTCGGGCTCACGCGCCAGCAGTTCGTGCAGACCGTCGTCCTGCCCCAGGGTGAGTTCGCCGCCTTCCTCCGCTCGACCGGCGAGAAGCGCAAAGAGGTCCTGCAGTCGCTCTTCGGCACCGAGATCTACGAGCGGACCACGGCCGAGCTCGTCGAACGACGCAAGGTCGCGAACGCCGCCGTGGCCGCCGCCGACCGAGACATCGAGTTGGCCCGCGCGAGACTGCTCGAGGCGAGCGGACTCGAGGTCGACGTCCTCGACGAGGCCCTGGTCGCCGACGGCGCGGCTGCCGTGCTCGGGGCCCTCGAGACCGAGGCCTCCGACACGGCGGCACGGCGGTCCCGAGCGGTCGAGGCCCGAGACGCGGCGCGACGGTCGCTCGATCGCGTGCGAGCGCTGAAGGCGGCACTCGACCGCCGGGCCGACCTGATCGTCCGACGGACGCGTCTCGACGAGGGCGACGCCGAGATCGCCACGGTGCGATCGCGCGTGGCCGCGGCGGCCCGAGCCGCCACCGTGACCGACGCCCTCGCCGCGGTCACGCGGGCGGACGAGGCCGAGCGTGACGCGGCGTCCCGCCTGGCCGAGGCCGTCGAGGTGGCTGCGGGCGGCGAGGGCTCCGGGTCCGCTGCAGCCGATGGGGCCCCGCCCCCGGTCCGAGCCGACGTCGCAGCGCGTCGCGACGCCCGGCTCTCGGAACTCGCCCTCCTGACCGAGGCGGCCCGGACCGAGAAGGCCCTGCCCGGTCGCCGGACGGCCCTCGACGCGATCGAGCGGTCCCTGCTCGACGCCGACGAGCGGCGCCGAGAGCTGGACGACCGCCTCGTCGCGGCCCCCGCCGTCCGGGCGTCTCTCGTCGTCGAGCGCGACGACCTGGTCGGCACCTGGTCCGACCTCGTCACCGCCGAGCAGGCGACGGCCGAGGCGCGCGTCCGTCTGCGCGACCTCGACGACCTCGACGCCCTCGGCCGGGCCGTCGACGCGGCGTCCGAACGACTGGTCGACGACTCGGCGGCGGCCTTGCAGGCCCTGGACGACGAGGCCGGCCTCCGCCGGCGGCAGATCGAGGGCATGGCGGGTCACCTGGCCGCGGGTCTGGTCGCCGGCGACCCGTGCCCCGTGTGCGGCTCGCGAGAGCATCCGGCCCCGGCGGCTCCCGGCACCGAGCACCCCACCGACGACCAGGTCGAGGCCGCGTCGCTGACGGCACGCGCGGCCGAGGCCCGTCAGCGCGAGTCCGCCGCACGGCACGCGACCGCCGAGGGGCGGGCCGCCGAGGCCCGCCGCGCCCTGGGCGACCTGACCCGTGACGACGTCGAGTCCGAGCTGGCCGGGCTGGCCCTGCGCGTGTCCGAGGCCATCCGGGCCCGGACCGCCCTCGTGGCGGCCGACGCGGCCCTGGTGGCCCACGACCGCGAGGTCGACCGGCTGCGGGCCGAGCTCGACGACCTCCGCGAACGGGCCGCCACCGGCCGGGAGCGCGTCGCCGCCGACCGACGCGCCCTGTTCGACGACGAGGCCGAGATCGCGCGACTGCTCGACGGTCGGGCTCCGACGATCGCCGAGCTCGCCGCCGCGGTCGGTGACGGCGTCGAACGCGACACGCGCCTCCTGACCCTCCTCGACGCCGCCGACGTGGCGTCCGACGCGGCGGCCGTCCGACGTGCCGAGCTCGCCGCCGCCCTCGAGCGCAGCGGGTTCGACGACGTCGCCCAGGTCGCCGACGCCGCCCTCGCGGCAGGCGACCGGGCCGCCCTCGAGACGCGGGTGTCCGTGCACGAGCGCGAACGGGCCGTCGTCTCGGCCGGCCTGGCCGAGCCCGAGGTCGCCGTGCTGACCGGTGACGAGGCGGCCGACGTCGAGTCGGCCGTCGAGGCCCTCGACCGGGTCGAGGCCGAGCTCGACGAGGTCACCGACCGCGCGACGCGCACCGGCGACCGGGCCGAGCGGGCGCGCCAGGCCCTGGCCGCCCTCGAGGCCGTGACGGCCGCGGCCGACGCCGCCGTCGAGCACGCCCGAGCGGTGGTGCGCATGGCGAACCTCGCCAGCGCCTCGACCGGCGAGAACGTCAAGGGCGTGACGCTCGGCACCTACGTGCTGCTGCGTCGGTTCGACGAGGTCGTGGCGGCGGCGAACGTGCGGTTGT
>Ga0265798_10005976_pt1 | contig 16125 bp, 14 predicted proteins | sample P3T30metagenome_FD_192430 | JGI IMG/M metagenome (GOLD analysis project Ga0265798, IMG submission 192430) | Plant litter microbial communities from East Loma Ridge, Irvine, California - P3 T30 | ecosystem: Environmental > Terrestrial > Plant litter > Unclassified | place: USA: California... | reverse complement strand
AGCGAAGGCACGTGACTGCGTGGCCCTAATGGATCGGCTTGGGATCGACAAATTTTACTTAGCGGGCCATGACCGGGGCAGCTACGTCGCTTTTCGCACAGCGCTAGACTTTCCGTCAAAAGTGCTGAAGTTGGCCATCCTTGACGGAGTACCGATTCTGGAAGCGCTTGATCGGTGTGACGCAAAGTTTGCAGCCAAATGGTGGCACTGGTTTTTCTACGCTCAGCCCGACAAACCAGAACAAGCGATTTTTCCTGACCCTGCGAGTTGGTACCGAGGCAGCGCCGAATCCATGGGCAGGGATAATTACCAGGACTTTCAAGCGGCGATCCACGATCCCGATACCGTTATCGGAATGCTTGGCGATTATCGCGCCGGGATCGCGGTTGATCATCTGCATGATCGGGAAGACCGTGAGGCTGGCCGCAAAATCCAGTGCCCGCTCAAGGTTATATGGTCAGTGAAGGACGACTTGGAAGACCTTTACGGCGACGTTGTTGCCGTCTGGCAACCTTGGGCTGAGCAAATAGTCACCGGTGCAGGAATCGATTGCGGCCATCATATGGCGGAAGAGGCCCCTGTCGAATTGGCAAATGCCCTTAGGGTCTTCTTCCGTGAATCATGAATTCTAAGCGTTTAGTGTCCGCTCTTGGCCGAATGCGGTCACTCACGACAGATATTATCGACTCAATGTAGCCGCTCGAACCTAAACGTGTACTACCTGCCAGCCGCAGTACCGCAGTGGACATAGCTGGGCGCTATGAAGGCTGCACGAAAGAAGTCCACCTACGGCTAGTCAATCTTGGTGAATTAAAGGCCTACTGATTAAATGGCCAGGCCGGTATCGACATAGCAGGACAAATGCCTCGCTCCGCCGATGCTTGTCAAGTTGGAGGACTGAGCCAGGAAGGGGGGTGGTGCATCATTTGTTTGATAAGGGCGCTTCAGACCACTGAACCAAGGTCTAGGCATACGCTGCGGCAATTTGATTTCTGCCCTGGCGCTTGGCTTCATAAAGCGCTAGGTCAGCGGCCCTTAGCCAGTCCTCAACACTGGCGTCGTGGATACTGAATTCCGCGAAACCAATGCTGACCGACACGGCGGGCAGCTCGATCCGCTCGTCAAAGGTCTGCTGCAGTCGATACTGCAATCGGGTGAGGGTTGCCCGGGTCTGTTCAATCTCCAACCCACGCAAAATCAGTCCAAACTCGTCTCCGCCAATGCGCCCGGCGGTATCGCTTGGACTTATTACTTCAGCTAGTACGTCGCTGAGCAATTTGATGACCCCGTCGCCTGTCAGATGGCCATACCCATCATTGATGGACTTGAAATGATCGATATTGATCAGGGCCACCGCAGACCGCACATTGTTCTGTTTGGCCAGCTCGTACTCATCGTCAAGAACGCTACGCCAGGCACTCTGGTTCAACAGGCCGGTCATCATATCCATGCGACTGAAAGTGCGAAATGCGCGCTTGTGCGCCGCTAGTTTGGCACCCAAGTGATAAGCGGCGCCGCCCACCGCTAGCGGGTACACAGCAAGCATAGGTATACAGGCGTAGACCTGCATCGGCGTTGTCTCGGGTGCAAAGCCAGACTTCAGTACGACCGTGAATGCCAGAACCGCAGTCCCCAGTGATGCCATGGACAACCGGAGCAGTGAGGGGCCACCTACAGCTATGCTGTTCAGACACAGCATCGAAATCAGCAAAGTTGTCGGCAACAAATTGAACTGCATGGCTGCTACCCATACCCCGCCAAAGGCGGATTCGACCAGCAAGCTGCGTCGCTCAACTTCATAGGGAACCGCGACCCTTCGAGCCAACAGGTAGGCTAGATGAGGCCAGATGAAACCCTGAAATACCAGAAGCATCCATACTCATGCCGGCGTTGGCAACGTGAACAGGGCTGCGGCGACAGCCCAGAATCCGATGCCTGACCCGAGAGCTCTAGGCAAGTACATGCGTTTAGCAAAAGATCCTGGTTTGGAATTCATGATTTAGTCGAATGGATGTCATCGGCGGGAATAGTAGAGCGCTATCAATGGCTTTGTGCCACTATCCGACCGACTGCTTAACGAAGAATTCCATTCAACTGATGAGAAATGCTTTCTGCCCGACATCTTCGCGGTCTTGGGCATTGGGGTAGCTGGGAGGGAGGCCTGCTAGCGCTGTGACCTTAATACACGCTGAGTTTTATCCCTTTCCTGCCGCGCATCTTTGGGGTGTATGCGCATTTTGTCCTCGGCGCTATGGATTTTTTCGACAGCTCCACAGCCGCCGAGCCTTCTCATCCTGTCCGAGATTCTAGGCGCAGGTCAGACCTGAGCCATGCCGCCGTCCACCGGCAGCTCGGCTCCAGTGATGTAACTGCTTTGGTCGCTTGCAAGGAACAGCGCGGCCGAGGCGATTTCACCTGCCCGACCCATACGGCCAAGTGGGATCAGCTTCGTCAGAGTCTCGCGCACCTCATCGGATGCGGCCGCCATCATCGCGGTGTCTGTTGGGCCCGGAGCCACGACGTTGACGCGGATGTTGCGAGTCGCAAGCTCATTCGCCCAGGTTCGCGCGAACGAGCGTACTGCGGCCTTGGTCGCCCCGTAAACGCCATAACCTTTGGTGCCGATTGCATCGGCGATAGAGCCCACCAACACGATTGAACCACCGTCCGGCATGATCGCCGTTGCAGCCTTGGCGGCGAACAGCATTGCACGCACGTTGAGGTTGAACGTGCGGTCGAAATGATCCTGGCTGATGTCATCGAGGGTCGCGAACTCGGAGATGCCTGCGTTCACGACGAGCACGTCTACCCGTCCGGCCTCGCTGCTAACCTCCTCGAAGAAGGCGGCGAGCGCCGTCAAATCGGAAGCATCCACGCGGCGGGGGTACAGCCTGCCGCCTCCAAGCTCGCCAGCTCCCTCTTCGGCGCGACGACTCGTGGCGTAAACGGTGGCGCCTTCCGCCGCGAACCGTTCCGCGATAGCACCACCTATACCACCATGGCCACCGACCACGACGGCAATTTTTCCTGAAAGAGTGCTCATACGTCCTCCCATCATTAGTGATGACTAACAAGCTATCATTCCTATATCTAAACGCACCTGATGGTGCTTAGATATCGAGGCGTATACCCATGTCCAAAGACGTGCTCGAAGTGCCGCTTGATGTAACCGCGACGCGGCCTATTCTCGAACATATCGCCAATAAATGGACGGTGCTGATCCTGAGTGTCCTTTGCACGCGGCCGGCGCGGTTCAATGATCTGAAGCGCCGCCTTGACGGCATTACTCACAAGGCATTGTCCGACGCATTGAAGCGCCTGGAACGCAATGGTCTCATCAGTCGCAAAGTGCTGCCCACGCGACCGGTCGGCGTCGAGTACACCATTACGGATCTTGGCTGCTCGCTACGCGAACCATTTGCTGCCCTTTACAACTGGTCGCTCGCCAACGGTTCCTCGATGGAACGGGCACAACTTGCGTATGACACATCAACTAGGAACGAGGGGTTGGCAGAGTAGGCAGAACGGCAGAACGGCAGAACGGCAGAACGGCAGAAGGGTTAGAGCGGACGCCGAAAGAACAATAGTCGGGCGTGGGGGATTCCCAGGATGATGTTTGAGCAGAGGCTGATTGCAAAATCTCCCTGTCGGAGAGCCTTCTTAGGGGCGGCAGGTGATATCGAGATCGGTGAAGAAAGGGATGACTTCTGACCAGCGTCGCACAGTCCGTCAGGGCATAAGTTCGGGCGTGCCCCTTTGGGGTTGGCTGTCGTGAACCGAGCCCTATCGGTCTCGGCCCTCGCAGGCGTCCATCCTCACGCCTTTGGCCATCGTGGCCGGCGCGCTCCGCTTGCTTCAAGCATAAGCAATCACCAACGCCGTTGAGTAGCTTTGGAAGGTTCGATGAGTCACAGCTCGCACGACCGTGCACTTTTTGATCGTATTAAACGAATTTCAAATGCTGTGGAGCTAGTGGTTCCATCCCGCTCGTTTCCCCGAGAATATTCATTAGTGCAGATTCCCTTGGCCAACGTCGGCGGGGGCTCGTTTGGATTGGCGGTTATCCACACGGGCAGCCGATCTGTTCCGTACTGGATGCAAGTCTCAATTCTCTCTAAGGGACATGCTCAGCGAAGTTCGGCTCATGTTCTGAGTCGCAGATCGGTTGCGCGAGAGCACCGGGCTGCAATTGCCGGGTTGGAACTGTGGCTTTTGCTGGATTTTCTGAGTCCACGGTTTGACTTGGTTCTGAGCCGAGCCGGGTTGGGATGGCATCACTGGTTGCTGACTGCTTCGCGGCTTGCGAGTTACGAGTTGGCCGTGTTCGCCATCGAAGACCAAGGTCGGCGACTTTGCTTGCTGGATAGCGAAGATTTGGCTGAGCAGAGCGAAGAGGTTTGTCAGACGCTTTCGACGCTCGAGTCCGGGCTACTGATTGCGTCTAAGAGGACAGGTCTGGATTCAAAGGCGCTCAGTGTCGAAACGTCTTTGATCACGCATTTGGATGAACTATGGAGAGAGCTCACCTAGACGGAATTTGGATGGGTTGCCGGCAGCGATCCTTCCACCCTTAATGCCTTCCATGTCGTTAGGCGGTTGCCTGGCTCAGGTTTAATCCCGCTGAGAGCCCCCAATGCACTGAACTACTGGCATCGTTCATTGCTACACGAGCGCCGCCCGCATCGTGCTCCCACGGCCTGCAGAGCGTTATTTGACGATGACCGGCTTCTGTGGGCGAATAGCGCAACCGTTCACAGCCGGGGGCCATCGTGACGCAGCCAGGATGCCTCCAGCATCAGCGCGGGAAGCGATTATTTGTCGTCCCTTTGACGTTGTCGATGAACCAAAACGACTGCTCATCCGCTTTCACAATATTGCATTCTTCTCCGTACGCGGAGTAGGTCACGCAGATGACGTCACCTGTGATCTTCCAGTTTCCTGAAGCTTCAGGCATGCCGCTTATATGAATCTTGGCTTTGCCGTCGGCAGTTAGAGTCTCGGTGAAGGATTGCCCGCTCGCCGTTACGCTTTGGTGTGAACGTCCTATAAATTGGCTAGTTATCTCAGCGCCAGTGATTTTCGTGGCGTTTGGTGGCGGGGCAGAATGCGCGTCTTTTGCTGGACTGTTTTCCCCGCTGGCGCACCCCATTAAAAGAGCCGCGAACGCAGCCGCGTATATCGCTTTCATGAGTCATTCCTCTATTCGGAAAGGTATGAGCCATTTGCGGTGGAGACAACGTTATCAACGACGCACTTCTGACATCCCAAAAGAATCCCCTGAGCAGACCTCCAAAACAACTGGCTCCTAATGAATTTAGCAGCTTATGTCTGTTTCGGCTGGCATGCGGCAGCCCGCTTACGCTTCAATGCGTAAGACTAGGTTCTGAGGCCTTACGAGTAACGGGTCGATCATCGGCTAGTAGCTTGAGCGTTCAGTTCATTGTCGTGCTGCAGCGGCCCGCGAGGCGGTGTCCACGCACGCACGGTGGTGCACCCGGACACCGCCTGGCGGCAGCTACACGAAACCCCGTTACGCACTTAATAACGGTGCCTGATCATAATTCTTGGCATAGGCATTCTCCACGCCCGGCAAAATCTCGACGATGGTGAAATACCGATCCCAGATCGGCGTCTCCCGCAGATCCTCCACCAGCAGTTCATACGCGTGATGGCTGTCGGTTTCCCACAACCACAGATCGGTGACCCGCGCCGAATAGAACTCAATGTCGAAAAACCGCATCGAGACCTGCGCCGCATGCTTTTGCAAAATCGGCTCCATCTGCGTGCGCATCAGCTCAAAGCGATGTTCGACTGAAAACCCCAGCCATTCCTGGGTGGTCTTGACCAGCATGAAAACACTCAGTGATGTCGTTGCCATGATAAGCATTCCTGGTAGTTGAAGAGTGGGGAAAGCCAATCCAGAATACGAGTCATGACTCATATTTGAAACTCGCATCCCGACCATGACCAGACACCGCGAGACACCGCCCTTAAACCCTCGCAAACTCCCGGCTCAGCGCCGTTCGGCCAATACCGTTGACGTCATTCTTGAAGCCGCTGCTCGCATTCTCGAAACCGACGGCCTCGCCGCCTGTTCCACCAACGCCGTAGCACGGCGCGCTGGCGTAAGCATCGGCTCGCTGTACCAGTACTTCCCCAACCGCGACGCTCTGACCGTCGCCTTGATCGAACGCGAAACCACTCAGCTGCTTGATGAAGTCCAGCACGTCCATCAACACGACGACGCCCTCGCACGCATCCGCGCATTGGTTCGGGCCTCCGTCGCTCACCAGCTCCGGCGCCCGGAGCTGGCCAGAATCATCGACTTCGAAGAGCGCCGCTTACCGCTGCAAGAGCGCCATGAGCGCGTGGCCAACGTCATTCATACCGAACTGATAGCGGCGCTGACCCTTCCGTCAGCCCCGTGGGTCTGCACCGATGTACTGGAGACCGCGCAAGACCTGCTGGCGATGGCCCACGGCATGATCGATGCGGCGGGGGAGCGAGGGGAGACGGATGCGGTGAGTTTGGAAGGACGGGTGATGCGAGCGTTGCTGGGATTTTTGTGCGGGTAATGTGCGGTCTGTGCAGGCTCTTGTCGGCCGGCGACAAGACCGGATGGTGTAAGGGTGGTGATCGAATGTGCTCGGCGAACCTCTGATTGGAGCGGGCGGAAGGTAGCGCTATCGGAACTCTCTGGAAGCTCGGCGGGGGAAATCCGGAAATCTGCCAAACTCAGGAACTCTTTTTCAGAATTTCCCTAGGTCTATCGAGGGGTTGAGATAAAGAACCAGTAATCGACGAAAGTCTGCAGGCATGGTCACCCCCGACGACGCAACTAAATGCCGTTGGGCAGCCCATGTAGTCGTCCCGCAATTAGAAGCGTAGTGGTTGATCATCAAGGCTTGGCCCCTGCGATGTATGGAGATCTTTAGCCCGCTGGATCAATGACCGCACGACCCTGCTACATGTTGCCGTCATCCAATCTCTGCGGGCCGAGTAAGTGGCCATTCTGCAATCATCCGATACTGGCCTTTATGAGACTCGTGAAGCGCAAAGCGGTCGGCTCGGAGAAAGAATTCTGGCGGACTACTCGCTTCAGGGGCTGGAGATGGATAGTCACGCGTTAGGGTCAAGTGAGGTCGGAACTCTTTGTGTTCTTCGTCTCGCCCAAACGGCAAAATCGCCTGCTCGAGCGCGTACGATAAGCGCATCACCTCCACAGGAGCATCTTCAGGAGTAAGCACCAAAACCTTCGATTTCTGCCAGGCGTCTAGGCGGTCAAGGACAACGGTCACCGGTTTTCCAGGTACCTTAACCTTCGATGCAGCTGTGCAGATCTCCGCGATCTGTGACGTATTTACAGAGCCCAGAAACAGCAGCGTGAGGTGAAAGTTCGCTGTGGGAACTGGGCGGCCAAGCCGCAGCTCAAGCGACGTGCGCCAGTGCGAAATCGCCTTTTTCAAAGTGGCAGGGCAGCCTAAAGCGAAAAACAACCGGGATTTAGGTTCATTGTCGAGCCTCATAGCGGCGACCTCCTGTTGCTTGCAATGTGCGTCCCGCCGTAGAGCGCGTCTAGATGCTTTAGCAGGCAGTGAACAGAGCGTCACTATAGCCACCAATCCTTCTCCCCACCCCTCATGCTGTGGCCGGTAAACCAGCTCTCCACAGTAGCAGTAAGGTTTATGACTGATCCCATGTTTGCCTGGATAGGGTCAAGCTCGTCTGCCTGGGCCGTGGCCCACTTTGCCCATAGGGCGGTTTGCTCTCGGACATGCTCTGGGCTGCCAGCGTTCGCCTTGCAGGTGGCCTCTATGAAGGCTCGAAGCTGAACTGATCGTAGCCAGCGCTCCGTGTTGCTTATCAGCTCCTGGCGTAGCCGCCGCTGGCTCTCATCCTGTCTCACCTGTTCCAAGCGCAACTCTTCCTCGATCCGACGCGCCCGTTGCTGTTCTTCACGTCTGACTCGTGCGGCTTTGATCGATTCGGCAATGAGGGGCAGCCCTTCGATGACGCTACCCAGTCTCTGCTCTAGTGTTTTCGTCTTGGTATCTGCCCAGTTTTTGCGAGTGCCATGCATGGTGTCCGCCTCAACTTGCAGGCTCAGTTCGCCTGTCGGTATCCATTCAAACTGAGGAGCGCGCCATGATGAAAAATCAGGTGTCCACGGGGCGCCTCGTTTGCGCGGGATCGGAGGCGGGGGAGGAAGGGCAAGTTTGATTAGCCGCTCTCTTAGCTGCAGTGTGAATTTCTCCCCTCCAATTTGGACTGTGGTCTTATCCTGGGATCCGGTTGTCCATAGATGATTCAGCGCTTCGCTTGCTTTGATGAGCGTATCGAGGATTAGCGCTGAGCGATCAACCTGCGCTGCCGAGATACGGGTATCCAGCACATGCATCTTCTGAATTGCCAAATGGCCCTCATGGGTTTTAGCGGACTGAACGTGCTTCAGCCATTTCGCTACAAGTGGATGAGGATCTTTCAATATTGAAGGGACAATTGGGGGGGCGTTGGCCGGCTCATTTTTGCCACCTACTGCCCTTTTGGGGGGCAGGAGCGTCCTGTCCAAGACCTTGAAGCTGATCACCCTGTTGTCCATTGGGGGCTTCGGCTTGGCCGGACGTTTTACCGCCTGCTTGGCCCAGTAACCCCTAGAAGGGAGTGGGATACCCGCCTTACGACAAGCTTTCGCTAGGCCTACGTCTGATACGCCGATTTCTTGGGCAAGCTTTAATACGGGTGTTGTCCAGACCTTGTTGAAAAGTTCTAGGGTAGTAAAACTGACTAACTTATACATAGGGGTGTATCCGGCGTCGGGGCTGGAATCTCAGAGTAGATGTTGACACCTGATTGACGGAAAAGCCTTCCTAATCGTGCTTGGCTAGCCTGAGTTGTACTGTGGTTGATGAGCACAGGGCAAATAGTTGAAGCTGCCGTGAGTACGGATCACCCGCACATTTTTGGCGATTACGACGCGGCAGGATTCGAGAGAACAGATAGGTGGCAGAGTAGCCTGAGCCAACGGCTGTGATGGATCCTCCGACCAAGCCTGGTGAACCATAAACATCTGGTATTGGTGGGCACCGGCTGCGTGCAGGCGCGGATATCTGATCCTAGGAATAGAGCACTTATATTCGCGTGCGCCTTGCCGAAGCTGCCAACGCTTGCGTGCGGCAGTTCAACAGGGCATTTGGTCGGGAAACCGGGCGATACGCCCGCTAATGCCGTTGAGCGCCTACGTGTCCGAGCATTGCGCCTACGGTTACGCAAAGATGCGGAAAGCATCGAAAAATCACTGTCTGCATTCCTTCAGTCACCCTGAACGGATGAGGCGGGCATTCGTAAAGCTTTATGAAGTGTCTCCCCAAACTAACCGCCGGGTTGAGGAATGAGCGACATCAACTGTTGTGGGAAGGGCCTAAGATGCGGCTACGCCCCTAGGTACTCGTCAACCGACTTCACGACGGCATAGCCAAACTCAAAAGCTGCCATCATGGCTGCATGCGTTTGAGCAGCAGGTACGGTTATCCCGCGAAAAGTCAGATCCAAAGTGGCACAGGCATCATGCAGCACAGTTGCCTCATACCCCATATCTACTGCTGCGCGCACCACGGCGTCGATACACATGTGGCTCATTGCCCCTATCACCACGACTTCCTGAACACCAGCGGCTTCTAAATGCCGCTGCAGATTGGTATCTCTGAACGCATTGATGTGTTTTTTTACGATGACAGGTTCATCACCATGAGACGCGACAGCAGGTTGGATGTTCGCCCCCATGGATCCCTTCGCAAAAATGGAGGCGCCCTCCTCGGATTCATGCCGTATGTGAAAAACTGGAACGCCAGTAGCACGCGCTTGGCTGATCACCCGTGAAGCATTTGCGACAGCACCTTCGATATCGGTCAAGGGGAGCTTGCCGGTGGGCAGGTATTCGTTTTGCAGATCGACTACAACTAGACCTTTCTTCATAAATATCTCCAGTCAAAACTTTCAGCGTGATGTCATCGGCGGCCAAGCGTTCGCCGGCAGATAAGCCCGCATCTTCTGCGGGCCACTCAATCAAAATTCCAGCGAAGCGCCATCCTCCGGTATATCTACGCGACTCTCGATACCATGCTCTTTCACGTAAGCACGCAATTGCGTACGGGTCAGGGACATATGGTTGACTGCGTCCATGTGCACGGCGACGATTTTCGCGTCTTTGTCTGACTCACAAGCGCGAAGGACATCTTCTTCCCCCATGATTATCGAGCCTTCGAACCCATTCACCTTCGCTTTCCCCGCATTGAGTACGATGATTTCTGGGTGATATTTCTCAATAGTTTGGTCTACCTCTTTACGCCAGATAGTGTCGCCAGCGAGGTAGAGAGTTTTGTAGCCTGGCGCTTGGAACACAACACCCATGGCCTCGCCCAAAAGTTTCGCAAGTGGAGCAGCGGCGTACATCTCGTCTGTGCCGTGCTGACCGCCAGCTTTAGTGATTTTGACGCCGCCGAATTCAGCTTCATCAGTCAGTACGCGTACATTTTTGAAGCCTTGGGAGCGGATCAACTTCGCATCCTCCTCGTGCTGCGTGAACAGCGGGATGTCCTTAGGAAGCGCTTTCTGTGCGGCATCGTCCCAGTGGTCGAGATGTGTATGAGTGACGATGACGGCGTCAGCACCAGAGATCACTTCCTCGGGCGACTCGGTCAGATCGACCAGAGGATTGCGTAGGTTGCTGCGGTAGGTATTTTCAAATCCTGGGTAGGTGCCTTTTTTAGACAGCATCGGGTCGATCAGGAAGGTTGTGCCGCCATAGGAGATTTTCGCTGTTGCGTTACGAATTTGCTGAAAGTCGACTTTGTGGGCTACGTCCGACGTACTGGAAGCGTCGGAACCCGCAGATGCTGACGAGGCGGCCGCAGCGCAAGCAAGACTTAGGGCAATGGGAAGCGGTGTGAGATTCATGAGCTTAATCCTTTGAGTAGATTGATGAGCTCATTCTTGCCCAGCACCACACAGCCTAACAGTGGCCTGAATGACATAATTCGATATAATCGGGCCATCTGACCATCGCTCTTGGTGATTGTGAAGCAAGCCGATGATTTCTCTCCGTGTTGCGGTTCTAGTTTTCGATGGCGTGAGCCTGTTTCATCTTTCAGTGCCAGGCATGGTGCTGGGTACGGCTCAAACCGCAGCGCATGAGCCTCGTTACGAGGTCAGTTACTGCTCAGAGACGCCAGGAATGGTGAGTACCGATCAAGGAATTGGCTTGGCGGTTTCCCACGGCCTGGAGCTGATGGAGACCTCGGACGTCATTGTCATTCCTGCTTGGGGCGATCAATCGGTCTCCGTCTCTGCACAGTTGATCAAAGCGCTTCAGTTAGCCAATGCACAAGACAAGCTCATAGTGGGGTTATGTTTAGGCGCATTCGTGCTCGGCGACGCCGGACTACTTGATGGGAAAGAAGCAACTACTCACTGGGCAGTCCGAGACGAATTTGCGCGGCGTTTCCCTAAGGTTCGTTTCAGGCCCGAAGTGCTGTATGTCACTGACGGCAATGTCATGACCTCGGCAGGTACCGTGGCGGCAATTGATTGTTGTCTTCATCTAATTCGCCAGCGACTTGGCGCTGATGTGGCAAATCGCACTGCGAAGATGCTGGTGACGCCGCCCCACAGGCAGGGAGGCCAAGCGCAATATGTTGAGCAACCTGTGCCGCAACTCTCCAGCGAGACTCATCTTTCGGATGTGCTGGCCTGGGCCAGACAGAACCTCGCCAGTGATCTGTCGCTCGACGTGCTAGCGGATGTAGCGAAAATGAGCAGGCGAACGTTCACCCGGCGATTCAAAGAAGCCACTGGCAGTACCGTTTCAAAGTGGCTGAACGCGCAGCGCGTTATGAGAGCGCAAGAACTGCTGGAGACCACCGATTTGCCAATTGAATGCATTGCAGGCGAATCAGGATTTGGGACGCCCTTATCATTGCGGAAGCAATTCGGCATTCATCTCGGCACGTCGCCTTCCGAATACAGGCGGACGTTTTCTCGCGAAATGAATCCGGGTCGCATGGTCGAGCAGCAATGAAGGCACTGTCGAGGTGTCTACTCGTTTTCTTCTGTGGGTGTCGGCAATCTTCAGGTGGTCAGGCATCATCATCTCTGACAACAGCGAGGAGCGCTTGCAGAGGGTGTAAGACGGTCACACCGTCCTGCCTTTTCACTTGGCTTCGGCAAGAATATCCGTCGGCCAGCAGCCGGCCTGAATCATTAAACTTCGTCACAAGCGGCGCCCAGGATTGCTTGTAAATCACCCCAGATGTGCCTGCATTTTTCGTCTCGTGTCCATAGGTGCCGGACATGCCACAACACCCGCTGGCTTGAACGCTTAGCTTGAGCCCCATTCGCTCATATACCTGCTGCCAAAGGCCGATGCTGCTCGGTTCATTTGTCTTTTCAGTACAGTGGGGTAGAAAGTAATACGGGGCAGCATCTTTGATGCTCTGCGCTTGTGGAAGCGCTTGGGCGAGCCACTCCTGGGGCAGCAATACGGTGGGTGCTTCGTCGCTGCCCAACGTTTTCGAATATTCCTGGCGATACACCAACGTCATCGCGGGATCTAGTCCTACGAGCGGTATTTCATAGCGCTGAAGCTGGCCAAGAGCTTCACTGTTGTAGTGAGCTGCTCTTTCAAACGCTTTTATGAAACCTTGCACCTGAAGCGGTTTTCCGTTGGGAGCGAACGGGGCGATGTAAACGTGGTAGCCAAGCCTTGAGACCAGTTCGATCCAATCTGATAGCACAGGGGTTTCGAAGTAACGGGTAAAAGCATCCTGAACGAGGATTATGCTGCGAGCGCGGTGTTCTTTACCCAGTGTCAATAGAAGCTCAGGGGTGGCAATTGCAACCTGCCATCGACGGCATACAGCGTCAAAGTCCGTCATGCTGAGCAGAGGGCTATCGACCATTCCGGCCACATGCTCAAACATGAACCGGACAGGGCTAGCGGCCATGACGAAGTTGTACAGACGCGGGAAACGTGCGATGTAGGGAATCGTGTATTCCAGCGAGCCGATCAGATAGTCCTTTAACGGGCGCAGATAGCGGCTGTGATACAGCTCCAGAAATCGGGAACGGAACTCGGGCACGTTGACCTTGACCGGGCACTGCCCAGCGCAGGATTTACACGCCAGGCAGCCTGCCATTGCCTCATAGACTTCGTGAGAGAAGTCTTGCTGCCCCATTTTCCGTGCGATGGTATTGAGTGCTCGTTTTGCGACGCCTGTAACATTGCTGGTTAATCGTATTTGATCACTGGCAGCCAAAACATCAATGTCTTGCTGACCCTGCAGCCTCAACCATTCGCGAATCAGCGAGGCGCGTCCTTTAGGTGAATGTACGCGATTGCGAGTGCCTTTCCAGGACGGGCACATGGCATCGTCTGGATCGAAGTTGTAGCACGCTCCGTTCCCGTTGCAGTGCAGAGCGGTGTCGTAGCTCCGCCAAACCCTTTCATCGATGGTGCGGTCGAGTTCACCGCGTAAGGTCACTTCGTCGACCCGCGTCAGCCGAGCAACCGGCAGCGTTTTAGGCGTTGCGATTTTACCGGGATTGAGCTGATTCCAAGGATCGAAGGCTGCTTTTAACTCTTGGAGAGCCGGGTAGAGCTCGCCGAAGTAATCGGGCACGTATTGGGATCGCAGTCCCTTCCCGTGCTCGCCCCACAGCAAACCGCCGTGTTTTTGAGTCAAGGCTGCGACAGCGTCGGAAATGGGACGGATTAGGGCTGCTTGGGCAGGGTCTTTCATGTCGAGAATCGGTCGCACGTGCAGTACGCCAGCGTCGACGTGGCCGAACATGCCGTACTGCAATCCATAGCTGTCCAGCAGTGCGCGGAACTCTTGAATAAAGTCCGCGAGACTTTCAGGCGGTACAGCGGTGTCCTCAACGAACGGCTGTGGCCTGGCTTCACCCTTGACGTTGCCCAACAACCCAACGGCGCGTTTACGCATCGCGTAGACGCGCTTAAGTGCATCGGCGCCGATGGCGAGCGTATGGCCCAGGCGCACCACGGAAGTGTCGTGCTGGAGATGTAAGACAAAGTCATGAACGCTCTGCTGGACTGCGGCTTCATCATCCCCGCTGAACTCGATGAGGTTTATACCCAGGGTGGGTGTCTCTGGATCTTCGGGGAAGTATTCAGCGACGCCATGCCAGACGATGTCCTTCATCGCCAGCATCAAGACTTTGGAATCAACGGTCTCAATGGACAACGGCTTGAGTAGCATCAGCGCCTTCGCGTCACGCAGCGCGTCCATGAAGCCGGTATAACGGACGTTTACCAGGATCGAATACTTCGGGATCGGCAAGACGTTGAGTTTGGCTTCAACAATGAAACCCAGAGATCCTTCAGAACCGCACAGCACACTGTTGAGGTTGAACTGGCTATCCGGCCCGCGAAGATGTGCCAAGTCATAGCCGGTGAGGCAGCGATTCAATCTAGGAAAGGTTCGTTCAATCAGGTCGGCTTGATTGTCCGCGATGTCGACCGCACACCGGTAAACATCACCGATCCGATCTTGGCGCACAGTTTCTTGCTCCAGAGCACTTTTCTCTAGTTGCGCGCTGTGGAGCACCTTCCCACCCAGCAAAACCGTAGAAAGCTCTAGAACGTGGTCACGGGTTTTGCCATAGGTACAGCTGCCCTGGCCACTGGCATCTGTGTTGATCATGCCACCAATAGTTGCTCGGTTGGAGGTCGACAATTCTGGCGCGAAAAAAAGTCCATAGGGCTTCAGCGCCGCATTCAGCTGATCTTTCACTACGCCACTCTGGACGCGCACCCAGCGCTCTTCAGCATTGATTTCAAGAATGCTGTTCATGTGGCGTGACAGGTCGACGACGATGCCATCGGTCAACGACTGACCATTGGTTCCCGTCCCACCACCTCGTGGTGTTAGAACGACAGCTCTATGCTGGGGATGAGCCGCCAGCGTCGCAAGAATCTCGACGTCTTGAGCATCCAGCGGGAACACCGCTGCCTGAGGTAAACGCTGGTAAATTGAATTATCTGTTGCAAGAACCATCCGCTGGCCATAGGTGTAGGCGACTTCTCCCTGAAAGCCCGCTTTACTGAGCTGCCTCAGAAATTTGTCGTAGTTCACGCTTTGATTTTTGGACGGAAGCAACCGTGCGATCATGATAAAACTCCAACCGGCATGCGGTTTTTAGTCCAAGCCCGGTAGCGACTGCGCATTATGAACCTGCGTCTTGTTGCTCCCGGCGGTTTGTCTTCTGAGTTCATCAACCTCTACTAGGGCGTCGTGATGCGCAGTTCGATTAGCTGAGGCTGATTCGAGGGAAGCGAAGACACTTCCTGCGTTTCTAATGGCTTCTCAGCGGATGCTCGACCGAACTCTCTCTCTAAAACTGTTCTCGATGCCGTCCTGAATCTTGATCCTCTCGGCAAGCGACGGAACCAAGTGGCGGCTGATTACGATGATTCCGTCCCTATCGCCCAGGATTGCATCGCCGGGATTACAAACGACGTTGCCGCATGCGACTGGCGAACCTACCTGGCCGGGGCCGTATTTGGAGGGGCCAGCAGGATTTACAGCGCGAGCGTAAGTAGGGAGACCCATGACATTGAGTTCCTCTACGTCCCGAACGGCGCCGTCGATTACAACCGCTGCGACTTGTCGAGCCAGGCATACCTCACCCAGCAGATCACCAAAGACCGCACGGTTGGTTTCACCGTTGCCGTTGATTACCAGAACATCGCCTGGCTGGGCATCGTCCAGTGCCCTGTGGATGGCAAGGTTGTCACCTTCCCACGTTTGGATCGGGAGCACCGTGCCGTAGAACGATGCCTTGCCCGCAACATGGTGGATAGCGGACGCCATCATTCCCATGCGCTGCAACACATCACCGATCAGGGCAACCGGGTAATGCGATATCTCTTCAATCTGTTTAAGAGGCGCGCGTTCCCAATCGTCGCTCACAGTAATGCTTTCATCAGATACATTGATAAACATGGTGACCTCGGCGTGACTTTGTTGGAACGCTGTTAATTGAACGTCTTGGATACAGGTTTGTTGACAGGGTGCAGTGGCGCTTCACCGCGTAAGACTGCAGAAATTG
>Ga0265798_10005974_pt1 | contig 16125 bp, 10 predicted proteins | sample P3T30metagenome_FD_192430 | JGI IMG/M metagenome (GOLD analysis project Ga0265798, IMG submission 192430) | Plant litter microbial communities from East Loma Ridge, Irvine, California - P3 T30 | ecosystem: Environmental > Terrestrial > Plant litter > Unclassified | place: USA: California... | reverse complement strand
CACCAACATGGCTCCATGTTCCATAGCCCTGGTAACGTGGACTATCATCAACCTGATACACTTTTTGGGTCCATTTGCCTTTTACATCTGCTGGTGTTAAATTGCCTTTTTTCCATGCATTACCTTCGGTATAAAGCATAATGTCGGTATCTTCATAAGTCCAGTCCTGACGCCAGTGTTTAATAACTGTAGTGTCGTTAATGGCCAGCATGTGTTGTATCACAATTCTTTTAGGTTCATCAACAATAATTTCTGCCCATTCGTTACCATGGCTTTCGTAAGGTTTGCTGAATTTGTAATTTGGATCAGGTGAGGTTACTTCGCCATAATTGAAATTCACTTCATAAAAACCAGCTAAAGATTTTATTGCTTTCCGATCCTTCTCTAGCTTTTCTTCCGGCGAGTCAACTTTTGTTTGCGCATTAGCATTAAGGGTAATTAAACCGCTTAAAACTAAAAATAGATTTAAAAATTTCATGTTTATTATTAATTAGGATGTACTTATTTTTCCGCTATTGCGGGATTTTTTTTCTTTTTTCCTTTTCCCCACCAGATAATAAATCCGGTTATAGGTAAACTTGCTGCAATAAGACTGGCAAAAAATGCCATTATTTTTCCGGGAAGGCCTAAAATAGCACCAACGTGGATATCGTAGTTCATGCCAATTACAGTTTCACCTCCGTTTTTTTCTGATTGGTTTGTTCTATGTAATAATTTGCCAGAGTACTGATCGAACTGTAAAATGTCATAATTCCAGTAAGTTTCTTCACCACGGTAACCTGTGGCATAAATGGTTGTTGTACCGCTTCCCGCTGGTGACATACCAATACGGTCTTCGTTTTTAAAAATCTTTTTGGCCTGATCAAAGGCAATATCGAATGGAACAGCATTACTGATTTTTGTTGAGTCAGATTTTATTTCTACCACTTTTGGTGGGGTATTGGTTCCTGATGCGACAACATAAACTGCTCCCTGAAACCATTGAAAGGCCCACACCAGGCCCGTTAAAGCCAGCATCAGGCATATAATCATGACATAAAAGCCCAGTACATTATGCATGTCGTAATTAATGCGTTTAAATTTGGCTTTCCACTTTACTTTAAAACTCTTATCGAAGTTCGATTTTTTGAGATTTTTCGGCCACCACATCACCATGCCTGAAATGAGCAGGAACACAAAAATAAAAGTAGACCAACCGATAACCTGTTGACCAATTGGATGATTGATCAGCAAACTCCAATGAATCATTTTAACCACTGCAAAAAACTCATATTTATGATCAGCCACCAGGGTTACTTTTCCTGTGTAAGGGTTTACCAGTACCAGATCGTAATAATCAACTGAGTCGAAGTACCAGAAGGCTTTAGGATTACCAGCTTTATAAGTGCCAAATTCCCATGCCCTCTCCGGCGCTTTATAAGTAGAAATAAAATCAATTTTCTTTTTATTTCCCAATGCTTTTTCGGCATTGGTTTTCAGCAAACTTAATGGCAAGGTTTTAAGGTTTGATGGAACATCAACAAAATATGCTTTGCGGTGAATCAGCTCAGTAATTTCCTTTTGAAAAACATATATACATCCGGTAATGCCCAACATCAATACGATCAGGCCCGATGCGATACCTAACCACAGATGCAGCCAGTCACTGATCCGTCGTAACCGTGATTTTTTGTTCTTTGATTTTATCGATGTTTTTGTTAGTGTCATTAGCAAGCTGAATAAAAGAACCAATTAGGCTTTTTTAAGAAGAATTGGCTTTAAATTTTGTAAAATTTACGACTACTTAACCTCAGTAGTATAAGTCACTAAATGCCAAACTTTGTCGTAATCTTTTCCATTTAATTTTCCAGGTGTTTTATCTTCTGTAAAGGCTTCCAGAAAATAATTTCCTTTTTGTTCTGGCTTGAAAGTGAATTTTCCTTCTGCATCGGTTTCGGTAGGCTGTGCTTTTCTTTCAGCATTTACAACCGTTAACTTTTGTTTTGCAAAAGGTGTTTTGTTATAAATAACCTGATGAATTGATGTTTCACCTACACTTAATGCATGTTTATCTGGTCTGATGGTTAGTGCTGCGGTAGCGGGGAAAGCGGTATTAATTTTAGCGTTTCCTACTGCAACATCTGCAAAAGCATAATATTCAATTTTTGCTTTTTCATAAATGTCAGCAACTTCATGAACCACAGAAAGTTTATAAGTGCCTTCCTGATCTGGAGTAAAGCTTGCTTTAAAGAAACTTACATCGGCAGCAGTAGTTAAAACTTTCGTTGTTCCGTTTGGAGCAGTTAGCACCAGCTTAAATTCTTTTAAGTTGCTAAACCATTTTGCTGCAGAATCAGGTTCGTTGCTTTCGTATTCTCCGAAGAAAACTTTCACTTCCTGTACCTGCCCTTTTTTGCCTGTTGAAGCTGTTTCTATCCATAAAGCATGTGCAAATGCACTCGAAATGCTAAAGGCTAGAAATAAAAATAGTAATGAGATTTTAGTTTTCATGTTTCTGGTTGGGTTTTAAAACCAGGAGAAACTGATCTGATCCAGCTTCTCCTGATTAATTTAATTTAAAATTTATAGGCTATGCTTACTCTGTAGTTTCTTGGTGCTTCGGCCTGCCATGAGTAAACCGGTTGGTTGTAAGTTGGCGCATTCCAATAGTTGGTGTAATACGCACCGCTGTATAAATACTTATCCAAAATGTTAAATACATTTGCAGTGACTTTTATTTTTTTATTCGACCAGAATAAACCTCCGTCAAGTTTAAAATAGTCCGGAAGATTCTCATTTGCATTTTCACCACTGTAGGTGCCAACAGCCCTGTCTACAAGATAGGTAAAGCCTCCTGAGATGCCGAATCCTTTAAGCGCTCCGTTCTGTAATGAGTAGGTTAACCATGCGTTAGTGGTATGTTTTGAAAAACCCGGTACCACCTGACCAACAAAAACGCCTTCAACTCCATCTGTTACCTTTGTTACTTTCGCATCGGTATAGGCATAGTTTGCAATTAAGTTTAATCCTTTGGCCAATTCGCCGCGAACATCAAACTCTACGCCCTGGGCTCTTTTTTCACCAATTACGATGCTAAAAGTTTCTCCTGCCTTATTGTTAGGGTCCCCGGCAATCTCGTTTTGTTTGGTAATCCTGTAAAGGGATAGGGTGGTGTTCCAACGGCCATCAAACCAGTCTTTTTTGATGCCAAATTCTTTATTGTTACCGGTAATGGGTTTTGCGGTTCCACCATCCCGGAAAAAGCCGGTTTGTGGAGTAAAGGCTTCGTCATAAACAGCGTAAACAGAGGTGTTTTTATCAACTGATACACTTAAACCTACCCTTGGGGTAACATGCTTTGCTTTATCTGCCGGGCTTCCGTATGCCGATTGGTTAACATAGGTATAACGGCCGGCAAGGGTTAAACGAACAATATTATCGAAAAATCCTAATTCATCCTGCACATAACCGCTCAAGTATTTTTGATCCATTAAACCGCCTGCTGCAATAGCCCTTTCTTCTAAAGGAGTAACACGGTCGAAATTTGGATACCCGTTTGATGGGAAGCCATAATTAGGGTTGTATAAATTAAATGGAGAACTGGCCAGGTCTAAATCGTGAGATTGACCCCAATCGGCTATGTAATTTTTCTTACCCCCATCAAAACCAGCTAAAATACGGTGTACAATACCTCCGGTTTTAACTGTTCCGTTCACAAACAACTGCGCTAACTTCATGCTGCTTTCAGCATCCCAAATACCAACATTACGAATGATAGTGCCATTTGGATATACCGCCGATGGCCATGAGCTTGAACCATTTTGTAAATATTTGTAATAAGCTGCCTGAGCAGTTAATTTCCAATTTTGACCTAATTGTTGTGTTAGGTTCAATGTTATACTGTGATCGTTGATTCGGGTGGGCTGTACCTCAGGTTGTGTTAAGGTAAATTCTCTTGGTAAGCTGGCATACCCGGCGGTATTAAAAATGTAATAAGAACCCACTTCGGTCATTTTTGCATTTTGCAAAGTATATTCTGCTGTTAGCTTAGTGCTTGGCGTGATCTGATAGCTCAGTACAGGTGCAAAACTGTAACGGTCATTTTTTTCGTATGGTCTAAATGAAGCTTTGTTTTGCGCCGCAGCGTTTAACCGGAATAAAAATTTACCATCTGCTGTTAGCTTATGGTCAAGGTCGATTGTTGTCCGGTATAAATCAAAGCTTCCGGCAGTAAACGAAACCTCTCCCTGGTTTAAACCAGTAGGCTTTTTGGTTACCACATTATACATCCCACTTGGATCGCCATTGCCAAGCATAAATCCGGCAGGACCTTTAACAAACTCAATATGGTCAACAAAACTCATGTCTTCCGTCAATGGTCCCCAGGAAGAAGAAACTACGTTAAAACCATTACGCATGGCCTGAATTTGCGATCCGCGCATTAAAATATTGGTGTACATGTCTCCCCAGTGTTCAAGGCGAACTGCACCACTTACATTTCTGATCAACCCATCGCTCATGCTAATGATCTGCTGGTCTTTAAGAATTTGGTTGCTTACAATTTGAATGTTTTGTGGCGCCTCTAGTAATGGCTCGTTTAACCTAAGTGTAGCAGAAGGTAAGCTTACTTTGTATTTTTGATTAATACCTGCTATTGTAATTTCCTCCAGCGCCTGATCATTTTCTTTTAATACGAAATCGATAACTTTCGTTTCTCCTGCAGCGATTGTAACGCTTTTTTCTGAGGCATCGATACCAACTGCAGAAGCTTTAATTGTATAAGTACCGGCTTTAATACGGTTTATGGTGTATAAACCATTATCATCTGATATAGTGCCTTGACCCTTGCCCTTTAATCCAATTGAAATAAAGGCCGCTGGTTTTCCGTTAGAGGTGGTAATCTTTCCCTTTATTATTCCGAATTGTTGTGCAAATGAAAATAAGCTAAAGAGAGAGAGTAAGAACGTTAAGCCAGTAGGTTTAATTTTATTCATTTTTTAATTTTATTGTTGTTTTTATTAAAATTTATAAGTCATGCTACAGGTAAAGGTTCTTAAATCCTGTGGATTCATAGTGCTGTAGCCTGTCCAGTATTTTTGGTTGGTAAAGTTGTCTACTTTGGCACCAATCCTGAATCTTGGGTGATCATAGAATACTGATGCATTAAAAACTTCGTAAGCTGGCAATATAAATACACCCTGACTTACGCTGTTTACAATTTTGTTATCGCTGGCATAGTTACCACCGGCACCTAAACCAAAGCCTCTTAATGAGCCTGCAACAAATTTATAACTGATCCATAAGTTTGCCGCGTATGGCGAAGCTGAATAAGCATCTCGTCTTCCTTCAACATCTGCAGAAGCATTTTGTAAGTGGTTATCGTTATAAGCAAAACCCGCAATAATGTTTAAACCATTTAAAGGGTTGGCTACAATTTCGGCTTCTATACCTTTGCTGATTTTGTTACCATCCTGGATTTGAGCATTGGGATTACTGGCATCTTGATTATAACCCCTTACAATATCTTTTACTTTGATGTAATAATAAGATACCGATCCTGTCAGTTTACCATTAAACAGGTTGCTTTTAACACCGCCTTCTATCTGATTAGCTTGCTCTGGTCTAAACGCGTCACCTTTATAATCTATGCCGTTAATGTTGTTAAAGCCGTTTTGGTAGTTAGCAAATAGCGATAACTGATCTTTGATCGGTTGAAATACCAAACCGAATTTTGGCGAGAAAGCGGTCTGTTTATAGGCGCCAACTGGTGCAGCACCCGCTCGGTTTGAATTTCCTTTGTTATCAAAACGGTCTACCCTTATAGCCGCCAAAGCAATTAACCTGTCTGTTAAATTAATCACATCAGAAGCATAAGCGCTGTAAGTGTTCGATTTAAAATTAACCGGATATTTAGAATAAGCATTAGCTGCATAAAAGGCAGCTAAATTATGCTCGGTGAAATTATTATAGTTGGCGCCGGTTCCGTTTTTGTTGGTTAAATCAAAAGTATCAATCGAATAAAACAGTTGATCCGAGTTTTGGCGTAGATAATCGAGACCTATAACCATTCTGTTTTTTACCGAACCTAAGTTAAAAGTGCCATTAAAATTTTGTTGGATTTCATAGTTGTAAAGTTTGCTATTATCTGTAGACTGGTCCGCTCTTGAAATCAGATCGGCACCTGGGGCAGCCGTTGGGTTGCCCAATGGCGGATAATTGTTTGGGACTAAGAATAAATAAGTACCACGGCCGTTAGAAAAGCTGTAGTTTGATGAAAAACTAGTGTGTGATGACCAGTTTTCGTTAAATTTATAATTGGCCTGCCCGAAGAAATTTGTACTGTTATATTTTTGCTTCATCGCATCACCTGTGAAAGATTTATCGTAAGGTATGCCAGATTGGTCTGCCCGATTAAACCCCAGGTCTTTTACGGGGAAATAGAAAAAAACAAATGGTTTTAAGGTGTTTTTACCATTTGCAATTTCCGCATCAAAAGTAAAATCTAATTTATCGTTTACCTTATAGGCTAAACTCGGTGCAACAAAGAAACCCCTGTCGAACACATTTTCCTGAAAAGAGCCTTTGTAGTTATAAGAAGCGTTGATGCGTGCATAAATATGGTTGGCTTTATCAACCGGGAAATTAAAATCGGTACTAACCCTGTTTAAATCATAGCTGCCAGCCGAATAGGTAACCTCTCCGCCTAATCCTTCAAAAGGTTTTTTGGTGATGCGGTTAATCAAACCTCCGTAAGAAGTTAGCGTACTGCCGAATAAGGTTGCAGACGGACCTTTAATTACTTCAACACTTTCAATGTTTGCCGCATCGTTACGGCTGGTTACGTTACCTGCAATTCCGTTTCTCAGTTTCGATTGAACAATAAAGCCCCTTGAAGCATAGTATGCGCCACCGTCGCCTCCACGGCCGGTTGATTCCCACATTTTTTGGATTCCTACTGCGTTACGTGTTGCATCGTCGACCGAGAATATCAATTGATCGTTAAATGTTTCTTTAGTAATGGTGGTATAAACCTGTGGGTTTTCTAAATTGCTTATTGGCATTTTAGATACATAATCGCTCTTTTGAGCACCATATTTATTGGCTTTACCTTTATTGATATTGACCTCACTAAGCTGATTTGAATTTTGGCTGATCACAAAATCAATTATTTTGTTTTCTCCTGCTATGATTATAACTGGTTTTTCTATGCTCTGAATGCCAACACCCGATGCACGGATGATGTAAGAACCTGGTTTAACTCTTTGTATTTCGAAAATACCTTTATCACTGGTAACATTTCCAAGTCCTTTTCCTTTTAACCCAACCGATATATAAGCAGCGGGTTTTCCATCAGACGTAGTAACCGTACCGCTAATGGTCGAAAACTGCTGGGCGAAAGAAATTATGCTGATAAAAGTTAATAGAAATGTTAAACTGGATAGTTTGATTTTAAACATGGTAATATTTATTTGGATTAATTCTAAACAGCTGCAAAATAACGTTAGAAAATTGTATAATCCAAATTATTTTGAACTATTCTAAATAGGGTGAAATAGTAAGTGTTTATGGGGAGTTTTAGTTTTGGAACTACTTTTATACTAAAAAGTTAGTTTAACGTTTTAGCTGCTATTATTTGCAGATTTTCCTTAATATTTCTTTACTAAGATCTATCTGCTAAGTAATTAGCTTACTGTATCCTAAAAAGGGCTGAAAGTATGACTTATTTGATTTAAATATGCCGTTTGATGCAATAGCGCCATATTTTAAATTGCAAAAGTCAGATGTTGAAGAGTTAAATGTTAATTAATGTTAATTTTTTAAGTTAAAATATGGTTTTAGTTAGCTAAAAAGCAGCTAAATACGAAGTAAAAATGTTGATACTTTTAGGTTATAGTCAAACTAACTAACCACTAACTAATCATCAATGGAAAAAACTTCTACAAAACATTGCTATGTGAAATTTTTAACGGCAACATTATTTTATCTACTTATCCCCTGGCTGGCCTTCGCCCAAAAGACAATTAAGGGAACAGTTGTAGATCAAACCAATAAACCCATACCTGGGGTTTCCATTATCGAAAAGGGTACCAAGAACGGTACCGCCACCAACGCGGATGGAAAGTTTACCTTAACCGTTCAAAAAGAGGGTGCAGTTATTACGGCCAGAATTGTAGGTTATCGTTCGGTAGAGAAAACGGTTTCGGCAAGTGGCACAGTAAGTTTTTCTTTGGAAGAGGATAATAATACACTGAACGAAGTAGTTACGATCGGTTATCAAAAAATTACCAGGAAGAAAACTACAGCGGCAATCTCTAGTATCTCTGGCAAGGAACTGGCTAACTTACCTGCAGCAAGTTTTGATCAGTTGCTGCAAGGACGTTTATCAGGCGTAAACGTTCAAAACTTTACTGGCCAACCAGGTGTGGCACCTACTGTATCGGTAAGGGGTAATTCAACAGGAAGTACAGGTTATGATCAGTTTAATGTGATCAGATCACCGCTTTATGTGGTAGATGGTGTTCCTCAATCATCTGATGAATATGTTCCGCCAGGAACCGGTACAGGAACCAACTACATGGCCGGCCTTAACCCGAACGATATTGAATCTATTGACGTATTAAAAGACGCCTCAGCAGCAGCTATTTATGGTTCAAGAGCAGCCAATGGTGTAATTTTAATTACAACGAAAAAAGGTGTTGGTGGCGATACAAGAGTAAGCTTTAACACTTATTATGGTATGGTACAACGCCCTAACTTAAGGCAGGCTACCATGGGTACTACAGAACGCAGGCAAAAAATGGAGGTGCTGCAAAGACAGCTAAGTTACGATCAGCGTGTACAATTGCCTTTTATACTTACAGATAGTTTAAATCCAGCTTTTAATGGCCATACCGATTGGCAGGATTTATTTTATCAGACGGGTAAAATCAATGATAATAACCTCAGTATAAGCGGTGGTACTGATAATGGAACAACTTATCGTTTCAGTGGAGGTTATTATGATGAAGATGGTATTGTAAAAGGAACGGGCTTTAAACGTTATACAACACGTTTGAACCTTACCTCAAGGGCAATGAATAAAAAATTAATGATCAACCCCATATTTTATTATTCAAGTGCCAGCAGGGGCAGAGGGAACGAAGATCCAAACGATCCATCTAAGCCCACTAAAATTGGTTCTGGCAATTTACCATCTTCGTTATTCAATATATCTCCCGAAAAACTGGATTATTTTGTGAGTAAGGATGGTGAAAATTTAAACAGAAATGTGTCTAACCAATTTGGAGCTAACCTCAACCTGGCCTATGAATTTAATAAACACTTTACCTTAAATTCCCAATCTTCTTATACTAGTGATAATACCCGCAGGGATGTAAGTATGAGCAATTTGTTAAATAATGGTTTTGGTAACAGTTCTTCCAGTTTTTCTTCAAGTGCTATAGGTTTAAGAACATCGAACTATTTAGCTTATAATGGTTCTATTAAAAAACACTCTTTCAGTGCAGTAGCGGGTCAGGATATAGAGTATAGCTTGTTTCAGTCTACCCAGGCATCCGGATATGGTGGCGCATCAGATAATATTCAGACAGTTACTGGTTTTAAACAACAGAATATTTATGCCTATTCAAATTACATCGCCCATGGATTGATAGCTTATTATGGTCGTTTTAATTATGATTATGACGGTAAGTACCTTTTATCAGGAACGATCAGAACGGACGGTTCATCTGGTTTTGGTGAAAATAATAAATACGGCGTGTTCCCTTCTATTTCTGCAGGTTGGCTTCTTTCAGAAGAAAACTTTATGAAAAATCTAACCAATAACCCTTTTACACTAATTAAAATAAGGGGAAGTTATGGCGTAACAGGAAATGAAGATAAAAGAAATGCTTATGTGCAATACAATAAATACCTGGTTAACAATGGTGGATTTGCGGGAAATGGTACAGCTAACGGGGTGGCATTTGGTATTCAAGGTGCTACTTCTTATAATGGTGTTACCGCTATTACCCCTAATTTTATAAATGGTGTTGCACAAAAGGATATTAGCTGGGAGAAATCGACACAATGGAATATTGGTGCTGATATGGAAATTGATAATGGTAGATATGCCATTTCATTTGATGTGTACAACAAAGAAGTAAAACAAAAACTTTTTAATGTTGATTTGCCGGTTACATCAGGCTATGACAATGCTTTCACCAATGCATTTGCGGTTCGTAATGCAGGTATGGAGTTAACTTTAACCGCTAATCCTATACGTAAGGAATTTAAGTGGAATAGCTCTTTTAATATCTCTTATAACAAAAATCAGATCATGAGTTTGCCGAATGGTGGCCGTGATATTATTTTGAGTGGAGATCGTTTTGATAAAAACCACGTGCTTTCTGTAGGTAGTCCACTAAATGCTTTCTATTTATATCGTACAAAAGGCGTATTTTCTACTTCAGCAGATATTCCCCAGAATCCTTATACCGGAGAAAGGTATAGAAATAGTAACGGAACGTATAGTGCAGGTGATTTTTATCTGGCAGATTTGGATGGAGATTATTTTATAGATGTTTTTAATGATGGTATCAATCCGGATAAAGCACCAATTGGCGACCCCAATCCACGTTTTACCGGTGGTTGGACAAATAGCTTCTCTTACAAAAACTTTAGCTTAAGTATTTTTGTCAACTTTACACTTAAACGTGACGTACTAAATCTATTTGATTCAGATCGTTTTACGAACGCAACTGATGCTAATGCAGTATATAATTTTGCCAGTGTGTCTTCACCGGATCTAAGTCGCCTGAACATCTGGAGAAACCCTGGAGATCAGGCTGAATATGCAAAACTCGATTTGGGATCCTATCGATATTATTATACGGCTGCACAATCCTTTTTCCTCGAAAAAGGTGGTTATGCAAGGATCAGAAGTATCAGTCTCGGTTATGATTTCAGCCCTAAAATCGTAAGAAAATTAGGCTTAGCTCAGCTGAAATTATACGCTATTGCTGATAACGTATATATGTTCCAGCAATCAAAAAAATTACCAGATGCAGAAGCTGTTAGCGGATATGGGGAGTATAATGGAACCGGATATCCTATTCCAAGAAAATATACTTTAGGTGTACAAGTTCAATTTTAATATCGTCAATAAATGAAAAATATAATCACAAAAATCGGTGTACTGATTACAATGGCTACAGTGGTTACCATAAGTTCTTGTAAAAAATTATTATATGAGGAACCTAAAGATGCACCTTACGAACAAACCTTCTGGCAATCATCCAGGGATGTAAAAAGTGCCATCGCTGGTAATTATGCACTGATGCGTAGTGCGATTACCAGTAAAAACAATCGTTATTTTATGTATGGTGATGCTGTTGCCAAAAATTATTTTACGATACAGTATGGCGGTGATGGTTTAGAAGGGATACAGGGTGGAGATTTTACCTTTCAATACAATATTAATACGCTGGCAAATTATACCCTATATTATAAAAGTATTGCCATGTCTAATCTAATTTTAAAGAAAGTTAATGGCATGAGTGATGCACAATTATCTGCTGAAGACGACCCTGCACAATTCCGGAATTCGGCAATTGGCCAGGCCTATTTCCTTCGTGCGTTAAGTTACTTTATGATGGTAAGGGTATGGGGTGATGTACCGTTGGTTACAGAAGCTTATGAAGATCCGATCAATGCGCCACAATTGCCAAGAAGTTCAAAATCGGACGTGATGAAATTGATTGAAAATGATTGCCATAAAGCTATTAATCTATTAAGCTGGAATTATGCCAATACCGGGGATGCAAAGGTTACTGCAAATAAAGGTTCAGTGTATGCCCTTTTAGCGCATTTGTATCTTTGGAGAGCAACCATGTCTGACGTTTCAGTTGATGCGCCTAATTTGACTGATGTGAACAATGCCGATACGACCATAAATACATTAATCAACAAAGGAGGCTATGTTTTAACAGATCCGGCTAATTATAAAGATACTTTCATTGGCCGTTCTTCCGAAGGCATATTTGAAATTAACATCAGCGAGAATACATTGGAAGGTTCTAATAGTTCCATAGGCTCGTATTTTTTAAATGAGAATTACATTAAAGGTTATGGAAACAACCCACGTTTTTATACCAATCCTTCTTATCTTAAGAATCATTTCCAATCGACTACCGATATCCGTTATAGAAAGGGCTTTGACCTTGCTAACCCTGATAAACCTATCTGTGTAAAGTACAGTAATGTAACTTACAGAAACCCTGGGCAAAAATTAGACCCTTATCTAAGTAATAACATTATCATCTTCAGATTGAGTGATATGAAACTACTTAAGGCAGAGATTGCACTTTACAAAAACGATGCAGCAACAGCTATTGGTATCATCAATGATTTCAGAAAAAGAAATGACTTCAATCCAATATTAATTCCAGATGGAAGCTCTGTAGACGAGGTAATGGATGAATACGCCTATGAGCGTGGTAAAGAAATGTACCTGGAAGGACATTTGTTTTATGATTTGCTCAGAACCAGAAGATACGGTCTTATCGTAGATTGGCTTACAGAGAGCAGATTCAGAAGAGAAGGTTTTTATTGGCCTGTAGACCCTGCATTGTTTAGAAACAATCCGTTATTGAAACAAACACCATATTGGTTGGGTAAAGTATAAGTTGTTTTTATTAAGAGATTAAAAAATATGAGAAATAATATATTAGTATATCTTTCATTAATATTACTGGCGCTAACGTCTTGTAAAAAAAATGATTATAAAAGGGATGGCGGCCCAAGTGATCCCAATGTAAATTTAAGTACTTACGATTACTTAAAGTCTAACCGCAACTTCGATTCCTTGGTGAAAGTGATAGACAGGGCAGGTTTAAAGGATGCTGTAAATGGCAATGTAACCTTTTTTGCAACTACAAATTATGGAATAGCGGAGTATGTAAAGGCCAAAAAATATCAGAAATCTCTCCAGCTTGGAACAGAAAACTTTGACTTCGGTATCAAAGATATTCCGGCACAGGAATTAAACGATTCATTAAAGACCTATTTATTTGCGGGCAAGATCAACAGGGACCAGATGACCGTTAGCGGTAAGCTTTATAATAGTTTACTCGGAGCTATTCCAAATGTTCAATACCTGATCAAATTGAGACGTTCTTATGAATATACACAGTATGTTAATTATGTGGATTATGTAACGTATACCAAAGTAATCGGAACCCGCGATGATCAGGAGGCGGATCAAAGTACTATTCCCGATTCACAAAAAGATAAGGCTGTGGATTGTCAAACATCAGGAATTGTTACGACCAATGGTATAGTTCATGTGTTAAGTGGATACCACAGGTTATTTTTTAATGCACAGTCTTTGGGCAATTAATTTAATCGCAATTAATTATGAAAATGAAATATATTTTAGGTTTATTACTCTTGTTAGGTGTAGTGGCCTGTAAAAAAATACAAAATGGTTTTCTAAGTGATACCATTCGATATAAAGACAATAATATTTATGCGAAAAGAGGCTTGCCTCTTTTTCAATCAGATAGAATCAATGCAGATGGTTCTACACCGCCTTTTACCTATAAATTGCTCAATTTGAGAAAAGAAGATGGTTCTCCTGCGCCTGCAGAATTTTCGAAGGAATATGAAATTACTGTTTTTAAGACCGGTGCCAATTTTGATCCTGAAACAGATGTAACCCTCGAGCTTTTGAATAAGAAAAGAGAGGTGGTTAAAAGGAAACCAATGGAGTTTAATGAATTGAGCGGACAGCTTACCTTTAACCAAGCATCTGGTTTCTTACCCCTGGGAAGATATGTATATGATGTAGAAATGACTAACGGTACTGGTACCAAGCTATTTCCTAAGTTAGCAACAATTAATGTGGTGGATCCAACAATAGATGATCTATTCGAGATTACTGATAATGTAGCTAACGGCTTTAATGATGTTACAGGTGTAGCAACGCCGATGAAAAACCCAATCATTACCTGTACAAAAATTTCATCTTTAGGTGCAAGAGCGATACTGAAAATGGTAGATAAAAATGGAAATGCCTTTAATCCTAAAGCAAAAGAAATTATAGCAAGGGGAGATCGGCCAATTTTTGAAAACTATGCTAAATTCAACCCGGTTATTCAAACGGACACCGCTATGATCTGCGATTTTGAGGTAGCACCGTTTCCTTTAACAAAATATGTTACGCCAACTACCGATTGGGGTTTCTTAATGTATTATAGAATACCAAGTACCTTTATAAAATCAATAGATGGCTTTCCTTCATCACCAGGTTTCTCTGTAAACCCAAGGTGGTCTTGGAGACTCAAATTAGAAGGTACTTATATCATTCAGGTGAAATTTACTGATGTGATAAAAAAATAATTATTGAAGTTTGGTCAATGCTTAATTCAAAAGGGCAATTTTCGAATCGAAAATTGCCCTTTTTATGAAAGGCGAATACTACAGAAATCATTCTTATTTGATCGGAATAACCTGCAAACTCAATGGTCGTTCCGTATCATTTGCAGGCGCTACCAAACCACCACAAATAATGTCATAATGATAACCTGCTGTAAAACTGGTGCTCACAGAAGTAGCTTTAACTGCTCCTGATGAAGTTTCTTTGGCATCCAATGTGTAAGTTCCGGCATCAACAGCAACGAAGCCGCTTGCGTTTTTGTAAGCTTTATTAGTAACCAGCATGGTCGTTGCGCTAGTTTTTGCCAGATCCAGAGCAGGAGCATCAGGCGATAAGTTAATAAAACGGATGTAAGCTTTATCAGTTGATGTGATAGAAAGGTCATCACTAATGGTATAAACATCCAATGCAGCAGGTTTATTAATCAAATAAGAAGAGTAATAGGTGCTTGCATTCAAGGTAATCGTTTTGGTTAATAAGCTCTCCGTACTGCTGGCCGTTGTAAATTTTAAACTGTAAGCTTCAGCTACGTAGGAAACATAATTAACAGCGCCTCCAAATGGTAAAGCTGCTGAATTAACCATATTACCGTTAAAGTAAGCATTGTATGTTGCCAAAGATGGTGATGCATTGATTATCCTTAAATAAGAGATGGTAGGATCGGCAGTTTCGGTTTTTTTACATGAAGTTAGTGCTGTGAAAGCAATTAGAACAAATAAAGTGATCGATTTGAAATGAAATTTGGTAAAATTCTTCATTGGTTTAAATTTTATTTAATATTTAAGGAATACCCATAAAACGATAGTCAGACCGCATTCGCTACAGGCATGTAAATATTGGATTTAAGCAGCATAGAAGGATGTTAAATGTTGTTAAACAGATGTTAAAATTATAAACGGAATGATGAAGGGGATATGAAAACAAAAAATGGAATTAACTGTTCATATGGAGTTTACATAAACGTTTAATAATTTTAATGTTAAATAACACTTATAAGTTTAATTTTGATTAACCACTAAACCTTTTAAAAATGATAAAGAACATCTCAAAATTAGCAATCATCTCTGCTGGCGTATTTGCATTTTCTTCTTGTAGCAATTCGTCAAAAGATAAACCGGCGGATACAACCATTACTAAGACAGAAACAACAGTTAGTATTCCGGCGAAAGAAGAAAAATGCGCCTGATGGCACTGAATTCACGGTTTCTCCTGATAGCGCAATATTAGGTAAATCAAAAGAGGCGTTAGTTAAGGTTACTTCTGCATCATCTATTGATTTAAAGGATGCAGAAGGCAAAGCTACAGGTGCAGAGTTGACAATTAACTTACAGGTAACAAATAAAAGCACTTTAGAGGCTAAGAAATTTTTTGCCGTATCGAGCTCTGATGCAAGATTAGAATTGGATAATGGAACTTCAATAACTGGAACTGAGCGTTCAGGAAGTACCAATCCTGAACCTGAAGCATCATCACAAGCGGTATGGTCGTTTCAGCTTCCGCCAAATTCCAGCCCTAAAAAATTAAATTTCTTTTTGGACGGAACGAGGGTTTCAGTCGGCCTATCCAAAAAATAACAAATCTAAGCCCCGAAATTTCGGGGCTTTTTCTTTTCCCGTAATAATTAAAAAATGTAAAAAAGTTAAAAAATATTGTGTAACTCGATTTTTATTTAAACCTTTGCACCTCAATAGAGTTAAAGCCGTTTTTAATACGCAATAAATGATTAAACA
>Ga0265798_10005973_pt1 | contig 16128 bp, 13 predicted proteins | sample P3T30metagenome_FD_192430 | JGI IMG/M metagenome (GOLD analysis project Ga0265798, IMG submission 192430) | Plant litter microbial communities from East Loma Ridge, Irvine, California - P3 T30 | ecosystem: Environmental > Terrestrial > Plant litter > Unclassified | place: USA: California... | reverse complement strand
GCTACCGAGCCGTCCGACCCCGCGTCATCACCCAGCATGGCGCCCGATTACTTCCCCAGACGCAACGGCGGACTTTCTTTGGGGAGCTGTTCAAGCAAAAGCGGAAGCTCAAGCCTGCAGAAGCGCCGCCGGGTCTGAATACAATGGCTGAGGTTTCGTATAAGCGGGCGAATGACCTCAGGCCGCCGGCACCGAAGGATGTTGCGGATGCGATCAAGGAATTCTTTGCGCAAAGAAAAGGGACGTTTGAGGACTGGCATGTGGGGACCGCGATTGAAGCTCTCAAATATCTGCTAGAGAACCCAAGAGAAGACGGGAAGCCATGGCTATATCGGCAAGACCTCGACAATATTCTGGAGAAACTACTGGACACCTCGAAGCGACCGGAAATTTTAGGGAAAGCGCATATGGTCTTTGGGCGGCTCCTGGTCGATGAGCTGGCAAAATCCGAGGAGCAAGAGCCCGAGAAAGCTGGAGAGAAGAAGACGAAGGAATTGAAGGTCCCCTTTAAGATGTACATCGACTCGAGGCGTATCCAACTTCTATCCGCGTTTGGTGCGGCTACTGAAGCAAGGGATATCGCAATGAGCGCGTTTAAATACGACAAGACAGCGAATGCCTTGATACGTGGTGCCGTGGTCTCTAGCTGGAACACAGTGCTTGGAGGAATCATCCGGGAGAACAGTCTGCCCGAGGTCTCGAAAACGGTGGATGCTTTCACAGAAGCCTCGGTTCCATTGACCAGGCCTGCGCAAAATAAACTTGTAGCATTCTACGCTGAGCTTGGAGACCTGGAAAAAGCCAAGTCCTGGTACTCGCAACCCGTTCACACCAAAGTGGGCCACCAGGTCACGCAGCCATCCGGCGGCACAAGCTCTGCTCTGCTAAAGGCCTGCGCCGCAGCAGGCGATCTTACCTACGGTCAGCAGGTGGTAGCGAGCATGCTCAAGGTTGAGATGCCCTCGAAACCTGAGTGGGATGCAATCTTCCTCTGGTCTGCTGCTATTGGCAAGGGTCCAGATGAAATCGCTCGGATGATCAACGTGCTGATTCGCAGAAATGACGAAGCACGACAAAAGGATCCCAAAGTCCCTATAATCCGCCCGGACACCGAGACCATCAATGCGTTGGTAGAGCATTGTATGTCTAAGCAGGACCCATACCTGGCGGAGCGCTATATTGTACTGGGAGAGAAGTTTGGCATTCATCCCGATGAGACGACCTATACGATGCAGATGCAATACCGCATCTCCGTCGGTGATCTCGATGGAGCCAGATCTGCCTACTTCAACCTGCAGGGTAGCTTTTCTGGGGACGAGCGCAGTGTCGCAGTCGTCAATGAGCTGATTCAAGCACTGTGCGTATCAAAACAGCATCATTTCGATGAGCTGATGGCCATGGTGGACGACTTGCACGAGCGCAAGGCCAATTTTGCTCCAGAAACTGTCGCAGCGCTGACGCTGTTGCATCTGCGGAGGGGTGAGATCCACGACGCCATGGATCTTCTCCAAGTGCACGCACATCAATACTCTCCAGAACAGCGGACGATCATCCAGAAGGCGCTTTCCATGTTCATTCTGGATGGCGAGACTAGCACCGCAGACGCTTGGGATGGCTACCAGATCTTGCGCAACGTGTTCGTCGAAACGCCCCGAGAGGACCGCATACCAATCATGAACGGGTTCTTCGCCAGGAACCGTTCCGACATGGCCTGCCACGTCTTCTTCCACATGCGCAACCACGTCAGCCCGACTCACACCGCAACAAGAGACGTCTACGTCGCAGCCTTCACTGGCTTTGCCCGTTGCCAAGATGCCGAGTCCCTCGAACTAGCGCACAACCAACTCAAACTCGACCTAAACGTAGAGATGGACACCAAACTCCGCAACTCACTCATGCTCGCATACGCCGCCACCGGAGAGAACCGCAAAGCCCTTTCCTTCTGGCGCGAGATCTGCGATTCCAAAGAAGGTCCCACATACAACAGTCTCGCCATCGCCTTCCGATCAAGCGAAGGCATGCACTTTGGCTCCGAACACGCCAAATCCATCTGGAAGCGCTTGAAAGACCAGGATGTCGAGATTGACAAGAATATTTGGACAGCGTACATGTGCGCTATTGCGCGGAATCATAACCATGATGAGGCGTTGGCGCTTGTGGAATCTGTGGAGGAGGAGTATGGGTTTACTCCTGATTTGCAGATGTATGTTTGATTTCTCTTACATATTGTACCCGCCGACTTTACTAACGATCGATTAGTCTAGGTAGCTGGTTCAACTGCACGGCTAATATTGAGAGGCAAACTCGTGTCGAGGCTTGGATCAAGCAGCATTATCCCAAGGTGTGGGCTGAGATGGAGGCGCTGGGTCATTGGGTTACGATGGATGGGTTTGGGTATCGCCAGTATAACATTAATCGCGATCTTGACCCGTAGGGCAGTGCGGAATGGAGGAGTATGGTAAGCACGCCAAGATATATTCGATTGACGACAGTACGACATCAACCGCGACCGTGACCTTTGGGGTAGCGCGGATCGAAATAATGTGGTATTCTCACTGGGACTCGGGCACCAACATTGCGGGTAGTATGAGTTGACGGTCAAACGCCGCATTCCAATCGCGAGATCTAGGGCCATGCACATTGCGCCAATGTATGCATCCAAAGTCCCTCGCGAAAAGACTCGAAGCTCGAGCGTGAAGCTCAGAAGATCATGCGCTTCACATCCTGATAATCAAAATCCATATCCGGCCAAGCACGTCTCGTTTTCCTCTTCGTTCGTCAGGGTCTCGCTTCTCTTACTCCTCACTCGCTGGCGCTCCGTTTGTTGCCCATTAGGCCTCGGGGGCGTTCGACGAGCGCTTTTCCACCGCTTCCCTTAGTATTAACAAAATCCCCCCACCCGTCACCTCCTGCTGTCTCACTCCCACCCACCCCTCACTGACTGGGCATCCGTTTGTCGCTCGCCTGGCCTCTGAGCGCCTGCCCACCGCTCTCTTACTAGGGATAAAATCCTCCACCCGTCACCTCCTGTCTTCTCTCTTCCACCCACCTACCTGCCCTATCAATCAAACTCTCTCTCTTTCTGGCTGCGAAAGCCGCCCCATCATTTGCGCAGAAGCTCTACAATCGCTACTACATCTATCCACTTCGCTAGCGACCGCGTCGGTCTGTCAAGAGCGATTGGCTGGACGAAGGTGAGTAACCTTATTATTCGCGGAGAAAAATGAGAGTTCTAACATTCAGCCTGGTAGTCGTCATGCGCGCTCATTATCTAGTCGCTGGCTTGATCGGCCTCGCCGGTCTTGCCTTCGCCGCTCCTACTCCCGAGTCCACTGCCGTCTCCCTCATCCCGACCTCCCAACCCGCCGACATCGCCGACCTCGAGTATGTTGCCCCCGAATGCAACATGGGACAACAGCCAGACATGTGGCTCGCGGCCATCTGCGGCAACCACACCAACACGAGCACCATGCCTAAGACCTGGCTCGGCGTCTGCGGACTACTTACCGCCGGCGTCGCGCATGAAGTCACCACCACGGTCCAAGGCCCTGATCTCATGTGCAGATTCTACGACGACAGCGACTACTGCAACAGCGACTTCGTCGTCGCTACCCTTACCCATCATTTCCGGATCCCGTCGGCGATTGGCAAGCAGATCAAGTATGTCAAGTGTGATAAGGCGCCGCCGCGTGAGGATTCTGGTGAGCTTGAGGGTAGAGCTGATGGTGCTCTTCTTGACGATGCTCCTTTTGTTCTGGGAGCGGAAGACATCAAGTACGCCGAAGAGAATGACGCTCTTCCCATCCACGACGCCGACCCCATTCGACTCGAGGACACTTCATCTTCCTCCGCCTGTATGAACCCCGATGCGAGCCACTACTTCCTGAGCATCTGCGGCGGTGGCAGCGCCAACCACATCCCCAACAACTGGATGAACGCGTGTGTGTCGCTGACCGGTACCGTTGGGTACCACGTCGAAACTCTTACTCAAAATGCGCGCATCATGTGCAAGTACTACGACGACAGCAACGAGTGCAATGGCAACATCGAAGGGGCCTCCATTACGTACGAGAAAGAGGAGAGCTTTACGATTCCACCCGATGCTGGAAACCGGATCAAGTATGTCATGTGCAAGATTGGTCAGTGGCGCAGGGACGTTGGTGAACTTGAAGCTCGAGAGGTCGATGCTGCTTCCACCCCGGAGATTGTCGTCGCTCCGGAAATCGTAGTCGCTCCAGACACCGACGTCTCACCAGACTGGGCCTGCATGAACCCGTCCCCGGATAACCAATACTTGGTTGTATGCAGCCATGGCGTAGGCCAACTCATGCTCAAGAAGCTCTTGGGTAACTGTCTGAAGCTGAACAGCGATATCGCGTATAATGTCGATTCTTTCATTCAAGATCCAGGTCTGAGGTGTAGGTTCTACAACGACCGCCACTCAGACTGCAAAGGCGAGCCCATTTACACCGCTCAAACTCTGGACAAGCAACACCTCTTCAAGATCGATGCGAAGTACGGGACTAGGTTCAAGTATGTTTGGTGTTACAAGGGCGACCACCAGCTGAGCGATGTTCCTGCGCTCGAAGCTCGAGTAGCGGATACGTCTCTCGAGGCGCCATCTTTCGCGGTCGAGGAACCGTCCGGGCTCATCGCGCGACTCATCAGCGATACCGGCTACGCCTTTGAGTATCAAGAGAACTTCGCTGGGCTCTGCATCAAACTCCCGGACACGGTATCTCGTCATTTGACGCACGCAGCCTTGGTCGATCATACCCTCTGCAGGTTCTACGAGAGCGGCTGCTTTACTGTTATTAAGCCTCTCTTCACTGCAAAGAGCGAGGCCCCCTATACCAAAGTTCCTGTGCCATCGGATGTCAGCAAGAAAATCACCCACGCTGTCTGCGGGCCTTCGACTGCCCCACACAATGAGATCGATGCGCGAGCGGATGCTACATCTCTCGAAGCGAGCCCGGCGGCCGCTTCAGCAACAATCATAGCGAGGATCTACAGCAGCACAAGCAACATGGCTGTTCTCAGCGACAAGAATAGAGCCTGCGTTCGGTTCAACGACGATATGTCCCATGATGTTACCAAGGTAGAAATGGGAGCTAACACTCTCTGCGTGTTCTACGACAACGCTTGCAGTCGAGCTGGATATCCAGTTTTCACCTTTTCGACCACGGAGGGGTACTTCAGTCGAAGCGTACCAGCAGATGCTTCCAAGCAGATTACTCACGTCATTTGCGGAATAAAAGACCATGATGCGATCGAGACACGAGCGGATGCTACAACGGCATCTTCGGACCTCCTTGCGAGAATCTTCAGCAGCATAAGCTACACGGATCTCCACACGCAAGGCGACGACCGAGTCTGCGCTGGGTTAGGAGACTATATTTCCCGTGATGTTACCAAGGTAACTGTTGGAGCTCACACTCTCTGCGTTTTCTACGACAACGATTGCACCCTAGCCAAATACCCCGTCTTCACCATTTCGACCGACAAGGAGCAGTCCACCACTCGAGACATGCCAGCGGATGCTAGATGGAAGATCACCCACGTCCTTTGCGGGAAGAAAGACGGTTGGGCCAACGTCGAAGCGCGAGCGGATGATACATCTCTCCAAACAACAGCCCAGAAGACGAAGATGGCCCGAGTCTTCGGCGATACAGCCGACTTGTACATCTATGACGACAACAATGCGGCTTGCGTTGCGCTCAGCAAGCATGTGGCTAATGACGTTATCGGAGTACAGCTGGAAGCCGGCATTCTCTGCGTGTTTTACACCAATGCCTGCAATATAGCCAAGTTCCCGATTTTCCGCGCTTCGAATCCTTCGAGCGGTGTCTTGCATGTGGATATCCCGGGGTATATTGGCCGCGACATCACACACGTCGCTTGTGGCAAGAAGCACACTCTTGATGCTGAAATTGATGCCTGGGCGGCTACTACACCTATCATCGATGCGCGAGCGGAGACTTCACCCATTGTGGACGCCCGGGTGGTTGCTACTCCCATCGCCGACAGCACGGTACTGATGACTTTACAGTTGGATGGTCCAGAAATCGCCAGAGTATTCAGCAAGACTGCCATGTTTGGTATCAACGATCAAGACGCCAATACCTGCATCCCACTTGGCGACTCCATTGCGAATGATCTTTTCGCCGTGGCTGTACACGAGAACGTCCTCTGCAGGTTCTGGGTGAACAGCTGCGATATCTCCAAGGGCCCTCTGTACCAGGTTCACTCGAACAAGGGCGACGCCGTTCCCAAAGTGCCGTCAGATATTGGCAAGCAGCTTACTCATTTCATGTGTATGCGTACCAAGCCTCAGGCTACGATCATTACGCGAGAAGCACTAGACACTTCGATGGCCGACCCTGGAGCCATGGCCTTTCTATTCAGCACCGCCTCCCAGCTTGGTATCTACGATGAAGACGCCAAGAAGTGCATCACGCTAGACGACTCTATTGCGCATGATCTCTTCGCTGTAGCTGTACCCCAAAACGTTTCCTGCTCGTTCTACAAGGACAGTTGCGATGTATCCAAGAGCCCCATTTTCCTTGTTGCGTCGAACCAGGGGGATGGTGGTGTCCACTATGTGCCCTCGGCGATCGGCAAGAGGCTTACTCATGTCATTTGTGTGCGTACTCAGCCTCAAGCTGAGCTTATCGCGCGAGAGGAAGGTTCTCGGCCTAATGTAGCTCTCATCACCTCCGCGGCCTCGACAGGCAACACACCCGATCCAGCTACCGACTTAACCAATACCCAGATCCAATACCCCCGAGACGGATATAGCCCCGTGGACCTCCCAGTCGGCGACCTATTCACCTGCTCTTATGAGCAAACCGATAGCTGCTGGATCGTGGACGCACTCAACGATTGCTTAGAATTCCCTACGAACACCGCCCACAACGTCATGATCCTCGAGCAGGCTAAGGGGACGTATTGTTGGTACTACAACAAGCCTGGGTGCAAGGATAGTGATGAGGTTTTTCATCACACATCGGCGCCAGGAAATCCGACTGCATTTATTGGGACCTTCTTCAAGGATCTCGCGAGTGTAGTGTGCGGAGGTCCCGGTGTGACATCTGAGCTGGAAGTCCTTCCCCACGACCATGCTATCGAAAAGGTCACCGCCGTAGACAGGCCCATCTACGCCGACGATATCACCAAGCGCGATTCTCCCCCCACGGACTCGGCACCTTCATGGACACTTCCTAGAGTCATCCGAGTGGGCGAAGTATTCGCCTGCTCCGAAGACTTTGCCTCCGGCTGCTGGTACATCAACGCACCGAACAAATGCACGGATTTTCCGCCCCAGGTCGCCCATAAATCCAGCTTCATCATGCAAGCCAAGGATACATGGTGCAAATATTACCTTGAAGCCGGCTGCTCGGACGGCGACGAAGCTTGGCAGTACGTATCGTCTCCCACGGATCACACTACCTTCGGGGTGAAGACCAACGTGGTCGCGAGCGTGGAGTGCAAAGCTGCAAACGAGCTTACCAAGCGCGACTGGCCTCCAGGCTCAACAACAGTCTGCCACCAAGCGCACTACCAGTTCTGCACCGACAACGCCATCAATGCTATCCAGCAATGCGCCAACTTTGCTCCTGCGGATCAGGGCCCGGTCTCCATCATTCAGTATGACGGCGCGTACTGTAAGTGGTACCGCGACTTTGGTTGTGGAGGTGGAGAGGACAAGTCGCCTATGAGCATCGATTCGAGGGGTGGAGAGCAGTGGATTGATGATTTGGGTGTGGAGAACAGGTTCAAGAGCGTCAAGTGTGAGACGTATCAGTGGTAGGCTTTTGGCTGACTGCGAGTCTTCTTGTCATGATGCGGAAGCAAACATAGCTTCTTTGGATACCAGGTAGTTGGATTAACTTGAGGAATGAAATGTCGTTCCCTCCATCTTGTCACTATGTGAGATAGGTCCGAAGCTTAAATTGAAGTTAGGCCACCTACTTTGCATGTTTTCATGTCGCTGTAGGCTGCAAACCCATTTAGCATTTCCCTACGTTGACGTGACTTGGAGGATTCTGGCCCGGTAAGCGTGTCAGTAAGGCGTACTTGACATGTGCGCTTTCCCTTCTTTGGTTAGTACGAATACGATCTAGCGCGTCCCAGTGAACCAACCCTCCTACCCCGCAAACTTTCTCTCCATGTTTCGCAAAGTTTGAGTAACCATCGACATGGACAGCCAAGGTGGTTTAGATGCTTTCTTCGCCTTTCAGAATAGCCAGTTCGCCACAGACCACGCCCTGGACGATGGCAGCTTCGCCGGCCTCTCCGAAGCACTGGCAGCCTCGAATGCGGTGCCGAATCAGTACAACGAAAGCTGGATGATGGATCCGTCGCTTTTGGATCTTTCGAACCACTCAACAGCCTCTTCGTCGCCTTTCACGCCAAGCGCATCGATATCTCGGCCCAAGCTTGGCAGTCGCTTCTCTCGAGAAGTCATCCGTACACTCAAAGACTGGCTTACTGTTCATCAAAAGCACCCCTATCCTAGCGAGGGCGAGATGATGGCTCTTCAGGACCGCACGGGACTGAACAAAGCGCAACTGACGAATTGGTTCGCGAATGCCCGTCGGCGTGGCAAGGTGCAAAGTGTCCGCCCAACTTCGCCGCAAGTAAAGAACTCGCCATCTTCTCCGGTTGATATCATTCCAAGGCCTGGTACGCCTGCTGTCAGGATGGCGTCGAATCACAAAGATCCTATGCAGCGTTGGGTGGAATCGCCGCCGGAGCATGAACCTGCTGCTGTTGGCGATATTGCGCGTGCGATGGCTTCTAATTCGCGTGAGTCACTGATTATTCAATGCAATGAGGTTGTCATGCTGACTGTGTTTAGATGAAGATGCTGGGGACTTCGCGTATCATCAACCCTGGGAATCACCTTACGCCATGTCTTCGGCAAGCAGTGCAAGAACCTCCCAATCAAGCGAATTCTCAGGTCATTGCTCATCAGGCTCGCAAACATCGCTCAAAGTACGCGGCGCACCGCGGAAGAAGCGGACCACTCGACGCAGGCGTCTTGACGCGGAGAGAACCGCACCCATTGGTATGCCGTACCAATGCACATTCTGTACTGAGGTCTTCAAGACTAAGTATGATTGGCAACGTCATGAGAAGTCACTTCATCTACCTCTGGAGAGATGGATCTGCGCACTCCAAGGCTCTCGCACTACCAAGGAGTCGATCGGAGACCAATGCTGTGTCTTCTGCGGCGAAGTGCGACCGGATGAGAAGCATATCGAAGCGCACCACTACTCTGCATGCCAGGAAAGAAGCTTGCAAGAACGTACCTTCCATCGGAAAGATCACCTCGTCCAACATCTGCGCTTGGTGCACGGCGTCGAATTCTCCGAGTGGTCGATGGCGCGCTGGATGTTGCCTATACCTGACGTCAGATCAAGATGCGGATTTTGCGGTACTACCATGAGTACCTGGCTGGAGAGGACCGATCATCTTGCCGACCACTTCAAGTCTGGTGTTACGATGGCTAGTTGGCAAGGCGACTGGGGATTTGATGCGTCCGTTATACCGTTGGTCGAGACTGCTATTCCTCCTGGTATGATGACATTGGCTTGCTCATTTAGGGTGTATGCATGCTGACATTTTCAGATCTCATCGATTGGGAAAGAGGTACTCTCATCCCCATGAAAGGTAGCGATCCATCTTGGGGTACCCCGCCAAACGCATATGAACTGCTCAAGGTCGAAATCGAGTTCTTCATCCAGCGGTATTTCGACAAGCACGGGTACTTGCCGGATAACGACGCGATGCAACTAGAAGCATGTCGCATCATCTTCGCAGCCGAGACTACTTCCGTCATGCACGGACCAGACACAAACCATCTCCACGAGGTTTCATGGCTACGAGACCTGATGATGTCATCACATGAGCTGACTGAACACGCTAGATTCCAGCCCGTTCGGTCTTCTCGCGAGAGCAGACATTTCCCGCTACGTATCAATGCCAAAGATCATCTCTTCGAACAATGCCCGCTAGAGGCGCAGCTTCGTGGTTTCGTGACTCAGCGCGTGGCGACAGGTGAGGCACTGGACGATGTGCAACTGCATCATGAAGCATGTCAAATTGTTCGGCGCATGGAGCAAGAGTCCAGTACGCCATCCGATGTCTTCGCCAACTGGATCGTCAAAGGGATCTACTCGGGCACAAATTGGATTTCGCTCTTCAAGCAACGCGCAGGCATCTCTGATGTTTTATCCACCAACGTTCCGGCAGATCATGGCTTGGGCGAGTTGCTAGACCTCTCGTGGCCAGCCTCGCCTCCCAAAGAAGCATCCACTTCCGCTCTCGGGACCGCAAGTCCATCCAAGCAAACCCACGACTACTTCACTACGCTTCCCACTTTCTCCGAAGAACCCATAGTCTCGCCTGAATCCACCGCGCAGACGGACATGTACGGTCGTCTGCGATCGCTACTTCCGGATGACACCAACTTCTACCGGATCTTTGACAGCGACATGCGGAGATGGGCAGCATCGACGCTTTCACCAAAGAACCCAAACTGCCATGTTCCTTCCGATGAGGAGATTCAGCATCAAGCGCGATGGATCATGTATGATGGTGATGACCCGTGGAACCAGACACCTGCGGACTTTCCGAACTGGTTGTCACGGTTCAAGAGGGAGGTCGGGATTGTGGCGAATGACGAGGGAGTGAATCCTAGTGATTTGGTGATGTGAATGCAGTGAATTGACGCTGACATCGGACATGTGCTGCCGCCTAGAAGTACTGCGGACTTTCCCAAAGCTCGTGCGCAAAGAAGAAGGCTTGGGTGCTTGCTATGGAGCACTCTCAGAGATTCATGATCCCTCATACTCACCAAGACAAAACATATTCTCGCTCAACCCACCACTTCAACGTCTGGCAGTCATGAGCTCTCTACTACTGCGTGTATTCCGGCCCGTGCTGACCTCATTGTTCGAGTATGCCAGCTATCCTTTTGTCACGAGCTCTTCAAACCGACATACGCCCTTCCAGTCGAATGTTGCAGTGTCATTAGCAACCCAGACAGAAACTGCTTCATCAGGCCAACCTGCGAACTCCCACCATGAGTTGCCAGGCGCTTTCCGGCTATTCTCACTGCCAGGGGAGCTCCGAAACATCGTCTATGCTCACGTTCTCGAAACGAACGAGGCTATCCTCATGGCACCCTACCTCAAGAACGGAGTTCTACATCAGCGTCTGATCCTCAACGACCCGACCCGAAAACTACGGATAGATCTAAACCAAATGAAATTCGTCTGCAAACAACTCCACGAAGAAACATCAGCTCTCCCACCGACCCGCTGTCCAGAACTAATCTTCCCCCTCCGCAAAGACACGCCCGAATCCGCTTCTAGCATATGTACAAGCTACATTGCCAGTGCCAGACCCGAGCAACTCAACGGCATTCGCCGCATCCACGTCCACGAGCGCATTGCATACAGACAAGTTCCTTTCTCGCCGCACCTCTTCGACCCTTGCATGGCCCAGCTCGTAACATTCGCCACCCACCACCCTTCCACCTCGATCCAAACCTTCCTCCATGCCGTAGACCCAAAGGTCTCAAACGACACATCCAAATTCCCCATCGCAGGCTTCTCCTACAGCATAGCTCGCAAACGGGTAGACTCCACCTCCGGATACTACAGCGCCTGGTACAATATCGACAGGGCTCTCAACGAGATGGCGGAGACATGGTCGGACCATGCATTTGAGCCGCAGCCTTTTCCAAAGAACTTTGTGTTTAGGCTGGGATGTGGGGTGAGGTGGTCGAATTGGCAGCAGTGGGTTGGGCTGGAGTTTCCAAGGCCGATGCTTACGAGGACGGGGGCTAATTATACGGGGAGGTATGATATTTGGTTTTTGGGGCGTACGTGAGACGGGCGACGGAGGTATTGGGGTAGAGTTTCGGAGAGATATATGATTAGATGGGCGGTAATTTCGGTGATAAAAGCCATAAAACTGCTATTTACATGAATGAAATGTCATTCACCATGCAAGCATCACATGTGCCTGGAGAGAACGTAATTGTTTACCGATAATCTCTACATTCATACTAACTACATGGCAGGAAGACTGCCGACTCTCAACCTTTCGCCTCTATTCAACCCTTCCCGCCCCCCTTCAGTTCTTCCGCCCCAGTGGCTGACCAAAGCCGCCTTTGGGAAGCGTGCCGTTAATAAACGGCTGGAATGGGGAAGACGTCTCTCCGGTCGGAGTGAGACCGTTCCCAACGCCCGAGGGGGCCATCTGTTGCCCAAGACCAGGTGCTGACTGCAGCGACTCGGCCTCTTGGCTGGATAGCATATCATTGCTCTGATAACTAGCGCTCTGATCAGGTAAAGGCTGCTGGACGTTAGATCTAAGCGGCTCAGCCGGCGTTGCGATGTGAGCACGTGGTGCTAGGGCGGATAATGCAACGGCAGCGTTGTGCGTCACCTCATACACCTGCTGTATCAGGGCGAGATGTGCTGTCTTCAGCTGTTCATACCTTGTGTTCGCAACAGTCGCCTCTTGCTGCAGTGCCGCGATAGCGGCGGTAGCAGCTTGAAGAAGCTGCTCTTGCTCTTGGAACCTGCGTTCCATATCCGGTTGTACCTGGCTCTGAGCATCTTGTGCTTGTGTGAGCGATTGAGTCACTTAAACAGACGAAGAGACACTCTCTGCCTTGCGCTGTGCGAGCAGCTTGGCCATGCGTTCGGCTGCCGATTCCAGACTTGGCGCCCCACGAGTAGGGCGAATGTTTGAAGGCGCTCGATCACGGTAGCTGCCGTTGGATGGGAAGGATCCCCTGGGCGGACTCCGCTCACGGAAGTCGAGCCTGCGAATTGGACCATTTCGGGCTGAGTACTCACCGTTGTACACATGCCTAGGGTCAGCAGAATTATCTCGAGAACTGTATACCTGAGATCCAGCGCCGTGGCTGCTATTTAGATGGCTGGTATGATGACCGGGTTCTTGGTAGTCAACAAAGAGTCTACCTTGAGTCGGCCTCTGGCTGTCGGGGTATGGCGAAGAAAGCGTAGAAGCTTGCCCATTGCCTTGGAAAGGGCCCATAGGAGGAGCCAGCGACTGGTCTTGAAGGGCAGCCGACTTGCCATACTGCTGAGGTGGCCGGTTAGAACCAGGCTTGGGCGCGTTAGCCTTTTGCTCTCTCCGCTGTTCTGCGCGCTGCTTGTACTCTGGGTCACGAGCTACGTCACGCTCAGCAGTCAGCGATTCTCTGACACGCGAGAAGCACCAGTCCTCGTTAGCAACCCGCATCAGGTCAGAGCAGGGTTGCCCGGGATGGTGATGGGTGGTATTCAGAGCACAGCCACCTCGACATTTGCGCCATTGGTTGCGGTGCGACAGGTTTGCCTTCTGTCCGCATGCTATGCACAACGTGTGGTGTCCTTTTACGTCTGCATCTTTGAAGATAGTCAGCGCGTCAGTCGGGCGGAGACCCTCCGCGTAATGTCCACGTTGTGGATCGTCAGGTTGCTTCTGATAGGGTGGGCGATCGCCGCCGTTACCAAGGCCTTGGCCAAATTGTCGCTGCGGATCATTTGCCATGGTGGTGTTCATGGTCGTTCGCAGCGGTGTGGATGTGGATGGTGAGGTCAAAATGTTGGTGTCGTGCTGAAAGTCGCCTCGATTTCGCCAAGGCGCAAGTGCGCTCATCACGTCCCCACACTCATCTCCAGAGATCAATGGCGCGGACGAGCATTGCACATACTAGGATGATACCTACTAGGAAAACATTCTGAGAGATATGATGAGCTTCATGGGACAAGCCATGTAACCGATGTCATTGGTGCCTGTCCAGGTGAATAGCTAAGTAACATTTACTTTTTCTAGAATCGAGGAAATGTCAAGACAATTCGACCAACTACCTGATGGCATTGTGCAGTTATACATGTAAATCTCTAGATATTATGTTAGTAGACGATACGTATGATAACAAACGTGCTGTTGCCTGTTCTCGTCACGTCAACGCCATACTACGTCACCATACGAGAAGTTGTGCGTCGACTTAGGTACCTTCACTTCACGTCAGTGCGCTCGACCCTCGCTTAGCCTGCTTATTTGGTGTTGCCTCCCCTACACGATTTCGCCCTAGCAACCTCCAAATTCTTTGTCCCGGCATCCAAGAACGATAAACAGCGACAGCGATCAACAGTATACCTAGCTCAGTCAATGGCAACTGCGAGTGCCCAGGGCAGCGGCGCAGGTAATTTTACCTATTGCAATCACTGCTACGTCGCTAACAATTTTGTTAGTGCCAAAACCGATATTGACTCAGCTCCATAGTCCGCTTCTCCGACTACCTGGCGAGATACGCAACAAGATCTACGAGTACGCACTGGGGAACTCAACACCGCTACGGGTGACTGGCTATTCTCACAAGGTACCACTTCGGACCTACGTAAAACTATCACACCAGTTCAATGAACTCAAGCACACTTGTCGGCAGCTTCGTCTAGAGACTGCTTGGATGGGGGTTTCGCCGGCTGACACGTCCTTTCACTCTTTCTATAACACTGTCAACCAAACCTTCGGTCATGGAACTCGGCAACTTATGTGTTACAAGCATGATCGACCTACAGACCGCTTTCTCTCAGCTATACCATTTAATGACTTCGTGTTTTTCTGCCAAAGAGATCCGCAGCTCGAAGTGGCTATCTTTACGCAAGCTCTACGAAAGGAGCTTGGATGTCGCGGTTTGCTTGTCATTGGGGCTGCGCTACAGCGTGTTCTGCGGTTAAAGAAGCTGCCTTTCCAGGTTGATGCAGGTATTGCAAGCGATATCAGAAAGATGACAAGACACATGCACAAGAAGATAAACATGGGGCAATGGAGCGCCCGTGCAGGAGGCGGACTGATCTCGAGAAACATCAGGGTTTACCCGATAGAGGAGTACGACGAAACCGAAATGCTGCGGGACTCGTATCTCCGGAAGAAGAAGGGGTTTGAGGATTGGGTCGCGCAGATCAGGGTGTGGTACAAAAACGGCATTTGAGGCATGTTGCTCATGAAGAACACGCGCCGATTCGGCAAGAAGAGGGACAGCCGGAGAGAAATGCTTGTACAAGCAGAGTTTGGAGATGCTTGGACAGTGCTATATGGTCTCGAGTTCTTCACACCCGAGGTAACACGCCGGTACTAGCACGAGGGCAGTCAGATAGGTACACCGAATATGAGACGCCCAATCCCTGACCTGTGATATGAGTATGCCCGCGCGAAAGTTGCACGTGCACTGTGACCCGTTCTGGAAGCTTAGCTACCATGCGCCGGGACGGAGTATATATGACTAGTATCGTGATGAAGCAGAGTGTTAGGCATCGCGATTCAACGCATATCATTCATAAAAACGGGTGCGATGAGTAGGTAGTATGCATCGTCCAAGTTCGAGTGCTTTCATGCGTTGACTGGGAAAGAGATGTGTCAAGGGAAAGCACGCTGTCATGTCCTTTCTGGTGGCTAGTGGGGCTTGGCGATAACTAATCCGCATTACCCCAGAGCTCCTTCTCCACACCCCATTCCGCCCCATCCGAAGGGAAAGAGCCAACACACGCTTTGCAGAAGCCATTGCGAAGGCAAAACAACACAAGGGTTTGTGAGAAGCGTGCTACTACGGCTTTCGCCTTCTCAAAAGTCTTGTACGAATGTTACCGTCCTCGCAGCTCATATGCGACATTCACCACAGCAGCATCGCGCTTCGCGGAGGTGGCCTGAACCTTTCCCAAAGCAGGATGCCATCCGACATGCGGGAAGACTTCGCGCTTCTCGACTCAGGCAGAGCATGAAAGGAGGCTCAAAAGAGGCGGTACATTAGGCAAAAGAAACGGCAGTCGGCTCGTTCATCACGGGACTACATCATTCATTGGTGGATCGGCGCCTCTCTGGGGTCGAGGCATCTCCACAGCCGGAGGAAAGCCGTCCGAAGTAATTTGTATAAGAGATCGCGCTCCCCACGGGGTGGAACGTCTGTTTGGCTCTTTTCAGAACGACGGCGACATGTTGCTACCAAGCTTAAGAGAAATGGCTCTTTGGCAATATTGCGCTCAATCGAATGGTTGATACCGGTGCGTATATTTGCTTGTTTCGTCACATCACGCATCT
>Ga0265798_10005972_pt1 | contig 16130 bp, 14 predicted proteins | sample P3T30metagenome_FD_192430 | JGI IMG/M metagenome (GOLD analysis project Ga0265798, IMG submission 192430) | Plant litter microbial communities from East Loma Ridge, Irvine, California - P3 T30 | ecosystem: Environmental > Terrestrial > Plant litter > Unclassified | place: USA: California... | reverse complement strand
AGTTCGTCCGGGCCGGATGCGGGGTCGCGCTGGCCGACGGCCTGCCAGGCCGACATGGTGCTGCCCGCACGCTGGCTCTGGGCGATGATCTCGTGCAGCAGGGCTTCCAGCAGCTCGAGCTGGGGCGGATCGTGGCGCAGCCGGCGCAGGGCCGCGCCCGCGTTCGCGGAAATCGCCATCAACGGCTGGTTCATGTCGTCCGCGATCGCGGCGGTCACCTGCGCAAGCACTCCCACTTCTCCCCTGGTAAAAGTCATCCCGCTTTGTCGACCGGCGGCGCCTCCGCGCCCGCCTTCTTCGCCGCGACGCCCGTGATCTGCGCCACGCAATGCGTGCGCAGCCAGCTCGCGGTCAGCGGCTCCTTGGCAAGGAAGCGTTTGGCGATCGGCACCGACTGTTCGCCGATCAGCATGCCGAGCAGGCCGACCAGGGCCACCACCGGCGGCGCCGGCGAGCGCACCTGCAGCAGGGCGTAGATCAGGCCAACCAGGGCGCCGGTGGCCAGCGCCACGATATAGATTTTCATGAGGTTTCCCCAGAAATGCAAGTTGCCGGGCCGCAGGAATGCATCCTGTCGGCCCGGCCGTGAACGGACCGCTTAGTTTGCCGGAACCGGCGCCAGCACTTCGTGGCTGCCGGTGGTGCGCTGCGGCGCCTTGTGCACCATGGTGTACGCGTAGTCGACGCCCATGCCGTAGGCGCCGGAATGCTCGCGCACGATCGCCATCACCGCGTCATAGGTGTCGCGGCGCGCCCAGTCGCGCTGCCACTCGAGCAGCACCTGCTGCCACGTCACCGGCACCACGCCGGCCTGCACCATGCGCTGCATCGCCAGGTCGTGCGCGGCCTGGGTGGTGCCGCCGGAAGCGTCGGCGACCATGTAGATCTGGTAGTCGCCTTCCAGCATGGCGCACAGGGCGAAGGTGGTGTTGCAGACTTCAGTCCAGAGGCCGGCCACGACGACCTTCTTCCTGCCGTTGGCGGCCAGCGCGTCGCGCACCTTCTGGTCGTCCCAGGAATTCATCGAGCTGCGCTCCAGGATCTCCTTGCCGGGGAAGACGTCGAGCAGCTCCGGATAGGTCGGGCCCGAGAAGGCCAGCGTCTCCACGGTCGTGATGGTGGTCGGGATATTGAAGGCCTTGGCCGCCTTGGCCAGGCCGACCACGTTGTTCTTGAGGGTCTGGCGGTCGATCGACTGCACGCCGAAGGCCATCTGCGGCTGCTGGTCGATGAAGATCAGCTGGCAGTTGTCGGGGGTGAGGACTTCGAGTTTTGGATTGGTCATGCTGTGCTCCATGCGGTGGATGGATGCGCGGTCCCTGGAACCGCGCTGTGGGTATCGTAGGCTGCTCTCACCCCTGGACATAGTATCCAAAGGTATAGGGCGCCTAACGGGGGATGGCCCGATCCTGACTCGCGCCGGCAGGCGGCTCAAGCGCCAGCATCGCGAGCAGGATCAGGACGGGGACCACCAGCGCGGCGAAGCCGAACTGGTGAAATGCGAAAGCGGCGCCGATGCAGCCGATGGCGAAGGCTGCCAGCGGCCAGAAGAACTTGCCGCAGCGGGCCGCCAGGCCCGGCTCGTTCGCGCCGCGCAGGCCGTCGACCAGGTCGATCACGATCTGGGTCACGTTCCCGGTCATCATCGAGGTCGGCGCCAGGTGGCCCAGCAGCAGGCGGCTGGTGGCGCTGTGCGCGCCCATGGCGGCAGTGCCGAGCAGGCCGGCGGCCATGGCAAGCGGGCCGGCGTGGCTGCCGACCGGCGTGGCCGCGATCCCGCACACCATGAAGCCGATGAGCAGCACCAGTTGCAGCAGCAGGGCCGGCCGCAGCGCTACCCCGCCGCGCGCTTCAACGGCGACGATGAGCAGGCGCGCCGCGGCGACGCCGACGATGAAGGCGGGAAAGGCCAGGAATTTGAGCAGCACCATCTCGCGCCTGGAATCGGCCAGCGCCGCGCCGATCAGGATGAAGTTGCCGGTGACGTGGGCGGTGAACAGGCCGAACAGGGCGAGAAAGCCCAGCGTGTCGACGTAGCCTGCCAGGAAACCGAGGGCGACGCCCTGGGTGCGGTAATGGGTTTGTTCGGTCATGGTGCGGCCTTTCGTATGCGATGGTCGCCATGCTAGAGAGGCCGGCGCCCAGGCGCCCATCCCATTCGGCCAGTCCGGAAGAAGTGCGGCATATACCTAGGTATAGCTAGACCCGGCCACGCGCGCGCCGCCACAATCAGTCATCGATTGCCCAAGCCGGATCATCATGGACACCACACCCATTACACTCGTCATCGCCGATGACCACCCGCTCATCCTCGCAGGCCTGGCCAGCCTGTTCGAATCCGAGACCGGCTTCAGGCTGCTGGGCCAGGGCATGAACGCGGCGCAGGCGGTCGAACTCTATGACCGCCTGCGGCCCGACCTGATGCTGGTCGACCTGAACATGCCGGGCGGCGGCCTGGAGGCGGTCGCCGCCACCCGCAGGATGCATCCCGACGCAAAGGTCGTGGTCCTCAGTTCCTACGAGGGCGACGAGGTGGTGCACCGCGCGATCCAGGCCGGCGCCGCGGCCTACCTGCTCAAGCAGGCCGGCTTCGACGAGATCCTGCACTGCCTGCGCCAGGTCTTTCATAATCGCCGCTACCTGCCGCCGCAGCTGGCCGAGAAGCTGGCGCAGCGCATCCACAGCAGCCCGCTGTCGCGGCGCGAACTCGACATCCTGGCGCACCTCAGCGTCGGGAAGAGCAACAAGCTGATTGCGCGCGACGCCGGCATCGGCGTCGGCACCGTCAAGTACCACGTCAATAACATCCTGTCGAAGCTGAACGTGTCGTGCCGCACCGAGGCCGCTTGCGTGGCCCAGCAGCGCGGCCTGCTGCACGCCTTCTAACATCATCCAATTCCAGGGAGACTCTGATGCATCCATCCACCGCCAAGCCGCCGCTGATCCTGTTCAACGGCTGCTTCCACACCGCCGACCGCCAGAACCCGCAGGCCAGCGCGGTCGCGATCCTGGACGGAAAATTCCTTGCCGTGGGCGACACCGACGAGGTGATGCGCCTTCGCCGCGAAGACAGCCAGCTCATCGACCTGCAGGGCCGCACCGTGATCCCCGGCCTGAACGACTCGCACATCCACCTGATCCGCGGAGGGCTGAACTACAACCTCGAGCTGCGCTGGGAAGGCGTGCCATCGCTCGCCGACGCACTGCGCATGCTGAAGGCCCAGGCGGAGCGCACCCCGCATCCGCAGTGGGTGCGCGTGGTGGGCGGCTGGAACGAGTTCCAGTTCGCCGAGAAGCGCATGCCGACCATCGAGGAAATCAACAGCGCCGCGCCCGACACCCCGGTCTTCATCCTGCACCTGTACGACCGCGCCCTGCTCAACCGCGCCGCCCTGCGCGCGGTCGGCTACGACAAGGATACGCCGAACCCGCCGGGCGGCGAGATCGTGCGTGACGCCAGCGGCAACCCGACCGGCATGCTGATCGCGCGGCCCAACGCGATGATCCTGTACGCCACCCTGGCCAAGGGCCCCAGCCTGCCGCTCGACCAGCAGGTGAATTCCACGCGCCAGTTCATGCGCGAACTGAATCGCCTGGGCCTGACCAGCGTGATCGACGCCGGCGGCGGCTTCCAGAATTATCCCGACGACTACGCCGTGATCGAATCGCTGGCCAAGGAAGAGCAGCTGACGGTGCGCATCGCCTACAACCTGTTCACCCAGAACAAGGGCCAGGAACTTGGCGACTTCGAACGCTGGACCGGCATGGTGAAACCGGGCGACGGCGACGACTTCTATCGCCACAACGGCGCCGGCGAGATGCTGGTGTTCTCGGCCGCCGACTTCGAGGATTTCCTGCAGCCGCGTCCCGACCTGCCACAGGGGATGGAGGGCGAGCTGGAAAAAGTGGTGCGCCACCTGGTGCAGCAGCGCTGGCCGTTCCGCCTGCATGCAACCTACGACGAATCAATCTCGCGCATGCTCGACGTGTTCGAGACCGTGAACCGCGAGATTCCCTTCGACGGCTTGAGCTGGTTCTTCGACCACGCCGAGACCATCAGCCCACGCAATATCGAACGGGTGCGCGCGCTCGGCGGCGGCATCGCGATCCAGCACCGGATGGCCTTCCAGGGCGAGTTTTTTGTGGAACGCTACGGCGCCGAAGCGGCCAAGTCGACGCCGCCGATCGCGCGCATGCTGGAAATGGGCGTGCCGGTCGGCGCCGGCACCGACGCCACCCGGGTGGCCAGCTACAACCCCTGGACCGCGCTGTACTGGCTGGTCTCGGGCCGCACCGTCGGCGGGCTGCGCCTGTACGACGCCGGCAGCCGCCTGCCGCGCGAGACCGCGCTCGAACTCTGGACCGCCGGCAGCGCATGGTTCTCCAGCGAACAAGGCAAGAAGGGCCGCATCCGCGAAGGCATGCTGGCCGACCTGGCCGTGCTCTCCGCCGACTTCTTCCGCGTGGCGGAAGAGGCGATCAAGGACATCGAATCGGTGCTGACGATCGTCGGCGGCAAGGTGGTGTTCGGCCAGGCGGAGTTCACCGCCCTCGGCCCGCCGCCAATTCCGGTGCTGCCCGACTGGTCGCCGGTGAATACCGTGCCCGGTCACAACCGCAAGGCCGCGCCGGCGCCGGTTACCCCCCTTGCCCACCAGTGCCAGGGCGCCTGCGGCGTCCACGGCCACGGCCACGACCGCGCCCGCCGCTCCAACGTGCCGGTGTCCGATTACTCCGGCTTCTGGGGCGCCTTCGGCTGCAGCTGCTTCGCTTTCTGACCGACCACCAACCACCGGGGTCACAACCACCGGGGTCAGGTCTGACAAACGGACACGGACACAACTGTAGTTGCCGGCAACGGCAGAGCTCGTGTCTGAATGTCAGACCTGACCCCGGTCCTGGTTTTCCTGTATCAACCACTGAAAGGAATCACCATGAACCGCACCATCGACACCGTCACCACCCACGACGGCGCCATCATCCACTTCACCGACTGGGGCCACGGCACGCCGGTGGTGTTCAGCCACGGCTGGCCGCTCAGCGGCGACGCCTGGGAAAACCAGATGATGTTCCTGGCCGACCACGGCTACCGCGTGATCGCCCACGACCGCCGCGGCCACGGGCTGTCGAGCAAGGCCTGGCACGGCAACGACATGAACACCTATGCCGACGACCTCGGCGCGGTGCTCGATGCGCTCGACATCACCGGCGCCACCCTGGTCGGCCACTCGACCGGCGGCGGCGAAGTCGCGCGCTACATCGGCCGCCATGGCACCAACCGGGTGAACAAGGCGGTGCTGGTGGGCGCGGTCACGCCGCAGATGGTGGTCTCCCCTGGCAATCCGGACGGCGTGCCGCTGTCGGTCTTCGACGGCATCCGCGACGGCGTGAAGAATGACCGCGCCCAGTTCTTCCTCGACCTGGCGATGCCCTTCTTCGGCTTTAACCGCCCCGGCGCCAAGCAGTCCGAAGGGCTGCGCCAGACCTTCCTGATCCAGGGCCTGCAGTGCAGCCTGAAAAGCGCCTACGCCTGCGTCAAGCAGTTCTCGGAAACCGACTTCACCGAAGACCTGAAGAAGATGACCATCCCGACGCTGGTGGTGCATGGCGACGACGACCAGATCGTGCCGCTCGCCACCACCGCGCGGCGCGCGGTGGAACTGCTGCCGCAGGGCCGCCTGTCGGTATACGAAGGCGCCGGCCACGGCCTGCCGATCACCCACAAGGACCAGCTGAACGCGGAGCTGCTGGCCTTCCTGCGCAGCTGACACGCGTGCGATGGGCATCTGGCGCATCCGCCCGGTATGCGCTAGGATGCCCATCAATACAGCTACCCCAGGCGCCCGCGCGCCGCAGCAAGATGGTCTTACCCGCCTCGATCGTTTCCGTGTCGTTGTGCCTGGCCCTGCTGGCGCCACTCGCCGCGCAAGGCCAGGCGCCGGCCGCGCCGTTGCCGGACCTGGCAAACTACCACCACGCGCGCTGGACCGCGGAAGACGGCGCCCCGCCGGCGATCCACAGCATGGCGCAGACCAGCGACGGCTGGCTATGGCTCGGCACCCTCGATGGCCTCTACCGTTTCGACGGCGTGCGCTTCGCGCGCTACCCGCTTCCGCCCGGCCTGGGCCTGAACCGCAACATGATCCCCTACCTGCATGCGGGTCCGCGCGGCGAACTGTACGTCGGGCGTTCGGCCGAGGGCATCACGGTGCTGCATCCCGACGGCCGCATACAGGAGCTGCCCCCGGGCCCCGCGCAGGGCAAGCTGATCGAGATGCTGGCCGTCGATACCGACGGCAGCATCTGGATCGTCAGCAACGGCATCCATCGCCTGCATGCGGGTCACTGGCGCACCATCGCGGCGGGCAGTCCCTGGAACCTGCTCGACCTGCGCAGCTTCACCGTCGACGGCCAGGGCCAGATGTGGATCAGCCGCGCCGCCAGCACCTGGCTCCTGGACCGGCGCCAGGCCCGCTTTGTGCAGGTCCTCGACCGCGGCGGCGACCTGCTGCAGGCGCCCGACGGCGCGCTGTGGCTGATGACCGACGAGAATCAGATGCTGCCGCTGGCGCAGGCCGGCATCGCGGGCCGCGCGCCCGGCCCCATGGCGACCGAAGCCCAGCCCAATGGCCAGTTCACACTTGACGGCGCACTGTGGGCGCTGGACTGCGGCGCCGGGCCCTGCGTGCTGCCGGAAGCGGCGCGCCGGCGCGCGGCGTATCAGTTGGGCCGGCCGGCGGGCGCGGATGCGGCCAGCCCAGTGGCGATGTCGGGCAACAGCCGCAACCTGCTGCTGGTGGACCGCGAGGGTTCGGTCTGGACCAGCTCGGAGAGCGGCATCGACCGCTTCCGGCGCAAGCGCGTGCTGCCGACTGCGCTGGTCGGCAACGGCACCAGCTACAGCGTGGTGGCCGATGCCGGCGGCAAGGTATGGGCAGCGCACGGCCCCAGCGGCAAGCTGTGGCAACTGCTGCCGGAAGGCGCGCTCGAGCAGCGCCCGCGCCACCCGGTCACCTTGCTGGCGCGCGATCCGGACGGCGGCCTGCTGCTGGGCGGCCGGCGCAGCATCTGGCGCCAGCGCGGCGGCGCGGTCGAGGAGGTCGCCCTGCCCGCGGGGCCGGGCGGCAAGCCTATGGACATGCACATGGCCGGCATACTGGACGACAGCAAGCTGCTGTGGACCGCCACGCACGAAACCGGGCTGATCGCCTGGCGCGACGGCGCCTGGCACCCGGGATCGGCGTTCCGCCTGCCCGCCAAGATCTTCCAGTCGGCGCTGGCAGGCCCGGGCCAGCTCTGGCTGGCCACCGGCGACGGCGAACTGTTCCACTATGACGCGGCGCCGGACGCCACCCGCTCGCCGATCGACATCCGCGCGCTCGGCATGACCGCCGCCATCTTCCCGGGCGAGCCGCTGCTGCTCAGCGGCGACAACGGCGCCGGCATCGTCCGCGCCGGTGCATTGTCGATGCTGCGCGCGGCCGATCCGAACGTCCTGCGCAACGTCTCCGGCCTGGTGGTCACGCCGGACGGCGACCGCTGGCTCAACGGCGCCGCCGGCCTGGTGCACGTCAATGCCGCCGACTGGAAGCGCAGCGCCGCCGACCCGGCCACCCCGCTGCGCTACGAGCTGTTCGACAGCCTGGACGGCTATCCGGGGCGCGCCGTATTCGAGAGCCGCTGGCAAAGCGCCGCCAGCGGCGACGGCAGGAACCTGTGGTTGGTGGCGACCGGCGGCGTGGTGCGGGTCGACACTGCCGACCTGGCGCGTAACCGCGTTGCACCGACGCCGGTAATCCTGTCGCTGACTTCCGAGGCGGGCACGGTCGGCGTGGATGGCGCTCCGCTGCGCCTCGCACCCGGCACCGAGCGTTTCCGCGTCGATTTCACCGCTCCTTCGCTGCGGATGCCCGAACGGGTGCGCTTCGAATACCTGCTCGAGGGCGTCGACGGCGACTGGCAGGACGCCGGCACGCGCCGCAGCACGTCATACACCGGTGTCGACCCGGGCGACTACGTGTTCCGCCTGCGCGCCATCAACGAGGACGGCGTGCGCAGTACTACCGAGGCGCGGCTGGCGCTGCGAGTCGAGCCGACCTTGTGGCAGACCACCTGGTTCCGGCTGCTGGCTGCCTGCGTGCTGGCGCTGCTGATGATGCTGGCCTACCGCTTCCGGGTGCGCCAGCTGACGCGCCGCGTTGCCGAGCGCCTGCACGTGAAGCTCGCCGAGCGCGAACGCATCGCGCGCACCCTGCACGACAGCTTCCTGCAGACAGTCCACAGCTTGATGCTGCGGGTCGACACGGTGGCCGCCGGCCTGCCGCGCGACGACGCTACCCGGCATGCATTGGAGGGCGTGCTGCGCCACGCCGACAGCGCCCTCGGCGAAGGACGCGCGCAGCTGCAAGAGCTGCGCTCCGGCGCCCGCGACGGCCTGGAAGACCAGCTGGACGACTGTATCGCCCAGCTGCAGGCGGCGCACCCGGGCGTGGTGATCCGGCTGCGCAGCGAGGGCGCCCGGCGTCCGGTCGCGCCGGAGGTGGCGCGGGAAGTGACGGCGATCGCGCGCGAAGCCCTGCACAACGCCTGCATCCATGGCGGCGCCGGCCAGGTGCGCGCCAGCCTGGATTACGACGCCGAGGGGGTGACGCTGCGCGTCGCCGACGACGGCCGCGGCTTCGACCCAGCGGTGCTGCATGAGGGCCGCGCGGAGGGGCGCTGGGGCCTGGTCGGCATGCGCGAGCGCGCCGAACGCATCGGCGCCGTGCTCGATATCGGGGACGGCAGCGAAGGCGGCGCGGTCATCGGCTTGCGTGTACCCGCCGCACAGGCCTATCTCCCTTGACGCCGGCCTGGCGCTGCCAGTCCCACCAAGCCACCAGCAGGAAGGCGCCGGCCAGGCCGAGGTGCTCGAAGAAGCCGTTGGCCGCCATCGTGCGCGCCATCCCGCTCAGTTCCCAGAAGCGGTTGGCGACCAGGTTGGCCGCCAGCGTGAACAGGCCCAGGTAGGCCGCACCAAGCCAGCGCAGCCGGCCGCTCAGCACCAGGATCGACGCGAGCAGTTCGCCGGCAATCGTGAGCACGGCCAGCGGCAGCGCCGGCGCCAGGCCGAAATGCCGCATCTCCGCCAATGCGGCGGGAAAGTCGAAGGTCTTCTGCAGCCCACCCTGCAGGTAGGCGGAGCACAGGAGCAGCAGGCAGCACCATTCGAGGATGCCGGTGCGTCTTTGCTGGGTATGGGTCGGGATGCGGGTTTGCATGGTAGTCGGGGTCAGGTGAGCGGCGCGCCAAGCAGGATCTTGCGCACATGGGTCGCGAACAGGCAGCGCCGTTTGCCGCGATGAAAAAACCGGTGCACGCCGCGCACGGTGTGGCCGCCGCAGAAGGTCACTTCGAAGGTCACCGGATCGCACTCCGGCCGGCCGGCCCACGCGGCCAGCACGCGGTCGGCCGCATGGAATTCGGCCAGCAAGGCGGTGCTGCGCTGCGGGTTCCACAAGCGGATGCGCAGCACCTCTCCCTGCTCGTCGTCGTCGATGATGTCCATGCCTGCCTCCGGTGTAGTCCAGCGTGCAGCCATGGTAGCGGCGCGGCCTTGTCGCGACCCGTATCTTTCGGCTGGTAGCGCCGGGCCTGGCCTTCTGGCCGGGGTCAAGCGCGCGCCGCCTCTCTAGACTGGGGTCTTGCCTGCGCGTCCGTACGCAGGTCCCTCTCCCACCTGAAAGGATCACCATGTCGAACCAGCCTACCCTGTCGCGCCGCTCCCTGCTGGCCAGTGCCGCCGGCACCGCCGCCGGCGCCGGCCTCGCCCTCGCCGGCAATGCCGGCGCGGCCGCCAAACCGCAGGCCCCAAGCGTGCAAGGCGCGCGCGCCGGCAACTACCTGACCGTTGGCGACGGCACCGTCATCCACTATAAGGACTGGGGCAAGGGCCAGCCGATCGTGTTCAGCCACGGCTGGCCGCTGCAGGGCGACGCCTGGGAAGACCAGATGTTCTTCCTGGCCGCCCACGGCTACCGCGTGATCGCCCACGACCGCCGCGGCCACGGCCTGTCGAGCCAACCGTGGGACGGCAACGACATGGATCACTACGCCGACGACCTGGCGGCGCTGATCACCCACCTCGACCTGAAGAACGCGGTGCTGGTCGGCCACTCGACCGGCGGCGGCGAAGTCGCCCGCTACCTGGGCCGCCACGGCAGCAAGCGCGTGGCGAAAGCGGTGCTGGTGGGCGCGGTGCCGCCGCAGATGGTGAAGTCGGCGACCAACCCGGGCGGGTTGCCGATGGAGGTGTTCGACGGCATCCGCAAGGGCGTGGTCGAGGACCGCTCGCAATTCTTCAAGGACCTGACCACGCCCTTCTACGGCGCCAACCGTCCCGGCGCCAAGGTGTCGCAGGGTGTGCGCGACACCTTCTGGGCCCAGGGCATGCAGTGCGGCCTGAAGAACGCCTACGACTGCATCAAGCAGTTCTCGGAGACCGACTTCACGGCCGATCTCAAGAAGATCGACGTGCCGACCCTGGTGGTGCACGGCTCGGACGACCAGATCGTCCCGATCGACGCCGCCGGCAAGGCGTCCGCCAAACTGGTGAAGAACGCGACCCTGCTGGTGTATGAAGGCGCGCCGCACGGCCTGCCGACCACCCACAAGCACCGTCTCAACGCGGACCTGCTGGCCTTCATCAAGGCGTGATTGGATCAATATGAGCGACCTGACCACCGCCTCCGGCATCCCCGTCGACGACAACCAGAACTCGATCACTGCCGGCCCGCGTGGTCCGGTGCTGCTGCAGGACTTCCACCTGATCGAGAAACTCCAGCACTTCAACCGCGAGCGCATCCCCGAGCGCGTGGTGCACGCGAAAGGCTCGGGCGCCCATGGCGTCTTCACCGTCACCCACGACATCAGTGGCTACACCAAGGCTGCGCTGTTCGGCGCAGTCGGCAAGCGCACCGAGACTTTCCTGCGCTTTTCGACCGTCGGCGGCGAGAAGGGCTCGGCCGATACTGCGCGCGACCCGCGCGGTTTTGCGCTGCGCTTCTATACCGAGGAAGGCAACTGGGACCTGGTCGGCAACAACACCCCGACCTTCTTTTTAAAAGACGGCATCAAGTTCCCCGACTTCATCCACACCCAGAAGCGCGACCCGCAGACCAACCTGAAATCCAGCGCGATAATGTGGGACTTCTGGAGCCGCGCTCCGGAAAGCCTGCACCAGGTGACGATCCTGTTCTCCAGCCGCGGCACGCCGGACGGCTACCGCCACATGGACGGCTTCGGCAGCCACACCTATAGCCTGATCAACGCGTCGGGCGAGCGCACCTGGGTCAAGTGGCATTTCAAGACCTTGCAAGGCATCCGCAACCTGACGGCGAGCCGCGCGCTGGAACTGGCCGGGAGCGACCCGGACTACGCGCAGCGCGACCTGTTCACCGCGATCAACGCCGGCAACTTTCCGCGCTGGAGCGTCGAGATCCAGCTGATGACGGATGCCGAGCGCGCGCGCTGGGAGGCGCGCACCGGCTGGGATGCGTTCGACCTGACCAAGGTCTGGCCGCAGGGCGACTTCCCGCGCCATCCGGTCGGCATCCTGGAACTGAACCGCAATCCCGACAACTACCACCTGGATGTCGAGCAGGCCGCGCTGTCGCCCGCGAATATCGTGCCGGGGCTCGGCTACAGCCCGGACAAGATGCTGCAGGCGCGCCTGTTCGCCTACCACGACGCCGCGCTGTACCGGGTCGGCACCAACCACCAGCAGCTGCCGGTGAACCGGCCGCGCTGCCCGGTCCACAACCAGCAGCGCGATGGCGCGATGGCCGCTGCCAACGGCGGCGCGGCGCCGAACTACGATCCTGTGCGCGCGGCGCATCCCGAGGGCGGCTTTGGGCATGGCGACGCTGGCTGGAAGCTGGAAGGGACCGCCGGTCGCTACGACACCCGCGCGGTCGACGACCACTTTACGCAGGCGGGCAACCTGTTCCGCCTCCTGAGCAGCGTAGAACGTGCGCGTCTGGTCGAGAACATCGCGGCCAGCTTGAGGGATGCGGATGCGGCCAGCCAGGACCGCCAGCTGGGGCACTTCCTGAAGGCGGATCCCGCCTATGGCCGCGGCGTGGCCGAGGCGCTGGCGGCGCACGCGGGCCGCTAGTCGTTCGGCGCCGCGCAAGGCAGTTTTGCAATCCATGAGGTGAGCGGCCGGGCCGCGCCGGCATACGCTGGAGGCCCGCTCAGAGGAGATCATCATGCTTGAAAATACTGCTCCGCGTGCGCTGATCGCCGGCGGCTCGCTGGGAGGCCTGTTCACCGCACTCACCCTGCGCGCGATCGGCTGGTGCGTCGACGTATTCGAACGCTCGCCCCATTTGCTCGACAGCCGCGGCGGCGGCATCGTGCTGCAGCCCGATGTGCTGCACGCCTTCGATTTCGCCGGCGTGCGCCATCCGCAGGCGCTCGGGGTGCGCTCGAACGACCGCATCTTCCTCGACCGCGCCGGCGAGGTGGTGCAGCGCGCCTACCAGCCGCAGACCCAGACTTCCTGGAACACCTTGTACAACACGATGCGCGCGGCGCTGCCAGCCGCCTGCATCCACGCCGGCGAAACGCTGGCCGGCTTCGAGCAGGCCGGCGGCCAGGTGCGCGCCAATTTTGCCAGCGGGCGGATCGAGACCGGCGACCTGCTGGTCGGCGCGGACGGCTCGCGCTCGACCGTGCGTTCCCTGCTGCTGCCGGGCGTGGAGCGGCGCTACGCCGGCTACGTCGCCTGGCGCGGCCTGGCGCCCGAGCCGGCGCTGGGCGCGGCCGCGAGCGACCTGCTGCGCGAGGTGTTCGCCTTCCAGCAGGGCCTCGACCACATGTTGCTGGCCTACCTGGTGCCGGGCGAAGACGGCAGCGTGGCGCCAGGGCGGCGGCGCTGGAACTGGGTCTGGTACCGCAAGGTGAGTAACGGGGAGCTGCCCGCCCTGCTCACTGATCGCGATGGCCGTCCGCATCCGTTCTCGCTGCCGCCGGGCGCGCTCGGCGACGATGCCGGCGCCCGCTTGCGGCGCGAGGCAAGCGAATGGCTGGCGCCGCAGTTCCAGGAGCTGGTCGCCGTCACCGCCGAACCCTTCATCCAGGCGATCGCCGACCTGGCGGTGCCGCGCATGGTGTTCGGGCGCGTGATCCTGCTTGGCGACGCCGCCTTCCTGCCGCGGCCACACACGGCGGGCGGCGCGGCCAAGGCGGCGGCAAACGCGCTCGCGCTCGCGCAGGCGCTGATGAATGACGACCTGCCGTTTGACGCGCGCCTGGCGCAGTGGGAGACGGGGCAGCTGCGCGACGGCCTCGCGCTGACGGAGCGCGGGCGCTGGATGGGCGAACGCATCATGGGTCTGTCCTGACGCTTTGCTCGCCACGCAATACTGTGTTCGGCGCAGGGTGGATATTCCAGCGCCCGGTCCCGGCTACAGTGCAGCATCTATCCCACGGAGCCTGCCATGACCAGCCTGTTCGACCCGATCCGCCTCAGCGCCCTCGATCTTCCCAACCGCATCGCCGCCGCCCCGGTGACCCGCTCGCGCTCGGGGCGTGACGGCGTGCCAACTGCCGACAACGCCGCCTACTACGCCCAGCGCGCCTCGGCGGGGCTGATCGTCAGCGAAGCCGTCAATGTCTCGCCCGACTCGGCCGCCTTCGAGCTCGCGCCCGGTCTCTATTCTCCGCAGCAGGTGGCCGGCTGGACCCGCGTGATGGAAGCGGTGCACGCCGCCGGCGGCAAGCTGGTGGCCCAGCTGTGGCACAGCGGCCGAGTGAGTTCCTACGCCCTGCTGGAGGGCCGCACGCCGCTGGCGCCATCCGAAGTGAACGACGACCTGCATCTGCTGCAGGCCTATGGCGCTCTGGCGAACGGCCAGTACACGCGCATCGCCGCCTCACCGGCGCGCGCCATGACCAGCATCGAGGTCTACGCCGCGATCGCGGAATTCCGACTCGCCGCGCGCAATGCGGCGCGCGCCGGGATCGACGGCGTCGAGATCCACGCCGCCAACGGCTACCTGCCGCAGCAATTCCTGTCGCCCCACACCAACCGCCGCAACGACGAATTCGGCGGCAGCCCGGCCAGGCGCCTGCGCTTCCTCGAACTGGTGCTGGAGGCGGTGCTGGAAGAGATGCCGGCGGGACGCGTCGGCGTGCGCCTGTCGCCCTTCGCCGGCTACAACAATGCGCCCGATCCCGACGTGGAAGCGACCTATACCCAGGTCGCGCGTCTGCTGGACGCGGCCGGCGTCGCGTACATCCACGCGGCCGACACCAATGCCTGGGCCGGGCAGCCGGACATGGCGGCGATCCTGCGTATCCTGCGCCCCAATTTCAGCGGCGCGATCATTGCCAACGGCGGCCTGGATGCCGCATCCGGCGCGCAGCTGCTGGCGTCAGGCATGGCCGACATGGTGTCCTTCGGCCGCCCCTTCATCGCCAACCCCGACCTGGTCGAACGCATGCGCCGCGGCGGGCCGTACAACACCCCCGACCCGTTCACCTTCTACGGTGGCGACGCGCGCGGCTACCTCGATTACCCCGCGCTCGTCAACTGACTTCTGCCCGTCGTGGCGGCACGGCCGGCACGCTAATGTCGCACTTGCAAACTGCCCACATCACGAAGGCCGCCATGAGGATCCGATCCACCCTGCGCCTGGCCGGCGCCCTGCTCGCGGCCGGCGCCGTCCTGCTGCTCGCCCTGTATGCCTGGCTGCGGCCCGCGCCGCTGGCCTTGACATCGGCTCCCGCGCCCACGCTCTCCGACGCGGTCATCGCCGCAGGAGCGCGCGTGGTCGCGCTGGGCGACTGCATGGTGTGCCACACGGCCGGCCAGGGCCCGGCCTATGCCGGCGGCTTCCCCCTGCGCACGCCCTTCGGCACCATCTACAGCACCAACATCACCCCGGATCCGGAAACCGGCATCGGGCGCTGGTCGCTGCATGCGTTCCGGCGCGCCATGCGCGAAGGGGTGTCGCGCGACGGCCACCTGCTGTATCCGGCCTTCCCCTACATCCACTATACGCACATGTCGGACCGCGACATTGACCTGGCCTACCAGTACCTGATGACGCGCACGCCGGTGAAACAAGCGCCGCCCGCGAACGAGCTGATGTTCCCGCTGAACTTCCGGCCCCTGCTCGCGTTCTGGAACATGCTCTACCTGGAACCGGGAACGGCGGCGATACCGGCCAGCCAATCGACGCCGCTCGAACGCGGCCGCTACCTGGTCGACACGCTGGGCCACTGCGCGTCCTGCCACAGCGGACTGAATCCGATCGGCGGCGAGCGCCGTCCGCCATTCAAGGGCGGCCAGATCGACGGCTGGGATGCGCCCGACCTCACCGCGCTGGCCGCGAACGCCTGGAGCCACGCCAACCTGGTCGACTATCTGCGCGGCGGACTGTCGCCGGCGCACGGCGCCGCCAAGGGCCCGATGCGGCCCGTCACCGAGCGCCTGGCGGAAGTGCCGCGCGAAGACGTGGAGGCGATCGCCACCTACCTGCTGTCGATCCAGGCCGCGTCAAGCGTCAAGCCGGCGCCCGCGCCGGCGCCCACCATCGCACCCGGCCAGGCCCTGTTTGCCGCCGCCTGCGCCGCCTGCCACACCGAGGCGGCGCCGATGATGCGGCTGGCCGGTCGCCCCAGCCTGGCGCGCAGCAGCGCTGTGCGGGGCGACAGTCCGGCGAACTTCATCCAGACCGTCCTGCACGGCATTCCATGGCAGGCGGGCTCCCCGGTCTACATGCCGCCCTTCGCCGACACCCTGAACGACGAGCAGGTCGCCCAGCTCGCCGCCTACGTCCGCATTAACATCGCCGCCAAGGAGGACTGGCGCGGCGTCGCCACCACCAGCGCCAAGCTGCGCAAGGAGAGCCAGCCATGACGACCCGCGTCACCATCAACGGCAAACCGCATGCCCTCGCCAGCGATCCGGGCACGCCGCTGCTCTACGTGCTGCGCAACGAGCTGCGCCTGAACGGCGCGAAATACGGCTGCGGCATGGGCCAGTGCGGCGCCTGCACCGTGATCGTCGACGGCAAGCCTGTGTTTTCCTGCGTGACGCCACTTAGCGCACTCGAAGGCCGTGCGGTGCGCACCGTGGAGGG
>Ga0265798_10005971_pt1 | contig 16132 bp, 24 predicted proteins | sample P3T30metagenome_FD_192430 | JGI IMG/M metagenome (GOLD analysis project Ga0265798, IMG submission 192430) | Plant litter microbial communities from East Loma Ridge, Irvine, California - P3 T30 | ecosystem: Environmental > Terrestrial > Plant litter > Unclassified | place: USA: California... | reverse complement strand
CTGCGACGCCGAGACACTGAGCGGCCGGCTCCGGGTGCGATGAGATCATTGGCCCATAAGGCACACATCATGCGCGCAAGCGCATGATTCCCCAGCCGAAGGCTGCCGGCGGTGCCCGCGGGGCTCGACATGACGTGTGAGGAGGGGGCAGGGGGCCGCGCCGCGCATCCGCGCCAGACGCCGTAGGAGCGCCGTGGAGGCGTCTCGGGACCCAGACAAGGGATCGTGACCCGTTAGGGCGGAGACCCGCTCTTGCGGGGCTCCGGTCGGCTCTTGCCGACTAGAGCCCGACCCCGCCCATCGGGCGGGGATGGCCCGCTCAATCTTCTCCCTTGAAGATCCGCATAACGTCAGCGAGCTGCTGCGCTGAAAGGTTTGGCCCTGTCAGCTTCTCCGCAACCAACACGACGGGCTGACGAAAATCGAGAAGCGGTTTGAAGGCGGTCGGCCACGCATCGACGAGCTGGCGCTCGATAACGGCAAGTGCGGCATCCGACGTCACGGTCCTTGGCGAGCGCCCGAGCTGGGACCGGGTCATCGGTATCGTGCCGCAGCGGCAATCCATTCCAAACGGGGGATGCCAGCGCGACCAGAACTCGTGGTCGACCGGCAGGAGGACGTCTGCGAACGGAAGGTGGGCGCGATCTGTTCGCTCGTCTCCTACGACGGTGCCGCGCTTGAACGGCATGGTTCTAGCGTTGCGGCGCTCACGCTCAGATCGACAGGCCGCGCGCCCAAGCTTCAGGGTTACCCCAAAGAAGCGCTCGGCGATCTGCCGCTCTGCGAGGCTCGACAGGCCGGTGTTGCTCCGCGCGACCAGGTCGAGGAAGCCGCGCTCACCCGCGGTGTTGAGGAGCGTCATCGTCATCGCGTCGTGCAGCTCGGAGGCAAGCGCCTCTGCGAACGGGCGGTCCCACTCGGTCGCCACAGCGATTTCGGTCGTCCAAGCGGCGACGAGCAGCTGCTGGCGATCGGCGATCCAGTCGATGATGTCGTCCGCGCCGAGGATCACCTACTGCCCACCAGCTGCCGAGGAAGGCTTGGCAGGCGCTGCTTTGACCCGTTGCACGACGTCCGGCCGCAGCGCGATCTTCGCCCCCTCGAGGGGGACCGCTGTGACGCCGTCGAGGTTGACCACCCAGATGCGATTATGGTCCTCGGCTAGCGGCACGCCCCGGATCGCGGGGCCATCCTTCGGTTGGTAGTCATAGCAACAGCCCGCCTTCACGCGGCCGAGGATCCAAGCCTTCTGCTGCTTCGCTGCAAAGGTGCCAGCGGGCGACGCGGCCATCAACGCAACCCCGATGATGCACGCGGACACGACGTAGTGCGGTCCGGCTCCACCAAGGCTCACATCGATCTTACGTGACGCCCAGCCAAAGCCGAGCCAACCGCGTCGCGCGCCAGCGGCGATCGCGATCGCCAGCGCAGCTGCGGCAGCGACCAAAGCCGCGGCGTGCCAAACGTAAGTAGCGAGACCATCGAATAGCGCGGCGAGCACGACGGTGAAGCCGAGGCCCATCACCTCGACCGTACTCGTCTCCGTTGCGACAAACCCGATACCGAAGCCGGAGCGTAGGCTGTCGAGATAGCTGTAGCCGGCGAAACAGAGGAAGGCGGTGCCGGCGAGCGCCAAGGCTGGCACGAACGACAGGAAGCCTTTGAGGAGGGTGCCCGTGGTCACCCGGCGGGGCTGAGCTATGTCCATCAGCTTCGCGGCGCCGGCCGGCGTAGGTGCTGGAAAGCCTGTACGTCGGGGAAGAGTAGGCGGGGGAGGTCGAGTAGCCAACCTGACGCCGTCCAGCATCCGATCGCTGCCAGTGTCCAGACGCCGATGTAGGATTGGCCGGCGACGTCGTCGACGAGGGTGCCGTCGACGAGGGTGCCGTAGGACTTCATGAGCCAGACGAGGAGAGCGCCGAAGAGGAACATGCGCTTCCAGGTGTAGCGGTCGGTGATGCGTCGCAGGCGGCGCTCGAGTTGGACCACAGGATCTCGGCCGGCGTTTTCGCGGTGCTGGTTCATGCTACCGTCCTCCCATGTGATCGATAGCGTGTGCTGTCGCCTCGAGGAACCCGAACGCGGCGCTAACGGGTGCGATTGAGCTTTTTGCAGCGAGGCCCGGTTGCGATCGGCAGACGAAAAAAAGGGGCCGGCGAGCCGACCCCTGAAAGTCATTAGGAGAGGATGCCTGAAAGGCTCGAGTATGCTGCACGTGCGAAGATATGTTCGCAAGCGCAAAACGGGAAACGCAGCAGTTTAGTTAATCGCCGTTCCCGAGGGTCCAAGAGTCGATGTCTTGCCCTGCCGCCTCGCGGAGCGCACGCATGTCGCTTGGGCTGAGACGGCCGTCGGACCAAGCCGCTCGATAGGCGGCAGTGCCGCGCGGGCCGGTGCGTGCAAGCACCATTGCAGCGTGCTGCTCCGACCGATCGACAGGCACGAACTCGCCATAGGCCCAGAGGCTCAACGCGGCGACCGAGGCGCAGGTTATCGTCGTCACGGCACTGCTGGTGAGACTGCGCGCCATAGCTCAGTTACTCCGCAGGACGCCGAGGCGGGCGCGCAGGTATCCGAGCCCGAAGATGTAGATTGGCAGGACGATGATGGCAGAGGCGCCCCATACCCAGACGTCGACGCCGGTGTAGAAGAGGATCGCGACCACCGCACACCAGTAGGTCCATTCGATCAGGTGCATGAACGCGTTCAGGTAATCGCGACGCGTCGTCTCGGGAATGGTGTGAGGTCCTCTGTCCCGCCCGGCCATGGTCGTCGCTCCCGATGAGTTCGATCTGAACATACCGGATGTCGCATTGAAGCCAAGGCAGGTTTGCTCCGATCAGACGGCCTTACGCAGCGGCTCGGGCTTCTTGCCGTCGGGCAGCTTCTCGCGAAGGTGCTCGTGCACCAGGGCGGCGGAGAACGGCTTGCCGATAAAGGTGGCCTTCTCCGGCATGTCACCGGGCGCGGGCTTCACGTTGCCGCTGGCAATGACGATCTCGATCCACGGCCAGTGCGTCGAGACGTGATGTGCGAGGGCGAAGCCGTTCGTGTCGCCGGGCATCTCAACGTCGGAGAAGAGGAGGGTGATGCCGTCTGCATGGCCCGGGAGCATCTCCTTGGCCGCATCGCCGTCGTCTGCCGAGTGGCAGCGGAAGCCGACGTTCTCGAGGATGTCACAAGCGTCCATGAGGATGATGGGATCGTCGTCGACCACAAGCGCAAACGGGATGGTAGAAGTGTCCATTCGGCAAGAACCCTTGATGACGATCAAGTTCCCGCATTCGAGCGATTTTGCTGTCGGTCGATGTCCCGGTGTGACGCTCCCGAGTGACAACTACCGTCCGGTACGATCGTGGCCCTGGAACCAGGCGTAGGAGCGTCGCCGGTTGCGCACTGCCAGCAGTGCGAAGGCGGCCGACCAACCGCACAGAACCGCGAGGAGAGCATTGGTCGGCGCCTGGGCTACCAGAAGGACAATCATCGAGATGGAGGCTGCGCTTCCGAGGATGAGCAGCTGGCTGCCGTTCGCCGGCTGCGGGAGGCCCGCTCGGTCGGTGCGCCAGTCATGAGGCTGCGAGGCATGCCGGAAAGTGGCAACGACATTCCAGACTCCAATAGCGAGGGCGATCAGCGTGACGCCGGTCAAGACGATTGTCATGCGAACATCCCTTGCTTGTGACGCAACATTGGTCGGCTGCTTCCACCGTGGTCAAGCCGGCGCGCGCCTTCGCCGCAAAAGCATCATCGTGGGCGCGGATGATAAGAAAAGGACTTGCGCACCCCGTTCACGTTATGTTCAATGCGCGCCTCAGGAGGACGGCCATGAAGTTGAAGGATGCGATGCGCGGCTATGATTACGATCTGCCGCTGAAGGACGCGTTGAACGATCGCGAGCTGTCGGTGGATCGTCGGGTCATGGCCGGCGCGACGGTCGGGATCGGCCTGGACGTGGCGTACCTGTCGGTGTGCCAGCTCGAGGAGGCGTTCGCCGCGCTTGCCATGGATCTCAGCAACGGGGTGGAGCAGGGCCGCGGCTATGAGGACCTGGCCGACATTCTGAAGGACCAGAGCCCATATCAGATGCGGATCTGGCACCTGCTGGACACGACACCGCTCGAGCTCGCGCTCGACGATCTGGCGTGGCTCAAGAGCCTGACGTACCGCCGCGCGCGCATGGCGCGCGTCGTCAGCGAAGAGAAGCTGGCGATCCGGTACGTGACCGACGAGGCGCTGTGCGAGGGTGTCACCGCAGCGCAGCTGATGGCGCGGGTCTCCGCGACCGACTGATCGCGCGCCGTCAGGCGACCTGGGCGAGCATCGTCTCGGGCGCCTGCGGTCGACGACGCGAGACGCGGAAAGGCTGGACCGGGTTGCCGGTGCGCACAACAAACTGGTCGACGCCGGTGGCCTCGCGCAGCTGCACCGCAACGGCATAGGCATTGTCGAACGAGGCCAGCGTGCGCGCGGCGGGTGCGATGGTGCTCATGGCGTAATCCTTGGTGGTGCGACGATGGGACGCCGGCGTGCGCTGGCGTTCATGGATTGTTGAGCCGGATCGGTATAGCAAAGGGGACGGACCGGATTCGACGCGCCTGCGTTTATCCAGTCCATCCGCCGTTTTCGACGGAGGATCCTTTGACGACGGGGTCGGGGCCGCTGCTATCGGCTTCGGCCCTGTTTTCGTTTCAGCGCCTGCCGTCGAAAAGATCGGTCCTAGGCGGAAGCTTTCCCGTCAGGCGGGCCGAGACCCCAAGCAGCACCAGCGCGAAGATCTGAGCCACGCCGGCTTTCAAGCCGTCGTCGACCAGAAGCGACATGAGCGCGAATACGAAAGCACCGATCGCCGGCACGACGCCGCTGACGACGTGCTGCATAGTCCGCGCTCGAATGAATGTAAGCGCGAGCGCTGCAACCAGATTGAGCGATGCGACAAGCATCGTTATACTGTATAGTGCGGTCTCGATTTGCATACGACACAGCCTCTATTTAACATAAACAGTATTATCGATCTCAAAGCGAAGACCTTATTGTAAGCGCCAAGTACAAATGACACCATTCCGCCAGATAGAGATGGCACTCTTTGTACCATCGGTGGGCTGTCGGTGTCATAGCGGTTCTCGGCAACGAGGACGCGCATTGTATGACGGTGCTGTCGATGAGTTCTGCTGAGATCACCCGGTTTGACACGCTGATGCGGCTCGACCGCGGCGAGATCCAGATCGCTGACGCAATGGAGCTGCTCGGCCTGGCAAGGCGGCAGGTATACCGGTTGCTCGGCCGACTTCGACAGGACGGTGCTGCGGGGCTCGTGTCGCGCAGGCGCGGGCGGCCGAGCAACCGGCGGCTCAGTAATGCCTTCCGCGGTGAGGTGGTCGCGCTTGTGCGTGAAAACTACGCCGACTTCGGGCCAACGCTGGCGCGCGAGTATCTCGCCGAGCGACACGGCCTCGGACTCGCCCGTGAGACGTTGCGGCAGATCATGATGGAAGCCGGATTGTGGAAAGCCAAGGTCGCGAAGCGTGCCCAGCTTCACCAGCCGCGCTACCGTCGCGACTGCCGCGGCGAGCTTGTCCAGGTCGACGGCTCGAAGCACTGGTGGTTCGAGGACCGCGGTCCGCAGTGCACGCTCCTCGTGTTCATCGACGATGCCACGAGTGAGTTGATGCACCTCGAGATGGTCGAGAGCGAGAGCACCTTCTCCTACATGCGCGCCACGCGGGCGTATCTCGAGCGGCACGGCAAGCCTGTCGCTCTCTACACGGACAAGCACAGCGCCTTTCGCAACAACACGGCCTCGGCGAACGGCGACGGTATGACGCACCTCGGGCGCGCGCTGGACCGGCTGAACATCGACCTGATCTGCGCGAACTCGCCGCAGGCAAAGGGTCGCGTCGAGCGAGCCAATGCGACACTGCAGGATCGCCTCGTCAAAGCCATGCGGCTTCAACGCATCTGCACCATCGAACAAGCCAACACCTTCCTCCCCTCCTACATGGAGCAGCATAACCGCCGGTTCGCCAAGGCGCCCTTTGACCCGCGCGATCTGCACCGGCCACTGGCCAGTCACGAGGATCTCGAAGCCGAGATGGTGTGGCGCGAGGAACGCACCGTCACAGCCGCCCTCACCCTGCACTACAATAAAGCCATGTTCATCCTGGAGCCCTCGCCTGTGGCGCAGGCGCTCGCACGCAAGAAGGTGGACGTCTGCGAGTATCCGGACGGCCGCCTCGAGATCCAGCACGAGGGCACTGCCCTACCCTATCGCATGTTCGACAAGATGCGCCGCGTGAACCAAGCCCAGGTAGTCGACAACAAGCACCTCGACGCCGCATTGGCGCTCGCTCGTACCATCCAGCAGGCTCAGCCCCACCATGGCAAGCGCAACAACAACGAGCCGGCGCGCAGCGCGCAACCCGCCGGCGTTTTCAAGTCGGCCTCGCCTACTCCCTCCGGGCCGAAGCTGGATCGCCGCACGCTGGGCAACAGCCGCCTCAAGCGAGGACCTCGCCTGTCAAACGAGGAGCTGGTTGCGCGCGGACTTGGCGAGTACGCACGATAACGTCCGCTGTTGCTCCGATCAGAATCGCCGCGGTGTCTGAAGGTGGTGGAAAGCTGACCTTGCCTCGCGTGGCGGCAGAGCTACGCTCGCTGCATGAGTGACCAAGCCTTCCATGACGAATTGGAGAGGGCGCTCGCTCGCCCTGACGCGGATCAAATGTGCCGGCAGCTCGATGCTTACGCCGAATACTACCGAAACGGCGGGGGCGAGTGGCCGGACGAGTCTGAGGAGGATTTCGGTGAAATCATATCATGCTACCATGATGACCCAGAAAAGGCGTTTGCCTATGTAATTCTCGGAGCAGCCCGGTCGGATGATGCAGAATTCCTCGGAGGCCTAGGATGTGGTCCTTTAGAAGATGTTCTGGAAGACCCATCCGAAGAGCTACTGCAGCGAATCGTGGCAGAAGCGCGAAAATCTTCTCGCTTTCGGTGGCTGCTCAGCAATCCGTTCAAGGTGGCCATCGCGGCGAGGGCTTGGGACGCGATCGAGCGCTTTCGCATCACAGGTCCCCACGAAGAGCCGGCAGACGACAAGCTGCCGCCTCGGCATTAATCGTCCGTAAGTGGGCGGATGCGGACGCCTGCTCGCGGGTATCCGGAGGGTACAATCGAGCCTATTCTCTCTTTCCGCCGAGGGAAGAAGGTGACTGCGGCGGAGGGTTCCTCCGCCGCAGTCAGCTGAATGTCGTGTTGTGGTGGAAAGCGGGCACTGGCGTGATCGCAAAATCCGGGTCCGCCAGGGTCAAAAGCGAACCCGTATCGAACAGATCATGCAGGAAAATGAATTCCGCATAGTTTGTTGCCGTCTGGGTCGCGAAAATAGGCGAGTTCGACTGTCCCCAGCGATGCCGTATGACGCGGGCCGGGCGGGGCTTCGATCGAAGTGCCGCCGTTGGCGACCGCGGTATCATGAAGCTGCTTCACTTGTTCAGGCGAGTTGCACGAAAAGGCGACGGTGCTGCCGTTGGCGACGCTTGCCGGTTCGTCGTTAATCGGCTGGCTGACGATGAAGTTGGTTCCGGAGCCATTATTATAGATCAGCCGCGTATGGCCGCTGTCGGCGATGTTCCGCGTCCCTTCGCCTGCCCCCAAAGTGGCGAGCACAGTGTCGTAGAAGCGCTTCGACCGTTCAATGTCGTTCGAGCCGACCATGGTGTGAAAAAGCATGCGGGCTCTCCTTCGGGCTGATCGACTTCCGACCGCCACTAGCCTTCTCACCTAATCGGCCCAAAGGACGCGGTCACCCCCCGGTCGTCGAAATGTCCGCAAGTGGGCGACAGCAGAAGGGCGACTTCTGCGCCTGAGAGCGGCCGGTCGGCTTACGGGAGACATGCGCGGCGCGGGAGCGTCGGGAACGGCTTGTGGGTGGTGGAAAGAGGCCGTCAGCAGAGGGCGTTTTCGCATGCTACGAAGCTTTCAGCACCGTACTTAGCTTTAAGCCAGCTCTCAAGGCGGAGCATTGTGCTTTCAGGAACACTTTCCGCTCTCGTATGTCCGCCGCCGACACTGACATGAAGTTGTACCTTCGACTCCAAAGGTCGGACTGCAATGTAAATTGGCAGCTTTCCTTTATCCCGACCCGTAGGGCTCCAGTAGGTCTGAATGTCGTCTTTGAACGAACCGGCATTTTCGCCTGTATCACCCGTTAGGTTGCGCCTTTCAGACGGGAGAACGACGCCATGCTGTCGCCAGTACCGATCTTTATTCAAGCCGATCGCATTCGGTAATCCATTCAGATCATCCACCACCTGAGCAGGCGTCTTATCTACGACGCCGGTCATGTAAAAGGAGGAGGCCTGCGGTTGATTGCAAGCCGCCAAAGCAACAAATGCCGAAACAGGAAAACGCGGGTTTCTCATCACACATCCTTCCACGTGCGGACACCGAGGCACTTACCCTCACTGCAAGCGCCGGCAAATGGGCGCTAGCCGTCCGGCAGCTTTCCCGTCCGATAGCGGTCAGTCGGCTTTCGGGTGATCCGGTCGGCTCGGAGCCGCCGGAACGGCACGACGTGGTGGTTAGCCGCCGCTCCGCATACCCGCTATATGCTCAGCATGAGCGACGGTTTCGATCAGACAGACTCCAGCGCCGCCGGTGAGCGGAACCATATGGACGAGCATCCGCAAAATGCGTGGAATACTGTCCAGTACGACGCGCGGTTCGACGAGTATTGGATCAAAGCGGGCGACGCTCGACAGAGCCTGTTTTATTGCCCGTGGTGCGGTGAGAAGCTTCCTCCAACACAGCGCGACCGCTGGTTTGACGAAGTGGAGGCGCTTGGCCTCGATCCTTGGAATGACGAAGTGCCAGACCGATTCCGGTCGGCCGCATGGCGGAGAGCTATCAGGCCGATCGGCTGAACGACCGAAAGTGGGCGGAAGCCGAAGGTCTGCTTTTAAGGTGCGATTGGCCTTCCCTGCCCCGACCTGGCTTGAACGGCGCCACTGATCGATTGGTGCCGGTACGTCTAAGGTATGGCCTTGGCTGACCGCGCGCCATGCGCGGCTCGCCTTCCCGAAAAGGATGGTGAAACGGGAATGTCAGCTTTCGCTGGCGGAATGTCGGACACGTTCAACGTCCAAACCACCGCCAGCATAGAAATTTATCGTGTGATCGCGATCTCTCAGAGTCCTGCGTACCACTCATATCCTGCAGCATCCTCCCAATACCCACCCTTGCCGCCATAGATGCCGGCAAGGCTTGGGACCGCCTCGATCCGCTGGACATATTTCGCGTGTTTATAGCCGAGCTGCCGCTCTACCCTGAGACGTAACGGCGCGCCGTTCTGGACCGGAAGCAGCTGGTCGTTGATCCCCCAAGCCAGGATCGTCTGCGGATGAACGGCGTCGATCCGGTCGATCGATTCATAGTACATGGTCCCGTTGGTCTGTGGGTCGGCACAATGAAACACGATAAAACGGGCTTGCGGACTGACACCTGCGCGATCCAGCAACAGCTTTAGGGGCACACCGTGCCATTTCGCGATCGCGCTCCAGCCCTCCACGCAGTCATGACGTGTGATCTGGGTTCGGGTCGGCATCGCCCTGATCTGGTCGAGCGAAAAGGCTTGCGGGTTAGCGACAGCGCCGTCGACCACCAGCCGCCAATCGTTGAAGTTGACGGCAAGATGCCGTGCATAATCGGTTCCGCCCGGCATCCGGGTGCCATTCGCTCGAAAAACGGGCGAGCGCTGCGAAGGAGCGAACTCCTCAGCTAGCGCCGTCCGGTCCTGCAATAGCCTCTGAAAGGCATAGTTGCCCCGCTCGCCGGATGCGAGGAGCGCGCGAAATTGCTCATTTTGCCCTAGACGGTCGCAGCCTGAGAGTATCGTGCCGGCGCCGGCTGCAAGGCTGCCGACAAGAGCGCGGCGTGTGAGAATCGTTGTCATTGCGTGTCCAAGGTCCGCTTGAGCTTGGCGATATGTTTGTCGGGATCGGGTGGCACTCGGAACCAGCCGGTCAACATCGAACGGACCTCGTTGATCGGACCCGCCAGTAGCACCAAAGTCAGGTGAACGACGATGAACGCAGCTATGATACCAGCGCAAATGAAATGCAGAGAGCGGGCCGACGAGCGACCGCCCAAAAGATCGAGCGGCCAGTGCATGACTGCGTTGAATCCGGGAGACAAGCTCAGCCCGGTCAGGATCAGCAGCGGGATAACGACGAATACGATCGAAATATACGCGATCTTCTGTAGGACGTTATACCGGAGCGCTTCTTGACCAGTGGGGAATTTTAGGCGCGCATGATCCTTCACGTCTTGCCAGAGGTGGGAAGGAGCAAGTTCGCTGCGCCGTAGCGTCAGGTCACGCTGGATGTGCCGGTTGACCAGACTGATGACCAGATGAGCAAGCAGGCCAAACGCGAGAATCCAAGCGAAGAACAGATGCCAGTGGCGAGCAAGCGCCAGATTGTATGTTGAGGGGATTGTTGCCCAGCCCGGAAAGCGCGGCGGAGACCACCACGGCTGATCGAAATTCGCGCCATACTCACCCCAATAAAGGTGCGGGTGGGCGTTCGAGATCATCAACCCGCTCATTAGCAGGACGATGATCGCCACCGCATTGGTCCAATGCCAAAGCCTTGTCGGCAATCGATGCCGGTACACCAGTTCGCCGCCGTGCTCTGCACGCTCGCGGGTCTCGGTGGCTGAAGTCGATAGCGGCTCGATCATCTGCAGCCTCCTCGGTACCGCACACCATCGGCTTCGTGCCGATAGTCGCGAGGGTTTTGTAACCCGGGGCCTGCATCCGGGTGGTCTGCCCAAGCGCCGGTCCGGCGTGTCGAGCGCATGGAGTGGAAAATTCCCATCATCATAATCCCAACTTCGATCGCTGACCGGCCGGAGTTACACGGCCGATGAAATATCGTCGGCCGATGTGCAGCCTCGCTAACTCGGCCGATCCCCAGCCGCGGACGGCACCGCCAACGGCTTACAGCTTGCGCGCTGCGGTGATCGGCCCGCCCGTACCCTGCTGCACCAGAACGGCGGAGCTCAGCCCGCGGGGTGCGCTGGGCAGCGGCAACTCCGTCACCGCGCCGGACCAATTGCCCAGCTTTACCAATTCCCGCACGATATTGCGGTGGGGGAGCGTCCGCCCCCCATTCTCTCCGGCGCGGATCGGCACCTCGACCGTCCGCGGATCGTAGCGGACCAGCCAGATCGTCGATGGAACGTCTTTGCCGGCAGCCAGAGTCAGGGCTCCATTGCGCACCGATATGGCAGGACCGCCACGCGCAGGGCCGGCGCGCTGTATAGCCGCTTCGAGCTGGGCACGATTGCTGCCAACGATAGTGGGCCCGCCGTTGATGATCACCTGCGGTGTCGCCACCTGTGGGCGACCGGCGGCACGCGCATAGTCCCATTGCCGCGCGGTCCAGGCGGGGGAGCCGAAAGTGTCCTTCCAGCCGAGCCGATCCCAGTAGGTCACGGCGAAGGATAAGGCGAGCACGCCCGGCGCATCCGCAATGGCGTTCACGTTGGCGTTGGCAGGCGGGCAGGACGAGCAGCCTTGGCTTTGGAACAGTTCGACCACCACAGGCGCGGCGGGCGTCCCGACGACGAGTGGTTTGACCGGGCGGGGCTGTGCGGCAGCTCCGGCGGGCGCCTGCCCGCAGCCGGCCAGCGCTAACAGGGACAGCAGGGAGAGGATGTTGTGCGTCATGCAGAGTGCCTCGGTGGGAGAGTACGAATGTTAGAAGGCGGTCGACCATTCGGTTACCCGGTCGGGCAGATGATCGAGTAGGAAGGCTTCGAGTTGGCGATCCACCCCTGTCAGGATGAAAATGCCGACGATTAACAGCAGTCCGCCAAGCACGATCTTGCCGCGACCGCCCGCTGCCATCATCCGCCCCCGCCAGCGGGCGAGCGCGCCGCGAGCGGCAAAGGCGATGACCAGCAGCACGGTGGAGATACCTAGTCCGAAGGCCGCCATCACCAGCGCTACTTCGCCCAGATCCTTCCCTTCCGCCGCCAGCGCCACCGCCGCGCCGAGCGTGGGGCCGACACAGGGTGCCCAGACGATGCCGAGCAATGCCCCGATCAGCGCTTGACCCCACAACCCGGCGCGGTCGTCGAGTGCGCTTTGCTGTCGGCTCGCCCAGGCTGCGGCAGGCGTGGCGATCCGTGAAAGCCCGTCCTGAAGGCGAGGTATCAGCAGGACGATGCCCACCAGGCACAGGATGATCGCGCCGGCGTTCCGGACGACAAGCGTATCGATCCCGAGCGCCTGCCCGAACGCGGCGACGACGAAGCCGGTCGCGGTGAACGCCAGCACCAGTCCCGCCGCAAGTGCCACGGGCGCGAAGCGGTGACGCTGCGCCGCCGACGACAGGACGATCGGTACCAGCGGCAGCACGCACGGCGACAGGATGGTGAGCGCGCCCGCCACATAGGCGAGCGCGGGGTTCAACGCCGAGGCCATTAGAGGATCAGGCCAGCGCGCCGCGGATCACCGCGGATACCTTGGCATCGTTGGTCTCGTGAGCGATGCGGCCGGTTTCGCGCTTGCCGCGAAAGCCGATCAGGGTCGACTGCATCGTCGCGCCGAACTTCTGCCAAAGCGGCTTCTGCGTGTCATAGTCGATCCGGAAGACCTGCATGTCGCGATAGGCGGGTTCGGCGATGACACGCTCGATCGTCTTTGCCTGCTGACGGCATACCGGGCACCACGGGGCATGGACCCAGACAAGGATCGGCTTGCCCGCCTTCTGCGCTGCATCGAACGCGGCCTGATTGAACGGTTTGACGGTCGGTGCCGCATGGGCGGGCGCCGCGATCGTGATGGGCGCGGCGATGACGGCGACGGACAGAAACATGGAACGCATCGGTGACCTCCCTTGATGGTTCCTGTCACTACGGGACAACCAGGAAGCCGGTTACACGGCACATGAATGAAAAGATGCCGTTGTAACCAAACGCCGCGCTCCCGCGTAGTCCGTGCACCGGCGCGTTGGAGGGTAGGACTGCATGGACGACGAACAGGTGCCGGTGACGAACGCTGGTCGTTCCGGACTATGCTTGGACGCTATGCCCCTTGATCATTCGCAATATCCCGCTCGATACTGATCGACGCGGCGTTGCGGGGTGTAGATGGGGCAAAGCGAAGATCAGCTCAAGGCATTGATGATCGGGGGGCTGGATGGCGACGCTGCCGCTCACGCTGCGCTACTGCGCGCGCTCGTCCCGCTGCTGGAACGTTTTTATCGCCGGCGGCTCGCCGGCAGCAACGAAGTGGATGACCTGGTGCAGGAAACCTTGATCGCCGTGCATGGCCGCCGGGCGACCTGGGATCGCGGCCGCCCCTTCACGGCGTGGCTCTATGCCATCGCACGCTATCGCATGATCGATCACCTGCGCCGACAGCGCCGGCACATCCCGATCGAGGACGTGGAGGCAATGCTGGTGACGGAGGGTTTCGAAGCATCCGCGAATGCCCGGATCGATGTCGCCCGTCTGCTGGGCACGCTGCCGCCCAAGCAGTCGCGAGCCATTCGGGACACGCATATCGACGGACAAAGCATCGCGGAGGCCGCTACCCGAGCCGGGATCGGGGAGTCCGACGTCAAGATTTCCGTGCATCGCGGCCTTCGTGCGCTCGCCGCCCGGCTGAAAGGGTGACGGCAATGAGCACTGAGAGCACCGAACAGTTGATCCGACAGCTCAGCCGCGACGTAGCGCGTGTGCCGCCTAACGCCGTCGCGCGGCGCATCGCCATCGGGATCGCGACCGGATGCGTCCTTGCGGCTCTCTACATGGGCGCCACGATCGGCGTTCGCCCCGATCTGGATGCGGCGATGCAAGGATCGTCCTTCTGGATCAAGGCCGCCTACACCCTGTCGATCGCGATGGTGGCGATGTCCACGGCGGTGAAGCTGGCTCGTCCGGACGCGAGCGTCCCGCGCGGCCTATGGCTGCTGGCGGTGCCGGCGCTCCTCCTGGCAGGCGTCGGGGTGGTCGAACTCGCCTCGACGCCCTCTGGCGACTGGCTGGCGATGTGGCTGGGCCAAAGCTGGCGGAGCTGTCCGTGGCACGTCCTGACCCTGTCGATCCCGATCTTCGCCGGGTTGCTGTGGTCGTTCCGGCGTCTCGCGCCGACACACTTCAGGGCCGCCGGTGCTGCAGCGGGACTGAGCGCCGGGGGATGGGCGGCGACGATCTACTGCCTTCACTGCCCCGAGGTATCGGCCATCTTCGTGCTTACCTGGTACACACTAGGAATTGCCCTCGCCGCCAGCGTAGGAGCGCTGATGGGTCCAAGGCTCCTGCGCTGGTGACCGCGTGCGTCAGTCGCCGCGCGGCATTCGGCGTTGTCCGTCGACCGCGAGTGCGTAACAGGCTGCCAGCAGCACGGCGTCCTTCATCAGGAACTGGCCGGTCGACCCGAGAAACGGAGCGCCGTATCCCGCCTGCCAGAACGCGGGCGCACCCAATGAGAAGCTGAGCGTGACGCAAAAGGTGAATACGCCCATCGCACCGCCGGCGAGGCTTGCGAACGGATAGCGAGCGCCGAGCGCGATCATTGCTCCTGTCAGCAACTCGATAGTACCGATGACGTTGCTTGCGCCACGCTCGCCCCAGATCGGATACATCCAGCTAAAGAGCGGATAGTGGCTTGCGATCTTTGCCACGCCCTCGGCCTCATATGCCGCGAACTTGGCGATGCCGAATAATGCGAAAACGATGACGATCGACCATCGCAACGCAGCGATGGTGGTGGCGTCGTTCGGAACGTAGCTAGTCGTCATAAATCTCCCCTTTGGGAGCGCTTACGAAGCGGGACGGAGATGGGTTACAACGCCTCCCCAGCCAAGGCTCGCCCCCGACATTCCCGATTGGGAACCCGAGGAGGGAAGTTGGCTCTGCCGCTCGCGCCGACAGGTGTCCGGGGCATGCGCTTTCCCGAAATCTGTTCCCGATTGCTCATTCCCGAAATCGCCTTTGAGAGATGGCGAAACGGGAATGATCGCGCTGAACAAACGGCCGCTTTCAGGAACACAAATTGCCCGCCGGAGCGTCTGGGTGTGGTGGGAAGCAGACGTTAGCCATTAGGCTGGTAAGCGAACCGGATGGAAGACTACCTACCAAAGTCAGAATTTCTCGGCCTTGCAGGCAGTGGCGGCGTGCCGCTTGCCGGAAGTGAATTTGCCGATGGAAATTTGAAGTTGCTCATCAGCTTCACGCGAGATCCCGACAAGTCCAATCGTGATTGGGCAACAATGGCCCTGGGCATGTACGGCCCCGACACGCAGATAACGCGGGACGCGCTGATAGCCGCTGCCGATGACGAAGACTGTGATGTAAGAGGCGAGGCAATCGAAGCCCTCGCGGAACGGGACGCCTCTATCGCGTTGCCACTGGTTCAAAGGGACCTGTCGCGTAGCCCTTGCGGGTATGGCGTCTTTGTCGCAGCAGCACTGATCGCCGACTCAAGTCTTATCGAACCCCTTACGAAGTTTGATCGTGATACCGATGCCGGTTGGATGGATGAGCTGATCCGCGATGCGATTCGTGCGTGTCAATTAGGGGATCCGCGCGTTCAGCGCTGCTAGCCGTCCGGCAGCTTCCCCGCCCGATAGCAGTCCGTCGGCTTTCGGGTGATCCGGTAGGCTGGGCAGCCCCGGAACGGCAAGGCCTGGTGAAAAGCGGTCCGGCGGCCTTAGAGCAGGCTGTAGCGAAAGCCGCCTTTCCAAAGAAGAATAGCTACAGGGCAGCGGTCTCTTTCGCCTCAGAATGCGGGGATGGACCATTTAGGTACGGGCTGTCGTATATGTGCGCTATCCGTCAGCGGCTTTCGCGCGCTTGGATCCTACCTATAACCGCCTATATCCATCTCGGCCGTGCAGTGTGCCGCTATTTCAAATTGGTCGACTTGCCCAGTCTTGACCGCCTTATCAACCTTCCGGCTACGTTCGCTAATATCCTCCTTAGTGTACGTCTCTATCAATCCTTCAAAGAAGGCGCGCCGTCTGATGACGTCTTTGTACCCGCGAGACGTGTTGAGCGTTGAGTCTGCTTTGGCCAGAGCGATAATATTTCCTAGAACCACGTAGCATACTCTTGGGTC
>Ga0265798_10005970_pt1 | contig 16133 bp, 13 predicted proteins | sample P3T30metagenome_FD_192430 | JGI IMG/M metagenome (GOLD analysis project Ga0265798, IMG submission 192430) | Plant litter microbial communities from East Loma Ridge, Irvine, California - P3 T30 | ecosystem: Environmental > Terrestrial > Plant litter > Unclassified | place: USA: California... | reverse complement strand
GCCGACAGTCCCAGCTCGGCCGCCACTGGGGCCAGCCGCGCCTCGCCGCCCGTCAGGCGCGGCAGCAGCGCGGCGCGCACGCGCGCCACGATCGGGTCGGCCTGGTTGGCGCGTTCTTCGAGCAGCCGTTCGGCGTGGTGCAGCAGGAGCGGATACAGGCTGGTATCGGCATTCGGGACCGGCATCGCCAGCAGGGCGGCATCGACGGCGGCGCTGTTCAGGCGCGCGCCGAATTCCGGCGCGATGCCCAGCACGCGCAGGTATTCAGCGTTGCCGTGGCCCGGATCCGGATGCCGCAGGCGCAGCGCCAGCGGCATCAGGGGCCGCCCGGCCAGCCAGCTGCCGAACACGCGGATGCCCGCAAACACGCTTTCCACCAGGTGCCGGTTGGCGTCGGGATAGTGGCTGATCCATTCGTAGTGCGCCCGGGCGCCGTCGAGAGCCAGGCTGCTGCGGCCCAGGTCGTGGGCCAGCGATTCGTAGCGCTGGGTCAGTTCGAGCGCATGGCCGAAGCTGTTGCATGCCAGGAGCAGCATGCCGTAGGCGCTATAGGTGGCAGGCCGCGCTTTCTCGCCCACGTGCAGGCCAAAGAACGGGTCGTGCGCCAGGCGCGCGCCGGCTTCGAGCAAGCCGATGTAGCGTCGTGCAGGCAAGCTTTCGGGCAGCGGATCCAGCGCACCGGGGGGCAGGCCGGCAGCCTCGGTCAATGCGGGGAGGGTAAGCCCGCGCTCGAGGGCGGTTTCCAGCAGGGGCTGCAGGTAGGCGCCGGTCACGCGCGCATCGTCAGGCGGTGGCGTGATAGAGCAAGGCTGTGTCATGAAAGCGCAATACGATAGTCGGGAGTGGCTTTAATGTGATAAGCGAGGTAACACTTGGGGCGATACCAAGCTGGTAAAAAGAGCAACTGGCAGTATAACGGAAAGTCATTGATGCGGCGTTGGAACGGTTGGGGTGACGAGTCGATTACGGTGCAGCTGGAAGGGGAGGCCCGGGCCTTCCTCGGCGCACGGCTGGGCCGGGGCACGGCCCCGCAGGACGCGACCTTCGAACAAGCCTGCGCCGGCCTGCCTCCTGGCCGCCTGCCGCCGCATCCGCTGATCGACGCCAGCCCGGCCGTCCGCGCGCGTCACGCCCTCGGCCAGAGCCTGCCGGACTGGCTGCGCCTGCGCCACGGCCGCCTGGGCAATGTGCCCGACGGCGTGGCCTTTCCCGAATCCGGCGCCCAGGTGCGCGAGCTGCTGGCCTTCGCCGCCCGCCACGACGCGGTGGTCATCCCCTACGGCGGCGGCACCAGCGTGGCCGGCCACCTCGACGTGGGCCACAGTTCCAATGGCGGCCTGCGCCCGAGCCTCTCCATCGACATGGGCCGCATGCGCGCCATGATCTCGCTCGACCGCGAGGCGCAGCTGGCCTGCTTCGGCGCCGGCGTGACCGGCGCCGATCTCGAAGCGCAGCTGCGCGCCCACGGCTACACCCTGGGCCACTATCCGCAATCGTTCGAATACTCCACGCTCGGCGGCTGGATCGCCACCCGCTCGTCGGGACAGCAGTCGCTGCGCTATGGGCGCATCGAGCAGCTGTTCGCGGGCGGGCGCATCGAGACGCCGTCCGGCACCCTCGACATCCCGACTTTCCCGGCCTCGAGCAGCGGCATCGACCTGCGCGAGATGGTGCTCGGTTCCGAGGGCCGCCTGGGCGTGCTGACCCACGCCGTGGTGCGCATCAACCGCCTGCCCGAGCACGAAGCCTTTCATGCGCTGTTCTTCCCCGACTGGGAACATGCGGTGCAGGCGGCGCGGATGCTGGCCCAGGCACGCCTGGGACTGTCGATGCTGCGCCTGTCGAACGCCGGCGAGACGCGCACCATGCTGGCGCTGGCCGGCCATGGCCGCCAGGTCGGGCTGCTGGAGCGCTACCTGGGCTGGCGCGGCTGCGGCCCCGATAAATGCATGCTGCTGGTGGGCGCCAGCGGCGCCCGCGGCCAGGCGCGCGCGGCGCTGCGCGCGGCGGTCTCCCTGGCGCGGCGCCTGCACGGCGTGCACGTCGGCCGCGCGCTGGGCGAGCGCTGGCGCCGCAACCGCTTCCGCAGCGTCTACCTGCGCAATGCGGCCTGGGAGCTGGGCTATGCAATCGACACGGTGGAGACGGCACTGGATTGGCCGTACGTGACGCAGGCGGTGACGGCGATCGAGCAGGCGGCTGCGGCGGCGCTGGAGCCGTTCGGCGAACGCGTGCACGCCTACACCCACCTGTCGCACCTGTATCCGCAGGGCGCCAGCGTGTATTCGACCTTCGTCTACCGGCTGGCGGGCGACTACCAGGACGACCTGGCGCGCTGGCGCCAGTTGAAGGACCGGGTGTCGAGCGCGATCGTCGGCTGCGGCGGCACCATCAGCCACCAGCATGGTGTGGGCGTCGACCACGCGCCGTGGCTGGCGGCCGAGAAGGGCGAATTGGGACTGGGCGCCATGGGCGCGCTGTTCCGCCACTTCGATCCCGAGTGCCGCATGAATCCGGGCAAGCTGGTGACGCCATGAACAATGCCAACACCTTCCCGCCGGCGCGCGACTGGGACCTCCTGGTGATCGGTGGCGGCATCACCGGCGCCGGCATCCTGCTGGAGGCCGCGCGGCGCGGCCTCAAGACCTTGCTGGTCGAGCAGAAGGATTTCGCCTGGGGCACCTCGAGCCGCTCGTCGAAGCTGGTGCACGGCGGCCTGCGCTACCTGGCCTCCGGCAACCTGCGCCTGACGCGCGACGCGGTGCGCGAGCGCGAATCGCTGCTGCGCGCCGCGCCCGGCCTGGTCGAGCCGCAGGGCTTCGCCTTCGCCGACCATGGCACCGACGTCAAGCGGCGCCTGGGCTTCCTGGCCATGCTGCGCGTGTACGACATGCTGGCCGGCCGCCGCGAGCCGCACTGGGAGCGCCCGGAATCGTTCCGCATGCTGGCGCCCAATATCGGCGAAGCGCCGCCGCTGGCCGGCGGCATCCGCTACACCGACGCCAAGACCGACGATGCGCGCCTGGTGCTGCGCGTGATCGACGAGGCGCGCGCCCACGGCGCCGTGGCCTGCAACTATGTCACCGTGCAGTCGTTGGTGCGCGACGGCGGCAAGGTGCATGGCGCCATGCTGCGCGACGAACGCAGCCAGGCCGAGACGGCGGTGCGCGCACGGGTGGTGATCAACGCCACCGGCGCCTGGTCCGACCTGCTTGGCGGCGAGGCGGGCGGCGGCAAGCCCGATCGTGCGCCGCGCCTGCGGCCGCTGCGTGGGAGCCACCTGGTGCTGCCGGCCTGGCGCCTGCCGCTGGCCCAGGCGGTCAGCCTGCTGCATCCGGCCGACAGCCGCCCCGTGTTCGCCTTCCCGTGGGAGGGCGTGACCCTGGTCGGCACCACCGACGTCGACCACGAGGAAGGGGTGAACACCGAGGCGCGCATCACGCGCCCTGAATTCGACTACCTGATGGCGGCGCTGCACGCCCAGTTCCCGCAGCTCGGCTTGGGCGACCAGGACGTCGTCGCCACCTTCGCCGGCGTGCGGCCGGTGATCGACAGCGGCCAGCATGGCGCGCCGTCGTCCGAAAAGCGCGACCACTTCGTGTGGTCGGAGCCGGGCCTGGTGTCGGTCGCCGGCGGCAAGCTGACCACCTTCCGCTCGATTGCCCTCGACGTGCTGCGCCATGTGTCGCAGCAGCTGCCGGGCTGGCAGCTGCGCCCCGAGCGCGGCCCGATCTTCGCGCGGGTGTCGGTGCCGGCGCGCCATGACTTGCCTCCGACCGTGCTGCGCCGGCTGGCCGGCCGCTACGGCGTCCAGGCCAAGCCGCTGCTGCTGGCGGCGCGCAAGGGGGAACTGGAATGCATCCCGGGCACGCAGACCCTGTGGGCCGAGCTGCGCTGGGCCGCGCGCGCCGAAGCGGTCTACCAGCTGGACGACCTGCTGCTGCGCCGCACCCGGCTCGGCATCCAGCTGCCTGACGGCGGCCTCGAGCAGATGGCGCGCATCCGCGACATCTGCCAGCTGGAACTCGGCTGGGACGACGCGCGCTGGGAAGCGCAGGAGCGGCGCTACCTGGCCGAGTGGCGCAAGCAGTACGGCGTGCCGCCCGCCGCCTGACCGGACGTGATGCCTGACAGTCCGCGCGATCCACTGTTGCTGGCCATCGACAACGGCACGCAAAGCGTGCGAGCCTTGCTGTTCGACCTGCGTGGCGAGCTCGTGGCCAGGTCGCAGGTGGCGCTGGACGCCTACCGCTCGCCGCAGCCGGGTTGGCACGAACACGACGTCGACGCCTACTGGCAGGCGCTGTGCCAGGCTTGCCAGCAGCTATGGCTTGAACCTGGCGCCGCGCGCGCGCGCCTGGCCGGCGTCGCCGTCACCACCCAGCGCGGCACCGTGATCAATCTCGACCGCGACGGCCGCCCGCTGCGGCCCGCCATCACCTGGCTCGACCAGCGCTGTACTGACGCTGTTCCCCGGCTTGGGTCGCTGTGGCGCGCGGCCTTTCGGGTGGCGGGCGTGGCCGGCACGATGCGGCACCTGGTCGGCGAGGCCGAGATCAACTGGATCCGCGCCCACCAGCGCGAGGTCTGGGACGCCACCGACAAATTCCTGCTGTTGTCGGGCTACCTGAACTGGCGGCTTGGCGGCCGCTTCATCGATTCGAGCGGCTCGCAAGTGGCCTATATTCCCTTCGACTACCGGCGCCGGCGCTGGGCCGGGCCGCGCGCCTGGCAGTGGCAGGCACTGGCGATCAAACCCTCGATGCTGCCCGAACTGGTTCCGCCCGGCACGCGCCTGAGCGCCGTCACTGCGCAGGCGGCGCTGGACACTGGCATCCCGCAAGGTTTGCCGCTGCTGGCGGCGGCCGCCGACAAGGCCTGCGAGGTAATCGGCGCCGGCTGCTGCGCGCCGCACGTGGCATGCCTGAGCTACGGCACCACCGCCACCATCAACGTCACGTCGCGCCGCTACGTCGAAGCGGTGCGCTTCGTGCCGCCGTATCCGAGCGCGCTGCCGGATGCGTACAGCATCGAGCAGCAGGTGTTTCGCGGCTACTGGATGGTCAACTGGTTCAAGGAGCAGTTCGGCCACCACGAGCAATCGCGCGCGCTGCTGGAGGACGTGGCGCCGGAAAGGCTGTTCGATGAACTGGCCAGCAGTGTGCCGCCCGGATCGATGGGGCTGATGCTGCAGCCGTACTGGACGCCGGGCATCCGGCTGCCGGGGCGCGAAGCGAAAGGGGCGATCGTGGGTTTCGGCGACGTCCACACCCGCGCCCACGTGTACCGCGCGATCCTGGAAGGGCTGGCGTATGCGCTGCGCGAAGGGAAGGAGCGGATCGAGCGGCGCGGCGGGGTGCGCATTCTTGAGCTGCGGGTGTCGGGCGGCGGCTCGCAGAGCGATGCGGCGATGCAGCTCACGGCCGATATCTTCGGGCTGCCGACGGCGCGGCCGCATGTGTACGAGACGTCGGGACTGGGGGCGGCGATCGATGCCGCGGTGGGGCTTGGCCTGTATCCGGATTTTGCCAGCGCGGTCGCGGGCATGACGCGGGTCGGCAAGGTGTTCGAGCCGATTGCCGCCAACCGGGCGGTCTATGAGCGCTTGTACAAGGACGTGTATTTGCGGATGTACCGGCGGTTGCAGCCGATGTATCGCGATATTGCGCGCATCACGGGTTATCCGCGCGGAGCCTGATCCGATGCAAAAAGGGCTTTTCTGTCGCGGTCACAGAATTAGACTGAAGTCTCCATCTACTTCATCGGGAACACATCATGAACCGCAAAGAGGCCGATCATCACGCACATCAGCTCAATCCCGAGCATATCGCTCGCAAGCTGGCGCTCGATAACCGATCAAGGCAGCTCAATCCCAAGGACCCGGTCTATCATCTGTGCCGCAGCGCCCCGCAGCCAAAGCAAAAGACGAAGTAAGTCCGTAAAGGAAGAGGTAATGGCAAGAAAAAAGGCGAGTGATGGCGTGCAGGCCACCATCGAACGGTTGACTGGAGAAATCGCATGCCCGCCATATTTGCGGGATGCGCTCAACAAGTACTGGCGGCATGATCGTTTGACCGGCGGCCAGGGGCGACGGCGAGCGGCTAACGACGACGCAACGTTGAATCAACTGGCGGACGTCGACCTCGACAATCTGGTGCACAACCTGCTGGACCTCGATGCGCTGTTCCTCGGTGACACCGGCAAGGTCATCGACGTCGTCACTGGCGTCATGGATATGCACGATCTGGACGAAGAGCTCGCCAGCATCGAAGGCGTCATGCAGCGCCGCATGGAAATCTATCGCCACTGGCTGGATCGCATGGCGTCGGTGCGCGCCACGCTCGCGCAGCCGGGCCTTGACCTGAGGACGGAGCGGCTGGAAGACCGGTTATCGACTGGCGGACGGGAGGCCGCGCGCACCATTCCCTCCTTTGCACTACATGCGCTGCATCTGCAGGAAGCGAGCGAGGCCAAGGGGGGCGCGCCGAGCGCCGCCGACTACGTCGAGCGTGCCGATGCCTATCTCGCACTGGGAGACCTGGCCAGTGCGGACAGGAATGCCTGCCTTGCCGTCGGACAGGACTCGTCCTGCGCGCGCGGCTGGTTCATTCGTGTGGTGGTCGCCTTGCGACGCCGCCAGGAAGCGACGCGTGCTTATCGCCGCAAAGTCATCGAGGCGCAGGAATTCGCCGAACCGGCGTCCGCACACGAGCGTTGGGCCATGGACCTGGCGGACGAGGCAGCCGGCAACGCCCAGGATCAGCATCAGACTTTGCTGATGATCTTGCCTCAAGCAATCGTCCATTGGCCGCGTACGGCGAAGCGGCATGACCATGCGGCACTATGGAAGCAGGTGCGTAGCTTGTTCATCGACAGCATGTTCGCAATCGTGGCTCACGATACCCAGCGCTTCGGCACCTCGCAACAATGGGCGCGCGTCAATGGACTTGAGCCCGAGTGGGCGCTGGAGCGCGTTAAACATCCGTATGCGTTCAGTTCAGGCCTGACGGAAAAACCACCATTTACAACGGAGGAAGCGCTGGCCATCGGGGACCTCCTGGCTGAATACGATGCGCACCCGAGGAATTTCTTTGAATTTTTCGACAACGAAAGAATCGGCATCGAATTTCGCTTGTTCCATCTGCGCCATGTCCTGGGTATGGACGGAGGCGATGCTCACTGGGAGCGGCTGCAGGTCGCGGTCGCGGAGAGTCCTTCCAGATGGCGGGTTGATCAACTGATGAGGGATCCGGTCGCCGCGCGGCTGTGGCAGGCGCATTACTGCCATCGCCGCGGCGCCACGGCGCTCATGGACACTTGCGCACAATGGCTGCGCGAAATCGAGGACATCGACAAGGGACGGCTTCGATTCCAGGTGCTCAGACAGTACGCCTATTTGTACCACCACCAGTTCGCGCGAAGAGAATTCGGTGCTTGCGGATTGGTGGCAGAGAACGCCGTCGCATTGTTCGATGGTGCGTTATCGCTGGGTGAATGGTTCGGGCATGAAGTGCATCCCTACGACGATTCGATCGGCATGCCGCTCAGTCACCGCCGCTATTGGGAGTATCTTGCCGCAATCGCGGCCGTCGTGCAGCGCAGGGAGGGCGCGGCGCTCTCGGTCCAGGCAGAGGCCATACTGGCCAACGAAGGCCATTGGCGAGCCCTCTTTACCGACGAGGCCACCTGGTTCTGGACAGCGTCGGAGGAATACGAAGAAGGTGGCGGCGAAGATTGGCCGGAACCACCCTATGGAATCGATCTTCGGCAATCCGACAGCTGGACAAGCGAAGGCGCAGCGCACGCCGTGCCGGCAGCGACGCCTCCCGAGCCCGTATCGCTGCCTCCAGATTGCCGGTCTTGAAGGCGCTTTGAGCTGCAGGCGACGCGGACAGTCGAGCTAACGTCAGGGAAAATGCTCGGCGTCGGGCGGCGGCGCCACCCATGCGTGCTTGCGTTCTTCGTACACCGACACCGTCGGCGCCGGGAACAGCGGATCGGCGAAGGCGCCGATCGGGATGGCGATGGTGTCCTCGGCACCCTCGGTCTGGAAATAGACGGTCGCGCCGCAGGTGGGGCAGAAGTGAAAATGCGCGCGCGATCCTTCATCGCCCACCAGCGCGAAACTGGTCGAAGCGCCCGACACGACCACCTGCTCGCGCCGGAACTTGGCCTGCGCCGCGAACACGCTGCCGCTGCGGCGCTGGCAGTTCAGGCAGTGGCAGATCGAGATGCGCAGCGGTTCGCCGCTCGTACGGGCGATCAGCTGGCCGCAGCTGCAGGAGGCAAGGCGCGCTGGCATGAAGGCTCCGCGGGGATCGGGTTGGCAACGGATGAACTCAGAGCGACCAACTATAAACCACCTGCATGCCACCCGACTTTGCGGTACGGCACGTGCGGGTGAGGGCGTCGATCGCCTCCTTCATCGTGTATTCGGGAAGGGCCTGGGCCATGGTTTGTCGTCGCGCCGCCTGGGCCCTGTTGCGCGCCCGATCCTTGCGCAGCCCCGGACTGAATAGCCACATGCACAGGATGAAAGGCGAAAATACCAGGGAAAACAGCAGGCGCGAGGCGCCGTTCCCGGCCTTGCGCAAGAACGCTCGCCCTGGCGGACTGGCAGGAGGCGCGTCGAGCGCAGGAAGGGCGTCGCACCAGATCCGATGCAGTTCGGCCGTGCGCCCGGGCGGGATTGCTGCGAAGAGCTCGGTGAACGCGGCGTTCATCACGTGGATCCCGGCGGTCGAAGCGGCCGATATCGGAACCAGGTCACTCTGGATCGATGCGGAAAAGCGCTGCGCGGGAAGCTTCAGGATCGAAGAGGCGCTCGACATGAGCAGGTCGAGGGCAGCGTCGGACAGGTGAAACGACAGGTCGGCATGCGCCGCCACGAACGGTTCGTCGCCGTCCAGACGGCCATTGCCGCTTTCCCAGCCGGCCGCGATCCGCGCCGTATCACCAGTATAGAAATTGATCAGCAGGCCCATTGGATTTTATCAAGCATGCAATCGTCAATGCGCCATCCCGCCCCGCGCCTGCTCCCACGTGGCCCCGGCCTGCGCCGCCACCACCTGGTTGCGCCCGCGCGCCTTGGCCTCGTACATCGCGCGGTCGGCCGAGATGAAGAAGGTGCGAATATCGTCGAACAGCGTCGGCACGATGCAGGCCACGCCGATGCTGAGCGTCACCACGCCGGGGCCATCGGCGCGCGGGTTCGGAATCGCCAGGCGTTCGATGTGGGCCCGGATCGCCTCGCCAAGGTGCACGGCTGCGCTGGATGCGGTATCGGCCAGCAGCACGACGAACTCCTCGCCGCCATAGCGCGCGGCCAGGTCGGTCGGGCGCATCGCGTGCGATTGCAGCGCTTCGGCGATGGCTTGCAGGCAGGCGTCGCCGGCGGCGTGGCCCAGGCTGTCGTTATAGCCCTTGAAATGGTCGACGTCGAGCACGATCAGCGACAGCGGCTGGCCGCTGCGGATGGCGCGCTGCCATTCCTTGTCCATGAAGGCGTCGAAATGGCGGCGGTTGGCGATGCGCGTCAGCGGGTCGACCAGGGCGGCGCGCTGCAGCGCCGTCTCGGACTGCTTGTGGTGGGTGATGTCGTGCAGCAGGGCGACGAACAGCGCTTCGCCGCCCGCCATCGGCGACAGGCTCAGGTCCATTGCGCGCAGGACGCCGTCCGACTGGCGCACCAGCACCTCGCGCGTGCCGCGGCAGCGCGCGGTCGCCTCCGGGTCGAGCGGCTGGGCGAAATAGTCGGCGTAGTCGTAGGCGGCGGGCGGCTCGACCAGGTCGGCCAGCAGCTCGCCTTCGAGCACTTCCTTGGGCTGCGACAGGAAGCGTTCGCAGGCCGGGTTGGCGTAGACCACGCGGCCTTCGCAGTCGACCAGCATCAGGCCTTCGTCCATGCCGTCGACGATCAGCTGCAGGCGTTCGACCTGCTGCTTCTGGCTTTCGCTGCTGCTGCGCAGGCGCAGCTGGGCGCGCACGCGGGCGCACACCTCGGCCATGCGCACCGGCTTGGCGATGTAGTCGGCGGCGCCGGTGTCGAAGCCGGCGACGATGTCCTCGGTCTCACCGCAGGCGCTGACGAAAATGACGGGGATGTGGGCGGTGTCGGGCTGGCGCTTCAGGCGGCGGCAGATTTCCAGGCCGTCGAGGTCGGGCAGGATGACGTCGAGCAGGATCAGGTCGGGCTGGACGCGGGTAGCGATGTCGAGCGCGCGCTTGCCGGAACTGGCGACGAAGGTCTGGTAGCCCTGCTGGCGCATCATGTCCTGCAGCAGCCCGAGGCTATCGGGAGCGTCGTCGACGATCAGAATCGCGGATTGGCGCGCCGGTGCGGCGAGCGCTAGGGCAGGATGCATCATCGGTGTCTGGCAGACCTCATCAGTGACGAGAAATCATACTCTTTTACACGCGGATTTTGGACAATTAACGTTGCCTAAAATCCACGACCTGATGCAATCGTTGCACTGTTGCAACTGACCCGCCATTGGACCGGCCTTGCCCCGTAAATGATACCGGTATCGACTGACAGTCGACAAAAAAACGGGGCCGCATCTGCAGCCCCGTTCAAGCTTACAGCATGCCGGCAATCAGCTTGCCGAGGACCGCGATGCCTTCGCGGATGCGCTCAGGCGGCACGGTCACGAACGACAGGCGCAGCGTGTTGGTGGCTGGGTTGTTGGCGTAGAACGGCGCGCCCGGCACGAAAGCGACGCGTGCGGCCAGCGACTGTTCCAGCAGCTTCATGGCGTCGACCTGCTGCGGCAGGGTGACCCAGATGAACATGCCGCCTTCCGGCTTGGTCCAGCTCACGCCGGCCGGGAAGTGCTCTTGCATCGCGTCCAGCATCACCTGGCATTGGTCGCCGTACAGCTGGCGAATGGTCGGGATGTGCTGGTCCAGGAAGCCGTCCTTGACGACCTCGTGCACCACCATCTGGGTCAGCTGGGCGGTGTGCAGGTCGGCCGCCTGCTTGGCCAGCTCGAGGCGGCGCACCAGCGGCAGCGGGGCGCAGACATAGCCCAGGCGGATGCCCGGGGTCAGCACCTTCGAGAACGAGCCCATGTAGATCACGCCGTCCGGGTTCATCGTGACCATCTTCGGGCTCGGCTCGCCTTTATAGCTCAGCGAACCGTAGGGATCGTCCTCGATCAGCGGCACGCCGAGGCGGGCGCAGGTTTCCACCAGTTCCTGGCGACGCTCCACCGACAGCGAGCGGCCGGTCGGGTTCTGGAAGTTCGGCAGCGCGTACAGCATGCGCGCGCCTTCGGCGACGGCGTCGATCGACGACGGCACCAGGCCGTGTTCGTCGGTATCGACCGACTTGAATTCAGGACGGTAGACCGAGAACGCCTGCAGGGCGCCCAGGTAGCTCGGGGTTTCGACCAGCACGCGGCTGCCTTCGTCGATCAGCACCTTGCCCAGCAGGTCGAGCGCCTGCTGCGAACCCGAGGTCATCAGGATCTGTTCCGGCAGGATGGTCGAACCCGCCGTCGACAGCGAACCGGCAATCCATTCACGCAGCGGCGCATAGCCATCGGTCGGGCCGTATTGCAGGGCCACTTTACCGTTGTCGCTCAACACCTTGTCGTAAGCCGCCTTCATGCGCTCGACCGGGAAGGTGGCTGGCGATGGCAGGCCACCGGCGAAGGAAATGATTTCCGGACGCTGGGTGATCTTCAGGATTTCGCGGATGAAGGAGCTTTGCAGCTGCTGGGCGCGTTCCGAGAACTGCCACTGGATGGGATTGGGGTTTTCGATTTTCATACTTGTCTCACAGGAAGAGGCACGGTCGTGCCGGGCCATTATAAAACACGCTGGTAGGCGGCTTCTGTCGGCGAATAGGGCCGGATAAGCCTTATCCGAGCCCACCACAGTAATTGAATTGCAGACAAATTAACGCCGGTAGTTACCGCCCGATCCGCTGTTTTATGCCACTTCGACGATCATTTCGATCTCGACGCAGGTGCCGCGCGGCAGCGCAGCGACGCCGAAGGCCGAACGGGCGTGCTTGCCGGCGTCGCCGAACACTTCGCCGATCAGTTCCGAGGCGCCATTGGTGACCAGATGCTGTTCGTTGTAGTCCGGGGTCGAAGCGACCAGGCTCATCAGCTTGACGATGCGCTTCACGCGGCTCAGGTCGCCGCCGACGGCTTCCTGCAGGGTGCCGATCAGGTCGATCGCGACCGAGCGCGCGGCGGCCTGGCCGTCGGCGGTGGTCTTGTCGCGGCCCAGGATGCCGGCGTTGATGCTGCCATCCTTGTTCTTGGCGATGTGGCCAGAGATGAACACGAGGTTGCCGGTCTGGACGTACATGACGTAGGCCGCGGCCGGGGTTGCCGGCGCTTCCAGGGTGATGTTGAGTTCTTTGAGTTTGTCGTAGACGGACATGGTGTTTTCCCAATGGTGCGTGAATGAAGCCGGTATTGTACGTCGAGCGGAGCCCATGCACACCGGATGGCTCGGTCAGGCAGGCCGGCGCCGCACTTGCAGCCGGCGGCCCGCGAACACGACGCCAATGACGGCCAGCGCGAACAGGCTGTTGTGCAGGGTGAGCGCTTCGCCCAGCAGCAGGGCCGCGCCGACCAGGCTCAGGAAGGGCTGCAGCAGCTGCACCTGGCCGACCCGGGCGATCCCGCCCAGGGCCAGGCCGCGGTACCAGAAAAAGAAGCCGATGACCATCGAGAACACGGTCACGTAGGCCAGGCCGAGCCAGGCCGCCGCGCCGACGCCGGCCAACGAATCCATGCCGGCATGCCAGCGCCAGGCCAGCAGCGGCGCCACCAGCGGCGCGGCCAGCAACAGCGCCCAGCAAATCGTCTCCGGTCCGCCCAGGGTGCGCGACAGTTTTCCGCCCTCGGCATAGCCGACTGCGCCGGCGGCGACGGCGCCGAACATCAGCAGGTCGGCCGCGTGCAGCGCGCCGCCGCCCTGCGACAGCGCGAACCCGACCACCAGGGCCGCGCCCAGCACCGACATCGCCCAGAAACCGGTGCTGGGCCGTTCGTCGCCGCGCAGCGCCGCATACAGGGTCGTCATCAGGGGCAGCAAGCCCGCCAGCACCGCGCCGTGGGAGGCCGGCACATGGCGCAGCGCCAGCGAGCTCAGGAGCGGAAAGCCTACCACCACGCCCAGCATCACCAGCGCCAGCGGCCGCAGCGCGGTGAGAGGCGGCAGCGGCGCACGGCGCCAGGCCAGCCAGGCGCCGGCCAGCAGCGCCGCGCCCAGGGCCCGGCCCAGGGCAACGAACAGCGGATCGAGTTCGGCCACCGCCATGCGGGTAAATGGCAAGGTCAGGCTGAACATCGCCACGCCCACCAGGCCAAGCAGCATGCCGCGCGTCTCGTCGTGGCTGGCAGTCTGGATGGGGCGGGCGAGGGTGGTCATCGGGTGTCCTTGGTCGGGCTTGCGGCAGGGAGGTAGTAGGACTATCCTAGCCGGACGGACCAATACAGTCCCAGTACACTTGAGCCGATAATTTGCCCACTGTGGTGGTGAAATGACCAATACACCAAGCTTTGCGCTGCTGCGCGATTCCGGCGAGCCGCTGGCCGACCAGATCGTGCGTTCGGTGGTGGCGCGCGTCGACGAGCGCCTGCTGCGCCCCGGCGCGCGCATGCCGTCGATCCGCCGCTTCGCCGCCGATCACGGGGTGTCGCCGTTCACGGTCGTGGCCAGCTACGACCGGCTGGTGGCGCAGGGCTACCTTGAATCGCGCCGCGGCGCCGGCTTTTTCGTGCGCGAGCGCCAGGCGCCCGCGCACAAGTCGCCGTTGTCGCAGCCGGCCCCGGTGCCGGCCGAACTCGACATCGCCTGGCTGGTGCGCAGCATGTTCCGCCAGGCCCCGCTTGGGTTGGCGCCCGGCTCCGGCGTGCTGCCGGCCGATTGGCTCGATGGCGCGGCGGTGGCCAATGCGCTGCGCGCGCTCAGCCGCCAGAACTGCGACGGCTTGCTCAACTACGGCTCGCCGCACGGCTTCTTGCCACTGCGCCAGCAGCTCCAGCTGAAGCTGGCCGAGCTCGAGATCGAAGCGGCCCCCGAGCAGCTGGTGACCACGCTCGGCGTGACCCAGGCGCTCGACTTGGTGGCGCGCGCATTCTGCCAGCCGGGCGACACGGTGCTGGTCGACGATCCGGCCTGGTTCCTGATGTTCGGTTCCTTCGCGGCGATGGGCCTGAAGGTGGTTGGCGTGCCGCGCCTCGCCGACGGTCCCGACCTGGCGCGGCTCGAGGAGCTGGCGGCGCTGCATCGTCCGCGCCTGTTCGTCATCAACTCGGTGCTGCACAATCCGAGCTCGACCTCGATCTCGGCGGCCAAGGCCTTCCAGGTGCTGCGCCTGGCCGAGCAGCACGAATTTTTGGTGGTCGAGGACGACATCTACTGCGGCCTGCACCCGGGCGGCGCCACCCGCCTGGCCGCGCTCGACGGCCTGCGGCGCGTGATCTACCTGGGCGGCTTTTCGAAATCGATGGCGGCCAACCTGCGGGTCGGTTTTGTCGCCGCTTCGCGCGAACGCGCCGCGCTGCTGGCCGACCGCAAGATGCTGGCCACACTCAGCACCAGTGACATCGGTGAGCGCGTGGTCTATAAAATCCTGGCCGAAGGCCACCACCGCAAGCACCTGGACCGGCTGCGCGCCCGCCTGGACGCGGCGCGGCCGGCTGCGCTGCGCCGCCTGGAGACGCTCGGGATGCGGGTCGAGCCGGCGCCGGCGGCCGGCATGTTCCTGTGGGTCGATGCCGGCCTAGACACCAATGCGCTGACGGCGCGCGCCATGCAGCACGATTTGCTGCTGGCGCCGGGCAGCCTGTTCTCGCCCAGCCAGCAGCCGTCGACCCGGATGCGGCTGAACCTGGCGGCGCTGCAGGATCCGGCCGTGTGGCGCTTCCTGGAGGCGCGGGGCGATTGATTGCTCCGGAATGCTAGCCGGATTGCTCTCCTGGGCAGCCGCCGGCCGCCATCATCTTGTCGAATCCCGCCATGATCTGCTCGTTCGTCAGGTCTTGCTTGTGGGTGGCGATCGACCAGCGGTGGCCGAACGGGTCGGCGACCTGGCCGTAGCGGTCGCCCCAGAACATGTCGGACAGCGGCATCGTCGGCTTGGCGCCTGCTTCAAGGGCCTGTGCCCAGACAGCGTCGGCGTCATTCACGTAGAGATGGATGACCACGGGCGTGCCCTGCAGGGCCAGCGGCCCGCGGCTGCCAAAATCGGGAAAATCGTCGGCCAGCATGATGTGCGAGTCGCCGATACGGATCTCGGCATGCATGAGCTTGCCGCCCGGCCCCGGCATGCGGGCGATCTCGACCGCGCCGAAGGCCTTCTGGTAGAACGCGATCGCCTCCGCCGCGCCTTCGCAGACCAGGTGCGGGGTGACGGTACGGTAGCCTTCCGGGATGGGACGCACTGCCTGGTTCATGGTGTTCTCCTGTGCTGTGGTGGATGGGGTGCTGCTCTCACGACGACGAACGGGGATGGCAGGATTCGACACACTGGCGCAAAAAAAGTGCGATTTTTATCAAGGCACGATATTTCTTGTCAAAAATACTCTTGAAATCCTTCGGGGCATCCTTATATGCCTCCGAGTCTGACCAACCCCCCTATGTTTTTAACGAGGAACAAGATGGCGAACGCCGAAAAAGAAACCCTTGGCTTCCAGGCAGAAGTAAAACAGCTGCTGCAACTGATGATCCACTCCTTGTATTCGAACAAGGAGATCTTCCTGCGCGAACTGATCTCGAACGCGTCCGACGCGGCCGACAAGCTGCGCTTCGAGGCGATCAACAACGACGCCCTGTACGGCAACGACCATGAACTCAAGATCAGGGTCTCGTTCGACAAGGATGCGAAAACCATCACGATCTCGGACAACGGCATCGGCATGAACCGCGACGAGGTGATCTCGCACCTGGGCACCATCGCCAAGTCGGGCACCAAGGAATTCTTCAGCAAGCTGTCGGGCGACCAGCAGCAGGATGCGGCCCTGATCGGGCAGTTCGGCGTGGGCTTCTATTCGGGCTTCATCGTGGCCGAGAAGATCGTCGTCAATACCCGCCGCGCCGGCGCCTTCGCCGAACAGGGCGTGCGCTGGGAATCGCGCGGCGAGGGCGACTACTCGATCGAGCAGATC
>Ga0265798_10005969_pt1 | contig 16141 bp, 16 predicted proteins | sample P3T30metagenome_FD_192430 | JGI IMG/M metagenome (GOLD analysis project Ga0265798, IMG submission 192430) | Plant litter microbial communities from East Loma Ridge, Irvine, California - P3 T30 | ecosystem: Environmental > Terrestrial > Plant litter > Unclassified | place: USA: California... | reverse complement strand
CGTAACTCTCGCTCGGTGGGAGCCTGGGAAGGGCGATTTAGATACAGTGCATTAGCCATTGAAAGGTCTGTTTTCAGAGCTGTCAGTGCGATGAATCGATGGCCTTCATTGCGCAGACGCCCGGCAAATGTCTGGTCAATGTCCGCAGAACGTTTCCCGTTCGTCGCGACAGACTGCAAGTGGAATTCGTGAACGTTGGCACCAGTGATGCCTCCAGAAATGTCAAGATCGAGTATTAATTGCACAGGGTCGTGGAGTCTCATAGCTTGTTGCTCGTCAATACTCAATTGATAAGTCACGAGAGTTGGACTCAAAGCGGATCGGATGATCACTGTCAAGGCATCCTTGTCGCGGAACAATGTCAAACGTAAAGTGACGTCCTCGGGGCTTCGAAAATGCCTGATGCCCATCAAAAACTTCGCGCGGACTTCTCCATCTCTCTCCTCGACGTGGAAGAGGTATAAATGCGTCGTAGTTAGCACCAAGAGATGTGTTGGATCTGTGGGCGCCGTCGCAATATCCACAACCCAGCTCGATACGTCGGATACTTTTACATCGACATCTTGCAGCTTGTCTGCGCCCAAGTTGACATCGTAGAGCACCACTGAGCGCCTTTTCGCAACAACGATGGTATTCGGGTTGCAGACCCATAGTAAACGTGCCCATCCATCGTCTAGATTAGTCTTAGCCGGGTTCTCTTCGTCAGGCGAGGACGAACATATGCACGTAGCGTCGGAAGACTGTCTGCTGCGGAACTCCCAAACGCGCCACTTCCCATGCTGATCGACCATGGCAAATTGCCGAGGGAACCAAGGATTGAACGCGGCGTCTGCGTGGGACACCCCCTGATTTTGACCAGTTGATCTCTCAAACAACATTCTAAGCCGCAGACGCATTGGACCAGCTTCCTGCAGTATCGGCTTGAAAATGGACACCCGGCTGTTCGTCCGGATGGCAAGAAGATTTTCGCCACTCTCTAGCGGTTGCGCAAAGAGGATTTGCTGTGCAGGCGAGCCTTCGCTCCGCCAAGTCGTCTCTTCGCCAATAACAACAGGTACTTCCAGCCAGACATCTCTGCTGTCATCCCAGCCCTGCTTTTGCAGTTGCACCTGCGCGACTCGCACATCACTACCGGTTGACCCTGCTGCAAAGGCTACGAGCTGGGTCGACCTTCTGATAGATTCGTCGAAAACACGACCGAATGAAAGCAGCTGTCCCTTGACAGGATCGTGACGACGAGTGGCGTCTTCGATAGCCTCGGAGGCACCAATTAGTGGCCGCAAAAGCGACGCAGCGGGTTGAAGACTTGGGACCAAGTTGACCAGCTCTGCAATCTGTTTGTCGCGAAGAATATGTGGCGGATTCGCATGATTGAATGCGGTTTTCGTGGGCACCACTCGTGGTGATATCTGCGAAGGAACAGCTATTTCTGAACCTTCGACTAGCTTCAAGACGCGCGGTTGATCCGGGATTCTTCCAAAATGCCAGGTCTGTTCCTCGCTCTGGTAAAAGGCGTTTCCAAAGTGGCCGTAGGGCAGGCCATTCCAGTCCTGATCAGCCATTTGGCTTGATTGTTCTACAAGTCCGTGCAAAGTCAAGTTCTATCGCGAACATGGTACGGTTGTTGATCCACGGTGAGTAGTGCTAGAAAGCCAGGAAGTGGCGTCAAGAGTCTTTCCAGTCGTTTTCCAGTGGTGTGAGTTTTGTAGTATTGTGGGAGAATAATGGCGGTGCTAGAGAACAATACCTGTGCAGACATGAAGATGTGAGTGAAGACGACGAGGGAAGTCCAAGGGTTTGCAAAAGAGAGCGGCCCGCGTTGCTACGCCAAAAGCTTTGTTGTCACGCCAGGACTTCACACGCGACATCACACGAACACACCCGCTTTGCGACTATTACATATCGCAACCACAGCACACCCGCGCAACACATCGCAATCGCTCACGACCATGGCAGCCATACCAGCAACACCCAGCCGTTTCGGCTCGTCTTTTTCGGGCGCCTTGCAAGCACCATACAACACCGATGCGCTATCGATGGCAGATAGCCTCCCTTCTGTCGACTTCGGCTTCAACGACCTGCGCGATCGCATGACAGCTTTCACCCACCGATTCGACGACTTTATCCAGCGTGGCCGCCAGCGCGTACTCGAAGAACGCAACGCCTTCCGCATGCATGTGGCCGAACTCGAAGGTGAGTCGCAAAACAGGAGAACCACACCAGCAACTCGCGACTAACAAACAACACCAGAAACCCAACGCACGCGCCGCCAAGCAATCCTCAACCTCGAATCGCAATCCTCATCCCACGCCGAGACGCTCGAGAAAGAAAGCGCCGAAACCTCCGAAATGCACGCCGCCATCTCGACCCTCATGGCGCAGAAAGAAGACCACGTCGCCCGCCGAACACAGCTGCAGGACGAAATTGCCGCGACGCAGACGCAGATCAGGCAGCGTCGCGAAGCGCAAGCGGCGCACCAGCGGGCTCTCGATGCGCAGGCGAGGCATAACCTGCCCGAGCTGAGGTTCTGGGAGACGTGTCTTGGGCTGCGGATTGAAGGAGCAGATGATGGCGGGGAGCGGCTGAGGTTCTGCTTTGAAGGGCTGGATGGTAAGGAGGATGGGAAGGATGCTTGGTTTGAGATTGATACAGGGGCGAGTGATTTCGAGGTTGTAGGGACGAAGCCGAGGCTCGAGGCGGAAGAGGTGGAGGCTGTTGTGGAGAGGGCGAACGAGTCGAAGGAGTTGAATGGGTTGCTGAAAGGCATGAGGGGACTTTTGATTGATGCTTTGAGGGGTTAAAGTACGAGTGCGTGGAGTTTCTTTCTTTATTTACGACGAGTCAAACGAGATACCCAGTGAACGAACGAAGCGCGAATTGAGACAGCAGAAGACACTTGGGTCATGAGTTTCTTATTATACGCACTGGCATACTTATACATGGATTTTACTGTGCATCCATCAACACCTTCGTCCAATCATGTGCCTCCCACCTTTTCCTGAAATGCTCGACCCTCCTATCATGCCTCTCCCACCGACCTTGCTTCTTAACAGTCTCAGGTCCGCGATCCAGCATGCCTCCAAGGATTTCCCTCGCAAAGAGGTCTCCCTTAGGCCACCTCCGCTCATCCTCAACTACATGCCCCAAACCGCCATCAAGCGAGAACCACACGTGGAAGTATGGCATCTCCTTGGCCAAAGCCTTGCGGAAAGCCTGCTTGCCATACCCGGGCTTCTGCGTCAAAGCCTGGGTGTCAATAACGGGCTTGTGTTGGCTCCACTCCTCGTCGGCGGCAAGAATCGCTTCTTTGAAGTATGCGGGCGCATTGTCGGCGAGGTGGTGGGGAAGTGGGACGGCAACCATTGCGGCGTGCCCCTTACGCGAAGCGGCGAAGGCGGCGTTTTCGTAAAAGATGACGCTCTTGTCTTGAGATGCGTAGAAGCGGGTGAGCGATTTCATAAAGTTGCGGATTTCCTCCCACTCGTCGTCGTCGCATTCGAGCAGATTGTGGCGATGCTGTAGGGGAACGATGACTGCGCCGTACTTGGCGAGCTCCGGCTCAGTCTGCAACGTCAGGTATGTTCGAGTCGCGAGACTGATGACGGGTGCGGTTGGTGGCTGAGGGGGGTCCGACTCTTCGTGATAACATAGAGGACACGACGCAAGAGCTCTCTGAGTCTTCTGGAAGTCCCCAATGGCGGTGTTGCGCAGGTTGGACTCGGATTTGACGACTTTTTTGCTGAGATTGGCAGCGTTGTCGTTCATGTAGTCAAGGTCGTTCTTGAACTTTGAGTCTTTGGCAATGCGTTCTGCAAAGTTACGTCCCTCGCCGCCAAACGCGCCGCGAGTGCGTTTCTCGTTGCGCACCATGTCTTCAATGCTCATGTCTTCGTTCTCGACAACAAGTCCTCGCTCGCGGCCTCGCTTCCCGTTGACTGCTGTGACTTCGCCGCTGCGATCGCCTGCTAACTGTCGGTTGTCCATGTTGCTCAAGACGACTACGTCTGATTGAGCGGCATTCCCTGCACTGGCCGCAGTTGCAATATTGTATTCTTCTTCGAGTTTGGCGGCGTTTGGCGCCTTCATAAGCTTGGCCTTCATGAGCTGAGCCTTGAGTTTGTTGAGCGCAGATGGGTCTAATGGAACGGTAGTAGACGGTGGTGCTGCCTCCGCCATACGCTCGCCTTGGGTGGCTGGTGCTGGAGGTTCTGGGTCGGTATGTGTCGCAGACTCCCTTCGAAGCCCAGCTTTCATTTTCCGTTCTTGGTAAAATTCGCCACTCGGTTTCTCGAGACCAACATAGTCTTTGCCGTACATCTTCCGCCTATCCATCTCACGCTCCTCCTCCCTAGCATCGTCAAAATCGCGAAGGTCGCCGTACGTTTGCAAGGCAACGTCCTCAACCGGCTCTTTGTTCTCCTCTGCCTTTCTATACACATTTTTTAGCTTCGTCATGCGCCATGAGCTACCACCGTCGCCAAAAGTGTAGCCAACTTCGTGCTGCGCCGGCTTATCGTCTACTGCTGCACTGGCTCCCTCCTCGCCATCCGAATCAAAGTCGCGCTGCAAGTCCGCCAGATTTTGATTGGCCTGATCCCCCTGTATCTTGAAGTCGTGTGTCTCTTTCGCAGCCACAAATTGGCCTTTGGGTTCTTCACGCTTCTTCCGCTGCACATAATCAACGTCGAGTTGGCCCGGCTCTTGCATCCACGAATCGCGCTGCACTTTGCTCTCCTTCAACTCCGATCCACGCGAGTCGGAAGTCTCTTCTTTGGGAGGTGCAGTACCAGCTTCCTTCTCGACCCAATCGTCATCGCCGTCGGAATCGAACACCTTCACTTCCTCTTCCGGCTTCTTGTCGCGTCGGGGCGATCGACTGCGATGTCTTTTGCTGTGTCGTTTCCCGCTGCTGCTATCTTCGTTCTTGTCGTCACGGTCGCGGTGTCTTTTGTGCCCATGTCTTCGTTCATCCTCGCGTGATCCGTCTCTGTGTCGGTGCGAGCGGTGGTGGTGATGTCGGTGCGAGCGGTCCTTGTCTCTGCTGCGGCTTCGATCGCGTCGGCTGCGGTGATGTGATTCACGCGGTTTGCTACTCTCTGCGAGCTCGCGCTCGAAATCTTCCAGACCCATCGTCGATGTTGTTGGTAGAATAATCAGGATTGTCGCAAAGCGTGGTGCTGTTGCTTGCTTGCGTGTGCAGGTGAGGGTCCAGCAACTTGACTTTGCGGAGAAGCTCAAAGTCGAGATGATTTTCTGTTTGTGAAAGAACATCGTCATCTTCACGTGCTTTTAGCAACAACATCAAACATTCTCGACTTGCTACACTCTCGGAACGAATCACACGAACCATTCCACGACAATCTCTCCAGCAGGAAATCACCGAATTCGACCCTCAAGCTCCCCAACACATCCGCCTACCCCTCCATTCCACCCTCACCATGGCCTCTCAGCAGCAGAAACCGCCTGTCGCCATTGTCTGCGTAGGCATGGCAGGATCCGGAAAGACTACCTTTATGCAGCGCATCAACTCTCACCTACACACAGCTCACACCGAATCACCCAAAACCGTCGCGCCGCCTTATGTGATCAACCTGGACCCCGCTGTACGCAGTGTGCCCTTTGACTCAAACATCGATATCCGCGACTCGGTCAACTACAAGGAGGTTATGAAGCAGTACAACCTAGGCCCGAACGGTGCCATCCTCACTTCCTTGAACCTCTTCAGCACCAAGATCGATCAAGTCATGTCTATCCTGGAGAAACGCTGCCTGCCTCAACCAAGTAGCGAGGAAGAGAAGACCACAGAGCAAGAAGAGCCCGCGGCTCCCACAACGGAGCATATCATCGTCGACACGCCCGGCCAAATCGAAGTGTTCGTCTGGTCCGCCTCGGGCTCCATTCTGCTGTCCTCGCTCGCCTCGTCCTTCCCCACCGTCATCGCCTACGTGATTGACACCCCGCGCACGACTGAAAACACCTCCACCTTCATGAGCAACATGCTGTACGCAATCTCGATCCTCTACAAGACAAAACTGCCCATGATCCTCGTCTTCAATAAGACAGACGTCAAGCAGCCCACGGAAGCGATCGACTGGATGCGCGACTTCGAGACCTTCCAAGCAGCTGTGCGAGCGGAAGAGGAGGAGGAGCGCGAGGGCAGCGGGTACATGGGCAGTCTGCTCAACAGCATGAGCCTGGTGCTCGAGGAGTTCTACAACCAGCTCAGTGTGGTCGGCGTGTCTTCGATGACGGGTGACGGCGTGGACGACTTCTTCGACGCTGTGAAGGACAAGCGCGAGGAGTTTGAGCGCGAGTACAAGCCCGAACTTGAAGCCCGTAAGACGGAGATGGAGGCTGTCAAGGCGGGCAGCACGGAGAAGGAAATGCAAAGGTTGATGCAGGATATGGAGGTTTCGTCCAAAGCCAAGGGAACGGGAAAGTACAGACGTACGGCACCCAAAGAGGAGCCCGAGACGGTCAGCGAGGCTGAGGAGATGGATGGCGAGTCGAGCGAGGATGAGGCCAAGTGGGTTGAGAGGGACGATGATGAGGTGGCAGAAGAGCAGGTCAACGCTCGCGAGGAAGCCAGTTTGCAGGCTCGGTATGCGCAGGCTATCAAGGATGAGTCTAGCGGTGCCGCTCTGAGTGGCGGAGCTGGGGACTACATTCGCCGCACGCAAGGCTGATGTTCCTCTTGACCGCTGTACTTTGATCAAGCCATGGCGAAGGTAGGAACAGAGGAAGAGGAGCATGATTGAGGGTTTACTTTGCATATGTCATTTCACGTTTAGCGACGGCGTCTTGGATGGTTCAAAAGGGCTCTTCGGAAGAGTAGCTAAAGCGCCTTCAAATGGACACGAATTCGATTTCGAAATGATCCACCCATCATATTGGTAGTGCATCTATCTCTGGTTCAACTTGCTTGATAACAACCAACTGAATAGTCAGGCATATATCAGTAAGTCACCCAAATCAGACCGATTAGTAGAACCTAACAACTCAAAATCCTTTGCCGCAAATATCAAGATAAGTCGGCATGTGCATGATGTTCATAGAGTGAACATGTAGTCGCCACTTCCGCAACCTACCTTAGTCAGAACTACATCAATCAATCAATCCCGTCAATCAATTTACAGTAGCGCGAACCAGGGCGTCGGTACAACAGTATATCACATAGTGCGTAGACGCATCAAAGCGCAACCAATTTCACGCAATCAATCAATCAATCCCGACAAGGCCCTCCCCAGAAAGCGAGTCGAGTCCCACCATCACCATCACCACCATCATCATCATCGTAAACTCGTTCGGAGTCCCTCCGATGAACGGACGGAAACATCAAATTTTACAAAGGTGCTAATAACGTACAGTACTGACCTGTACCTACACCCGAGCAGTGCCTTGGAGCGATTCAGTAATTATCGAGCGCCAATGCCACGCCTCTCGGAGAATTGGGAGAAGCGATGGTAGGTCTTGATCGTCAGCAGGGCAAGGCGAATCGGTGGCGCGAGGTAACGCGTGGGTGTTAGTAAAGGGTAGGAGTAGCAGTAGTATTAGTACCGTATGCTACGAACCCTACCCGGCTTCCATAGCAAAGTTCTAGAATCATTGTTCATGATGATGAGTGAGCAGTGAGGTAGTAGGGTAGGGTCACCACAGCACCGAAGATAAAACGACTGTTTGGCCCGAGAAACGGACGAAGTGACGCGAAACAAACGAGACGATGCAGCAGCAGCAGCAATAGCATTGGATCAGTAGTGGAACGGAAAACACTGCATGGAAACCAACTCGCGACGTGGAATGCAAGTCCGACTTCTCCGACGAAGAAGCACACGATCCAAGTGCTAGTAGTACTGTACAGCAATTCCTTAGCATTCACAGTATTAGTGTCATCGGGGAACTCAAGACTACCATACGCGAGGCTGGCTGAGGTATGCAAAGTGAGTAGTATCGGTGAAGCCATGCGTTGCGCACCAAATCCACTGACTCGATTGCGCGATAGCACAGAGCAGCTTACTACGCCTTACTAAGGAAACAAGCCCACGATATGAGCCCTGCGACTGGAGAGAGAGTCAGACCCATCCATGGAAGCGCCACGCGTGCCCACAGGCACGTGCCGATGACGATGATGGGCAAAGAACGCGATCTCGCCGAAGCCAATGCGGAAAAGGGAAAGTGCATGACGATAATTAAGACAGGGGTGCAAAAGTCGGTCGGTGTCGGCGACGTCGGACGTGTTTAATTTAGCAAGTCCGTGGGGGGAAGGAAAAAAGGGAAAGGAAAAAACTAATGCGGCTGAGACAAGTACTCGGTGCTCCGACGGTCGAGATCGAGATCGAGATCGCACTGCAAAATCGCCTGCGTAGGCAGACGGCATGTGACACGATTGAAAATTTCAAACATTGCGGGTATGATGGAAGAAAATGTCTTTCGGAAAAACACTAGCTGTCTAGTAATTCTTGCACACTCGGGCCATGCGAGTATTTGCAAGCAGTAAACCATTCCCGTGGCTCGGAAACCCATTTTGCCTGCCTGCCAGCCAATCCGTGGTATCTCGATTCCTGTGAAAGCAACGCTAGAGCCTGCCATTATTGCCCGAGTAAAGAAGACGTATGCAAACGTCGATCCAGAACGCCGTCGCTGAGAGTTGGTGTTTTTCGTCCTGCCTCCCAATCCGTTGCCGCGTAGCATGAGACGCCCTCCCGTCAACATGGTTGTAAAGAAACGAAACGCGGAAACTGGGTATATTTGCAAATAAAGTAAAAGGTACAATGCGAGAGTAGGCCACTGATGTAAGTGGCGTGCCATGGATTGTTGTATCTCAGACGAGAGACATGCCATGAAGCGATGACAATGAGGTGCGGCTTCCATGTCAACGATCATCAGGGAGTGTGACCGTCGCTGGAAGGGCTTTTTGATGACTTCTCTTCGGCCATCCGGCGGTGTTCGCTGGCAGCGAGTGCGAGACTGTTCAGTCCGTTGGAGAGACCCGGGGAAGGATATGAGAAGTTGAGTGAGTCGAGCTCGCCCATCATCTGTGCCGGAGGAGGGAAGTAGTCGAGAGAGGTGGCGCCGTAGACGTTCCTTTGAATTGATGGGCGTCCAGAGGTCTCGTTGACGGGAGGCATGGGAAGAGAGTGGATGGGTCCCGAGTCGACGTTGTTGAGGAAGTAGGGACCGCCAACGGGAGGGATCAGGATGGCAGGGTCTGTGTTAGGATGTTGTGATTGGGCTTGCTGGAGAGTTTGAGGTTGCATCTGTGCCTGAACCATGGGCATTTGAGGTTGGGTTTGCTGTTGCTCGGCAAGCTGCTGCTCGGCGAGTTGTTGCTCGACGGCAGCCTCGAAGGCGGGCTCGGCCTTGATAGACTTCTTAGGTGCAGGCTTGGTGGCGGGCTTCTTGATCTTCGAGTCATCGCTGCTGCCACTGGTGCGCGACGCACCACGGCCGTTCTGGTGAGTGCGACGATGTTGCTCCATGTTGTCTTTGCGGGTGAAGGCCTTGTTGCACTCGGGGCAGAAGGCATCCTTCTTGCCAGTGTGCTTCTTGGCGTGGCGTGCAGCGTGGCCAGAGGTGGTGAAGTAGTCGGCACAGTTGAACTGCTTTGACAGAGGGCACGGGTACTGGTTCTTCTTGGGTGCGACGGGTCGGGCGGCGTTGTTAGAGGCGGCAGACACGGTGGAAACACGCGACGGCTCCGACGAGGGTGAAGCGGAAGAACGGTACTGCTGTTGCTGCATAGGCTGCATAGGCTGCATTGGCTGCTGGACGGGCGGCGCGACCTGGACAGGGACTTGCGCAGGCATGGCGTAGGCAGAGGGCATGGCAAGGTTTGACGCGTCAGGGGGCGGGTACATGCTCATGGCGGGGTCGTCCATCTTGCCGTAGCGGTGCTGGACAATGAAGTATTGCTGCTGACGATCGTGCTGCTGGCGGTCGTGAGAGCTGTGGTGGTGGGCCGGGGTCAGAGGCGACGGGGTGCCAAAGGTGCGCGAGTCACTCGAGTCACTGCGAACGAGCGGCGGGGTCTGAGGTGAGAGACTGGGGGTGGAGGTGCGGCTGGATGCACGAGAGTGTTGGCGCGAGGAGTGGTGGTGGTGGTAGTGAGAGTGGTGTTGTTGTTGTGTGTGGTGGTGGTGGTGAGAATAGTGCGCGGCGGCGGCGAGCGACGGGAGTTGGTGTTGCGCCTTGGTGGCCAGCGGAGCTACGTCACTACTGTCGTTGAGTAGGGATACCTTGCTGCCGGTGGAGTTTCTACCGTCCATTATGTGTTGGCCAGCTCGACGAGGTACGCTTCGTCAGCGCAAGCGGTCTGGTGAGGGTGGGAGTGTTGCGGTTGTTGTTGTTATTGGTGTTGTTGCTGTTGTTCGCCACTTGTGTGTCGTGACAGGCGAGGAGGTATCAATGGGTGGCAGCACAGGAGTCAGTAGTGCCAAGCTTAGACGTCGAGTGGCTGAGAGATGGCTGATGGGTCGAGGTGAAGCGAGAAGCGGATGTTGTTGGATGATGGGAATGCAAAACGCAAAACAGGCACACGAGTGACGGGTCTACGAGGTTATAAAGAAGTGCGAGGATGGGAATGCGTGCAGGGTGAGTGTGCTAGCCGGGTGCGAGGGCTTAGTCGGCATGGTATTTCACGTCCCCCAGCGCTACCCGACACACGCAGCTTGCTTGCCAGAGAGAGAGTCCAGCAGACCCTGTTTCGTGCGCGGGACGCTGCCAACGGCGCCAGCGCCGACCACCAGGAGTAGCGAGCGTGTCCGTTTCTTCCATGGGAGCACTGCGGCACGGAGGCAGATGGGAAAGTGGGCACGTTAGAGTTGGAATTGGCATGCGCTGCATCCCTGCGTGCGCCACCATTGCTGCTACCGCCTGCTAGCCCAGACTCCCAGGGCCCTCGCTACGGCTCAGTGGGCCTCCCGCACTGAGGATCACTCTGGATCAACGCTATCCTGGTGCCGCTCTCGCGCGCGTGTGCAGGGCGGCCCGCGCGCAAACCCATCGCCGATGAGGTTTCAAGACGCAGAGGGGAACTGGAGCAGGGCGGGTCGCCGTCTGCAGGGCCTGCGGTGACGCTGTCTGCAAGCCCTGGATTTGCGTGTCGAGCCCTGTGACAACATGCCTTGTCTATATACATATACGTCTGGGGAGGACGCATCGTATCTGCAGCAGTCCATGGGTGTTCTGTCTGCCAGTCTCGCTTGCCAGCAGGTCGGGGATGCGCTCGCTGCAGGGCGCCGTCGTTTGCATCTGCGACAGAGAAATCTCGCGCCGCCGTCGTGTACCCGGCATGCCCAACTGCGCGCGGCAGGGCTCCTGGTAGTGGCACATCACACATCGATCGATCGATGCTGTGCATCGAATGATGGCAGAGGCGGTGATGGTGTTGTTGCTGTGCCAGCTGCCAGCTTATCACACTCTGACGGAGTCGACGCCGGACATGCTGAAGCCAGATCTGCCATCTTTGATCTCGCATCCGACTCCTCGCCCCTGGTTCACGACCGAGGGCGATCTTAACAATGCGACGATATGTCTCTCTGTGCGGTCGCGCTGTCTGTGGTATTTGCGGATGTCGATACTGCGAGGCTGGTCTTCTCGTCCACACCGATCGCCTTTGAACGCTACTCCGCGCGATCTCCATAGCCTTGCTCGCGGTCGGAGCACGCACGGGCAAGGCAAACGTCACAATTCCATCATGTCAAGTCGTGGTGGTGTTTTTCTTCGAGACTTTCCAGTGGGAAGTATCGCGGTGTGCACAGTTGCAATCATCGCAGTAGACTTCTGCGCCAGCACGACCCCGCGCCCTTGCTCCTGTCAGGCTCTCGTGTGTGTTTGCATGGCAAAGGCAGCGCTAGCCGCAGCCGGCTTGGGCAAATACAACTGTACGTTACACGATGGACTACAAGGGACCTGGATACACAATCCCGTAGTAGTGGCTTGACGGCCGACAGAGCAAGCAAAATGCAAGGCGTATGCATCCGCGCAGGCCTTAGCGAGCGGGGTCCGAGGCGCTGGTCCCCTTCTCTCTCTCCCGTCCCTTTTCTCTACTCGACGACGTGCATCAATCACACCGGTCTCACGCGCAGACAGCACACAGTGCACACACTCGATCGAGTACACCAGACAGAACTTTTGCCTCGCATGGCCAGCAGCGCTCGGGCAGCAAACAACACGAACAACAACTCCCTGTCCTGCCCTGCGTAGTGCGTATTGCCAGAGAACTCCGGCCGGGCCGGCGCAGGTTCGATGGCAGATGTTTCCGATGTCCAAAGACAGACTGTGCTCTATACACGGGACATGCTGATTACGACGAGAGCGAACATTGGCACGGGGAGCTGATGGCTGGCTGCTGGCACCTGGCCTCGAGGCAAATCGGCGATCTATTGGCAGAGAGTTTACCGCCAGGAAGGAGCTCACTCCGCGGACCTCAGGTGAGCGAGGGCGGCCAGGGTCGAACGTTTGCCGGCGCCGCCTTGCAACGTCTGTATCCCTGTCAGCCTCGTGGGCGACGAGCGGCCCCGAAATGAAACGCCACAGCTTAGGTAGTGGCTTGCCCCGGCGCCGTTGTTCCATTCCCTCGGTCGAGCAGCTGCGCTGGGATCGATGACGTGCAAGATCGTGGAATTCAGCTCAATCGACGTGAAAATGCGGTCGGACACTGGCACTACGCGTATACGTGTCTTGCACTACTACGCGATCTCGCTCGGAGTCGCTCCTCACTCCTGCCTTGATCGATCAATCGGAGCAAGCAAGATTCTGCTGGCCGTCCATCGGAATCAGCCCAGTGCCGTAGACTTCCATGCTCGTATCACTCCATCAGCAGCCGACACTAACCATTTTTTTCCCTTGGTGAACCCTTGAAGGCAGCGAGGTCCCTTCACACTGCCCCGCATACTCTATGCCGGTCGCTCAGGGTCGAGACTCTGGACTTGACTTCGTGCCCACGCTCTCTGAGGAGGTCACTCCCACTCCAGTGCTCTACCCAAATTAAGCACAGGGTTGTCCTAAAACCTCCTTTATGTCATACCGATGTCAGTGGCTTTTCCGTTCTGTTTCCCATCTTCAGTAGTCTCAGACTCACGAACCGCTCCGTCCGGCGCGCGCACGTTTGCACGTTTGTAGGATTTAATTTAATCCGTTGCCCAACTGGCCCAAGCTCAACACAGAGCCTGCGTGCTGCCCGCTTCATAAGCACCGCGTCTCCCGCAGAGCCTCGTGCGATCGGTCGATCTGTGTCAAATCTCTGCTTTCCACGCCCAATCTGTCTCCCCCTCCTGCCACACCCTTCGCGCACGCTACCACCATGCCCACAACTCTCGCCCGATGCAGTCGTCGCGCCCTCGCGCCCTGAGATCATAGGGGATTTCATGATCGCCATGCCCGGAGTCGAGTCCACAGTCGCATCCAGAACATCGACAAAATGCTTGTGCATGATCGCGCACCGGCACCTTCCTACGCATGCTATCATCGATCGCCTACCTGAGGCTACACCGTACTCTCACCGAGGCACGTTGTTTACCGCTACGCAGTGCTGCTACAGCCTACGTGTGGTAGTGTCAGAAACATCGGATCTTCTTTGCAAAAATGTTTTTCATCCGGCAGTCTCGAGTAGCGCCGACCGCCCTGCGTTGAACAATCACATCGATCGGGCGCCCGTCAAGATCTGCGACACCTGAAAATCAGCCCTGCCACCAGCCGCATCGAATCTCTCCATGACATGCCACTCTGTCTCTGTCTCAGATGGGATTCGCATCAAATCATTCGAAACCTTCATGATCGCGATTCGATTAAATGACATGGCCTTCTCCAGCCGTGAACATCGACATGTTCTGAGACGCGGACCGTCTTTGCTATGGTAGGTCTGTGCCGGCGCAATCATACTCGAAGACTTCGGTAGCTTGTCTTGAGAGATCGCGCGCGCAACAATAATATCACGATGCCGTGTCCTCGATTCCGGCTTACGGTGTTTGTTACTTGTGACTGCTATTACTGTTGTCTCCGCCTCTATCCGGTCGCCATTGTGTTGCCTATCCACTTCCTCCATTTGCATTAGCGGGCGGCAGCGTTCCAATGGTACTCGAGAGAATCAAGGGGTCATGAGAGGGCGCCGCATTGTACCAAGTTGGCGGTACCGGGATCTACAGCAAGACCTGCTGCAGGGCTCGCCATCGGGGTAGGTCCGTTGTGTGCGTTTCCCTTTGGTGGCGGCCGCGGCGGCCGCCTCCGTCATCGTCTTTTGCCTGGTCGTCCAAGGTGTGGCGTACCATGGTCCGCTGGCAATTCGCCAGGAGATCGTTAGGTATGCGCTCCAATCACAAGCGGCGCGCAGTCTTGGGAACTGTCGCAGTCGAATTGTGATTCGCGGACACCCAAACAAACAACTCCTCACGCTCTACATCGAATGCAGAGCATTCGTTGGTCGGTCCATGGGTCAGTGGTCATGCCAACGATGATGCCAGCACTTCCAGCTTCCAGCTTGGCCCGGCGGGCTGACTTCAGTCCAGCGAGCCTCAATCGCCTGTCTGCCGCCTTGCAACCAGCATGCTTTGCATCTCTGGGGTTGTCAGAAAGCATGATAGCTCTCTAGCGCAGATTCCTTCAATCATGGGGTCTCGGGTCCAGAGTATTGTGTCGCTTTGCCCTTTCTGCGCTCATCGTGATGTGGTTTCTGCTGTGCTGTTCTGTCTGTCCGCTTCAAAGCGCGTGCATGTAACATGAACCTGATACCTGTCGTGACTCGTGTCAATATGTCTCCCTGAAGCCTCTCCAACATTACCTAAAGCATGCCACGCACGCCTGATGCAGGCCTGGCAGTGGAAAGGCCTGAGGACGCTTCGGCTTTGACGGCCCACTCATGTTCATGTTCTCACGCCACTTCCTGCTTTGCTGTGAAGGTTCTTTCTTCCCATCGGCTTGTGGCTTTCTCCTCTCTCGTGATGGTCAGATGCGCCGCGAACCATGCAACGCCACCGAGGGCAAACGAAATAAACTCTCGTGCCTTTTCTTCCCCAGCTACTAGCAACAAACCCTCGCCAGCCTCTTCAACTCCAGACTCGGCCCCGTTCGGAGCCCGTCTAATCTTGCCACATGCAGCACGTCTGCTGCTTCTCTTGCCCAATATCGATATTTCCAATAGCTTCAGGACAGCGCCCTTTCGCGTGGCATGATGGATCAATGACATGTTCGCTCGCAATTCTCCGCCTCGGGCCTCCGCGGACTCTCACACGCGGCTGGCGATTGATTGCTATTTGCTACCCTGGTTAACCGGACTTCCTCTCTTCTCCGGCCACTCCGCCTCCGCCGCCCCACACACCACTTAAACAGTCAGGTACAGAGGGCAATACCAAGAAGTCGTTCCACCCGTCATGCGATCCTCCAACCCTCTAGGAACCTCTTCGATCCGCCAGCCTACAGTACAGGTCTCGTTCAAGTAGCTTTCCGGTTCGCCAGCGGCACCACCGCCATCGACCTCCGCTGCACTCCACGAGTCACAACCCTTTCGACGACCCTCTCGACCTGATTGACTTTTTGACTTCTGTCTCCCCAGGACGCGTCTGGGACGGTTGATTCGCTCACGCGATTTCCTGGAGCGTCGTTGGTGCTGAATCCTTTCCCAATAATCAGAGCGACCCTCTCTAAACCCTTGCACCCGCGAAGCTCTGCGCTTGCAGCCGTTCTCGGTGCTTGTCCTCTATCCTCCTTCGGGCATGCGCATTCTCGGAGGAGGCACCTAAATCTTGGATGAACTGACTAGCTGGCTCGCGACTACTTCCTTTGTAGTACACGGGTGGAGATATCACCACTATTGAATGATAGTGATTGTTGTCGATATCTGTCTGGTAAGCGCGGCTCGTTGGGTCGCGGGTCTGTTGACCTGTATCGTTATTCGTTACTGGTGCTAGTAGGGCTAATGCTTGCAGCAAAGCTCGTAGGCCCTCGTATGTTTGGCTGGAGCGCAGTCCTGTGCCGCGTACCTGACGGATCACTTTCGACTTGTTGTGTGAGCTCAGCATGGTAGGAGGTGATGGGTGACGCTTGTTTCCATCTTCTGGTCGTCTGGGACGATGTGCGGCTCCCGTTGGTAAACTGGATAATTCGCATATTCTCGGACGACCGCCATCTTTTTCGTAGGGTACAGTACATA
>Ga0265798_10005968_pt1 | contig 16148 bp, 14 predicted proteins | sample P3T30metagenome_FD_192430 | JGI IMG/M metagenome (GOLD analysis project Ga0265798, IMG submission 192430) | Plant litter microbial communities from East Loma Ridge, Irvine, California - P3 T30 | ecosystem: Environmental > Terrestrial > Plant litter > Unclassified | place: USA: California... | reverse complement strand
TTAAGCGCAACTACTGGCAGTTATTTCCCAGTGCGTTTGTAACCTATAAAGTTGATGCCAGCAACCAGTTAAACGCCTCTTACAGCCGCCGTATCAGTCGCCCGGGTTATAGCTAGTTAAACTCGGCCATTCGTTATACCGACCCTTATACCGCCATGCAGGGTAACCCTTATTTGCAGCCATCTATATCACAATCGTTCGTGTTTAATTACACCCACAAAAGCTTCCAGGTATTAAGCCTGAGCTATTTAAAAGTGAACGATGCTGTGAGTACTGTTATCATCCAAAACGACCAGAATAAAACCAGCGTAAGCCGCCCCGATAATTTAGGTACCACCAGTACCCTGAGCGCAACATCAGCCGGTAGTTTCAACGTGGTTAAATGGTGGAATGTAAGCGCTGAAATAGATGCCTCTTACGACCGCGTAAATACCCTGGTGCAGGGTGTTCCGTTCCGCAGCAGCCGCTTTTCATGGTCGGGCAATACAGATCAGAATTTCTACCTGCCTAAAAACTTTAAGGTAACGCTTTCTTCTCAATACTACTCGCCCTCTATCTCAGGTTTAGCGCGTACACTTTCAGGTTCACAAATTGATGCCGGTGTGAGCAAAACCTTTAACGATAAACGCATGACCCTGAGCTTTAAAGTACGCGATATCTTCTTTGGAAACCGCTACCGCAGCATTCAGCAATACAACAACGTAAACACCCGCTGGAACAATGAGTGGGAAAGCCGCCGCTTTACTTTAGGCCTTACCTACAATTTTGGAAGCACTAAAATGAAAACCGCCCGCAACCGCCAAACCGGCAGCAGCAGCGAAGAAAACCGCATGTAAAACATCCCTCAACCTAACTTTCACTTAACTAAACCAGCATGCCCGGCCTGCTGGTTTTTACTTTGATCTGCGTTTTTCAAATTGTGCTATACTAAACACTGCTTTTGTTATTTCAACACAAAAACCTCCATTTTACCGGCTGGGATAATAAAACGAGGGGTTGAGATAATACAATTTCCCCGTTTCAGGCTACCATGCATCTTTGAGCATTCCATAAGCAAAACATGAAAACATATCTCAACCCCGCATCCTTAATTATTCTGTTGATCCTCACAATCATCACCTCTTTGGCCAAAGCGCAAACCGTTAACATTGAAGCTGCCATGAAATATTGGGAACTCACCGATTCGCTTAAACAGAACAAACCCATTACCGATAAGCAGTGGGACACTTTCATCAACCTGGAAGGCAATAAAACCTATGTGCATTCCGTGTTCGATTCGGCCTCGCTGGTGGGTTACCGCCGGGCGCTCGAAATTGTGTACATGCCTAAAAACGAAGAGCGGATGCAACGCAATCTCAAAGCCAATTATTGGTATGTGGTACTCATCAAACGCTATAAAGACAAAGAAGATTCGCTAAAAACCTATTTGAAAGAAACGCTGCAAAGCCCTGCATACAAAGAAGTGATGTACAAATATGTATATGAGTATTTACCTAAAAAAGACCGTCACCCGGTTAAGGATCTGAAGTTTTTTTACAACGCGATGGGCATGGATGCGGTATCATACCCTAACGGCATTTTTATGAGCCTGATGGCCTGTGATAACAATGCAAAGATTAAAAACGGCATTTTAGAAGCGCATGAACTACACCATCAGCTACGCTCACAAATGGAGTTAAAGCCCATAAAGGAAGAGCACAAAGGTTTGATGTACGCTATCCGCAGCATTCAAAACGAAGGCATTGCCGATATGATAGATAAAACACCCACCCTGGCCTCGTATGATTCCGTGAGCATTCGCGAGTGGTTATTAGACCCGGCACCGGCCAGCATCAGGTCGGTAGATTCGGCCATTTCGGTAACCGCAAAATCAAACGGTACTGTTTTCCAAGATGACAGAGCTTACCGTAAGCTGCTGCACTCATCGGCCGGGCACATGCCGGGGTTTTATATGGCACGTATCATCGTACGCCATGGCTACGAAAAACAAATGATTAAAACGGCTGCTAATCCTTTCCAATTCATTTATCTGTACAACAAAGCCGCTAAAAAAGATACCAGTCATCCTCCTGTTTTTAGTGATGCGGTTATTCAATATTTGGAAGAGTTAGAGACGATGTATAAGAAATAGTGATCCCACCTATGTCGTTGCGAGCGAAAGTGTGGCAACCGCACGCGTTTATACTTGTATGCGTGCGGTTGCCACGTCGCTATCGCTCCTCGCAATGACAATTTGGAATAAGTTGAAGAAGATATTTACCAAGTTTAACCCTAACCTAACCAACATAAATCCTTTTTTCCTACCTTAAAGGCCAAATCCTTCCCGGTATGAAAAAACTTTACTTCCTCGCCCTTTCCCTATACGCTTCTACCGCTTTTGCACAAACTGATGCCTTAAAAGCACAGGTGGCCAAAAAAGCCGATGCCCTGCAGCCTCAACTGGTTACCTGGCGGCGCGATCTGCATGAGCACCCCGAGTTGGGCAACCACGAAACCCGCACGGCAGGCATCATCGCGGCACACTTAAAAGCCTTGGGACTGGAAGTAAAAACCGGTGTAGCTAAAACCGGCGTAGTAGGATTATTGAAAGGAGGCAAGCCCGGCCCTGTAGTGGCCCTGCGTGCCGATATCGATGGTTTACCCATTATTGAGCGCACCCCTGTACCCTTTGCCTCTAAAGTTAAAGCCACCTACAACAATGCCGAAGTTGGCGTAATGCACGCCTGCGGACACGATACGCATGTAGCCATGCTTATGGGCGTGGCCCAGGTGTTATCATCCATGAAAGCCGATTTACACGGTACCGTAAAATTCATTTTTCAACCTGCCGAAGAAGGGGCGCCTTTTGGCGAGGAAGGCGGTGCCGAATTGATGGTTAAAGAAGGCGTACTGCAAAACCCTAAGGTAGATGCCATTTTTGGGTTACACATTAATGCGCAAACCGAGGTAGGTAAAATAACTTATCGTCCGGGTGGTACGATGGCTGCCGTGAACGATCTGCAAATTACCGTAAAAGGCAGGCAGGCGCACGGCGCTTATCCCTGGAGCAGTGTAGACCCGGTGGTGGTATCTGCACAGATCATCAATAACCTGCAAACCATTGTTAGCCGCAACTTAAACGTGACCGAAAACGCCGGCGTGGTAACCATTGGCGCCATTAACGGCGGCAACCGCTCTAACATTATCCCCGAGCAGGTGGTAATGCTGGGTACCATCCGGGCCCTGAGCGCGGCCGACGAAAAAATGATGATAGAACGGGTAAAAACAATTGCCACCAAAACAGCCGAAGCTGCCGGTGCCACCGCGGAAGTTAAGATTCCGCTAAGCACCCATTACCCCGTAACTTATAACAACCCTACCCTCACCGAAAAAATGCTTCCCACCCTGCAAGCCACCGCAGGTGCCGCCAACGTAATGCTGAAACCACCTGTAACCGGTGCCGAAGATTTTAGCTTTTACCAGGAAAAAGTCCCCGGCCTGTTCTTCTTTTTAGGAGGCATGCCCAAAGGACAAGACCCCCTCAAAACCGCCGCCCACCACACGCCCGACTTTTATATTGATGAAAGCGGCTTTAGTTTGGGCGTAAAGGCCTTGTGTAATTTAACGTTGGATTATATGGCGGGGAAAGGGAAGTAAGTTTAATCTTTTGTATGCGCTTACTTTCAGTTTTAATCTTAACACTTCTTATAGCAGCTTCATGCAACAGACAACACATGAAATCAAATAACAAAGCAGTAAATAGCTTAACCCAATTCATCAATAAGTCAAAGTTTGATGCTGTTCCCGGAACGATATATACTGGTGTATCTGACCCCGAACTTAAAACGACCTTAACTCTATTGATCAACAAAGCAGCAGAAGATTTTAAGAATACGGCAACTCATGATCCAAGTGAAGAAAAGTATCAAAACGACATTGCCACCGGCCTCGCTCGCTTTAATAAACTTTATTTAGAACTTGATACAGAGGACCGCGAACAGGTATGTACTTATTTTGAAGAGATGATGGACTGTGTAGAACTGGAAAGTTCTAACGGGCAGTTGAACGATTGGATGTACAATTATGAACCCATTTAGTAAAAGTGCTATAACTTCAGTTTGATAAGCTTTTATTTATGATGAAAAAAATCTTATGTGTTGTCTTGATAGTGTTTATTACCAATCAGGTTTTTGCCCAAAAGAAAGACTTGCTTGCAGTTGCCGATAGTATTGAGCGCGAAGCCAAAGTGCTTTACAGGTCAGAAAAGGCATCTTGGCATGGCACCGATATTTTTATGGACAAGCTCAAACATAAAAAAGGCTTAATTGGCAGCTACATTTCTTACGATACGGGCAAAGGCATCAACAATGTGTTTTTCACCCAGGGCGATGATCCGGATGTGTTATCAACCATTACTTTCAACAATGATTTCGACCTGAATAATTATAAGCTTGATACGGTTAGCCGTAAGCTGACATCAAAAGAGAAAGAATTAGTCAAGCTGCGACAGGCTGCTTTGGCCATTGTGCGTACCGATACCGCTTTTCAGCATTATAAAAACACAAATCTGAATGTAATTACTACCATGAACAGCAAAAAGGTTTATGTGGTTACAGCGCCAACGGCAAACGGTATTATAGTTTTAGGAAACGATTACCTGGTAACCTTCGACAAAAAGAACCAGCTTATAACCAGGCAAAAAATTCATAAAGACGTACAGGTATATAACACTAATCCCAATGATGGACAAGTGGCCGCCGTACATACGCATTTACCTACAACCGGTGCGTTTATTACGGCTACCGATATTTGTACACTGATGCTGTATAAAGATTTTACCGGTTGGGGCCAACATATGGTAAGATCAAAAGAATATGTGTCGATTTGGGATATGAGGAAAGAAAAGTTAGCGATAATAACTGTAGAGGCTGCAGAAAAGATTAATATAAGTAAAGCTGCGCTCGACGCTACGAAGAATTGATCCGCACATTTAGGCGTGAACACCCGAATTTGCAAACATTAAACCCGTCATGCTGAACTTGTTTCAGCAACTCACAGATAGGTAAAACGAGTTAATTTGCACGTTGGATGCCGATATACATCGGCATGACGGTCAAAAAATATTAAACGAAATATGATGAAGAAAAATATACTCAAAACCGCATTACTCTTAACCTTAACCGGCGCAGCTTACCAAAGCTACGCCCAGGACGAAGCCCCTGGCGAAAACAAAACGGGTGTAGCTGGTAAAACCTACACCCAGCAAATTAGCACCCTGGCCGGCAAGCCGGCGGTAAAAAAAGCATTTCAAGCTATTGTGGATATGCAGCCGCAAACCTTGCAAGACCATATGCTGCTTACCGAAATACCGGCACCGCCCTACAAGGAAATGGTGCGCGCTAAAAAGTACGCCGAAATGCTGAAAGCTGCCGGGGCCGATAGTGTGTGGATAGATAATGTAGGCAACGTGATCGCCAAACGCAAGGGCAAAACCGGTAAAAGGACCGTGGTGCTCGAAGGCCATCTGGATACGGTTTTCCCCGAAGGTACCGATGTTAAGATCATGCATAAAGGCGATACCCTGTATGCCCCCGGCATTGCCGACGATACCCGTGCCCTGGCCGTGGTATTGACCGTGTTAAAAACGGTAGAGCAAACCGGCATAGAAACTGATGCCGATGTGCTGTTTGTAGGTGCCGTAGGCGAGGAAGGCCCCGGCGATTTACGCGGGGTGAAGAACCTGTTCAGCAATAAAGGCCCGGGCAAAATAGATTCTTACATTGCCGTAGACGGTACCGGTATGGACCGCATTGTACACCGGGGTTTAGGGTCGCACCGTTACCGCATTACGTTTAAAGGCTTGGGCGGGCACTCGTCGGGCGCATTTGGTTTGGCTAATCCACATAATGCACTGGCCAGGGCCATTCACTATTGGGTGCTGAATGCCGATAAATTTGTGCGCCAACCGGGTATGCGTACTACTTATAACGTGGGTGTTGTGGGCGGCGGTACCTCGGTTAACTCCATCCCTTTCGAATCGTGGATGGAAGTGGATATGCGGTCGGAAAGCCCGGAGCGCGTGGCCGGTATTGACAAGCTGCTGCAAGCGGCTGTACAAAAAGCCCTGGCCGAAGAAAACCAGATGAAAATGGCAGGTCCTAACTTAACCGTGGAGGTAAAGATGGTAGGAGATCGCCCGTCGGGTGTGGAAGACACCAATTTGCCGTTTGTGCAGCGGGCCATTGCTGCTACCAGCTACTTTAAAACGCAGCCTATCATGAGCGTGGGCTCTACTAATGCCAATATTCCTATCTCTAAAAGCGTGCCGGCAATAACTATTGGCAGCGGCGGTAAATCGGGCGGGGCGCATGCTTTGGGCGAGTGGTTTTTAGATGATAAAGGGTATGAGGCTACACAACGGGCGCTGCTGTTGTTGCTGGCCGAGGCGGGGATGGCTAAATAGTTTAAGTGTTGATGAAAGCAAAGCTGTTTTATATAGTCTTTCTTTTTATTGGCTTATCCATTACGGCAAAAGCCCAGGTTACGCCTGCGGCTACAAAAAATATGGTGTTAGTTAACACAGATACTTATTTTATAGGTTTGGATAGCGCCGGGGTAAGGCTTGGCATGCTTAACTATAGTTTGCCTGCTTCTTATTTTTCGCAGGAGTATCCTGCCCTTAAAATGACTGTGGGTTCTTATTATATAGACAAATATGAAGTGACCAATGCACAGTTTAAAGAGTTTATTGATGCAAACCCACAGTGGTCAAAAGATAACATTGCCGACAGCTTACACAATGGCAATTACCTCAAACATTGGGTCATAATAATTATCCTAAAAAATTGAAGAACTGCCCCGTGGTATATGTAAGCTGGTATGCTGCTAACGCTTACGCCCATTGGAAAGGGAAGCGTTTACCTATGGAAGCCGAATGGGAATACGCGGCTAAAGCGGGGCAACAAACGGTAGAGTTTCCATGGGGCAATGCTTCAGCAGATACCGGTAAAGCAAACTATGTTTCATCGGGCCATGATGGTGTAATAGCTGTAGGTAAGTATCAACCTAATGCTTTCGGCATTTACGATATGGCTGGTAATGCAGCCGAATTTTGCCTTGATACATGGCGGCAGGATAAATACGCTAAATCAGCCAATTTTAAATTAGAACGGGGCAATTCTGCTTATGACAACAACATAGCTGCATTGAGAGGGGGCAGTTGGAAAAGTCCCGCTGTTGACTTACGTTCAACATCACGTCAAGGTATTACCAAAACCAATTGCAGTTCGTTGGTTGGCTTTAGGTGCGCCATGTCTGCACCAAAAAAATAGATAACCGGTAGTGGCTAACCTCCTTTTTATTTGCAGCAAAAACCAGTGGCGCAGTCCCACCGCCGAGGGGTTGTTTAAAAATCACGCCGGGCACTAGGCACGGTCGGCCGGCACCAGCGATAAGGCCCGTATTAAGGTGAACGCAAAACTCATAGATTGGGCAGACCATATTTTTGTGATGGAACGTAAACATCAGCAACTACTTCGGCTACGCTTTGCAGAACACCTGAATCATAAGCAGATCATCGTATTAAATATTGAAGATAATTATGTTTATAACGACCCCGAACTCATCGAAATTTTAAGGATTTGCCTGCATCAATTTTTGTAAAATCCTCTTATTTTCCCTCCATTTCTCAAAAAGTGGGAAAATGTAATTTTTTGTACTTTTCTCTACTTTTCGCCTACTTATCTCAAATTCTATGTAATTGTGTAAAGCGTTAAAACTTTGGTTTTATTTTCTTGTTGGTTAAATAAATTCACCATCATGAAAAAAATAATTTACACGCTGCTTTTTGCAGCAACAGTTATGATTACCGCTTGTAAGGGTTCGGGCGGTAATACAGGCGGCGCCTCAGCCGATTCAGGCAGCACAGGCAACTCAGGCGCGTCAGATACCAGCTTATCTACCGGTACAGGCGGAACCATGGGCGGGTCAGACACCAGCACCATGGGCACCAGTGGCGGTACTACTCCTCCGGTAACCGATACTAACCAACAAAACCAGCAACAGCCAAAACAATAATTAGCATTTTCAAAAATATCTGCTTTCATTTGCTAAAATTTTTATCAGATGGAAGCAGGTATTTTGGCTATTGCTGTTGTTATATTAATTGTCGCTGTTTTCTTGTTTGTAAGTCGCTCCAAAACGTCATCGGGCGATGTTTCTTTGGTAGACTTCGATTCGCTGAAAACTGAAAATGAACAGCTTAGAATAAAATTAGGCATTGCAGAAGATAGAAATTACAGCGCTTCTGCCGAAAAAGAAAGCATTACGGAACTGCTTAAAGAAGAGAATTATAAGCTATCCCAGCAACTTCAAACCGTAAGGCTCGAACTGGCCCAGGCTAACCAAGCCTTGGAAAGCAGCCGCTCTTACTACCAGGCTCAACAAGAAAAATTACGGGAACAAAAAGCCGATTTAGAGCACACCCGCCAACATTTTCAGAAAGAATTTGAGAATGTTGCCGAGAAGCTGCTGAAAGAAAAATCGCGCGAATTTTTAGATGTCAACAAAACCCATCTCGACCATATTTTAACCCCACTGAAAGAAAATATCAAAGCTTTTGAGGATAAGGTAGAAAAAGTTTACAACATGGAAGCCGCTGAGCGTAATACACTTAAGGGTGTAATTACCCAATTAATGGAGCTTAACCAGCAAATTAGCAGCGAAGCCCAAAACCTCACCAAAGCACTTAAAGGCGACAATAAAAAGCAAGGCAACTGGGGCGAATTTATCCTCGAAAAGGTGTTAGAACGCTCCGGATTGGTGAAAGACCGGGAATACCGCCTGCAGGCCAGCCACCAGGCCACCGATGGCAGCCGCTACCAGCCCGACGCGGTGATAGACCTGCCTGATGACAAGCATCTGATCATTGACTCCAAGGTATCGCTTATTGCATATGATAAGTTAGTTAATGCTGAAAATGAAGAAGATAGGAAGCTTTTTGCCAAAGCACATGTAGAATCGTTACGCAACCATGTACACGGCTTATCAGCGAAGAATTACCATGATTTGCAAAAGATCAATTCACCAGATTTTGTGATGCTGTTCGTACCTATAGAGTCGTCGTTTAGCTTTGCCGTGCAGTTGGATGCCGACCTGTTTAACGATGCCTGGGATAAGCGGGTGGTAATTGTAAGTCCATCTACCTTATTAGCAACCCTGCGCACCATTGCCAGTATGTGGAAACAGGAGCGCCAAAACCGTAATGTAATGGAAATAGCCCGCCTGAGCGGCGAAATGTATGACAAGTTTGTAGGTTTTTTAACCGACATGGACGGCATTGGCCGCAACCTGAAAAGCAGCCAGGATGCCTATGATAAAGCCATCAACAAGTTAAGCGATGGCCGCGGTAACCTAACGACGACCGCTCAAAAAATTAAAAATTTAGGTGCAAAAGCTAATAAACAGATAGATGGAAAATACGCACCATTATTACCCGAAGCTGATGATATGAATATATAAGCGCGTTTATAATAACTTATAATTGCTCTAAGGTTAAACATTAAGCTTTATTATCATGTTATGATTTTACTATTTTACCCATATTATAAAAATCTACCACATGAAAAAAAGAACCTTGTCATTAGCCTTACTTGCTATGGGCGCATTCTTAAGTTTGAATTCATCCGCACAAATTAAACTTAATACCAAAAGTATTAGTGCGGCCGAAAAAGGCTTTAAAGCAGCTACATTTTCTGATGCAGATGCTGCTAAATTAGCTTCGGAAGCAGTAACCTGGATGGATGCACATAATCCTGTAGCATCTGCAACAGACCCTTATACGGTAAGATTGAACAAGGTATTCGGTAAACATCAAAATGAAGGCGGTTTAAAACTTAATTATAAAGTTTACAAGGTAAAAGATATTAACGCCTTTGCCTGCGCCGACGGCAGCGTGCGTGTATTTTCATCGTTGATGGATATTATGACCGATGATGAATTGTTAGGCATTATAGGGCACGAAATTGGCCATGTTGCCAATAAGGACAGCCGTGATGCGGTTAGAAGTGTTTATAAAAGAGAAGCGTTAACTGATGCTGCATCATCACAGTCAGGCGTAGTTAATGCACTTTCTGAAAGCCAGTTAGGCGCTTTTGCAGGTGCTTTGCTTGATAGCAAATATAGCCGTAAGCAAGAAAGCCAGGCCGATGATTACTCTTATGACTTCATGAAAAAACATAATTATAAGGTTACCGCATTAGCCAGTGCTTTCAACAAACTGGCCGATATGGAAAAAGGTGCAACCCGAAGCAAATCTGAAAAAATGATGAGCTCGCATCCTGATAGTGCCGAACGTGCAGCCAAGGTATTGGAGAAAGCGAAGAAAGACGGTCTTGCAGGATAACAATTCCTAAGTAATAAACATAAAAAAACCGGATAGTTCCGGTTTTTTTATGTTTATTTTATCCGTTTTTTACGTTACCGAATGCGTTCCATCCCTGCGCTTTTAACTCGTGCACGGCACCGGCTTTTGATATCAAATTACATCCGGCCGAAGCTTCGGTGATGTAACCAATAATGCTCACATCTACGTCGTTTTTTATACGGTCATAATCGGCTTGTTTTACGGTAAAGAGTAGTTCATAATCTTCACCGCCGCTTAGCGCACAAACCGTAGGATCGAGGTTAAACTCTCGCGCCGTTTCGTAAGTCATCGGGTCAATAGGTATCTTTTCCTCATACAGCTGGCAACCTTTATTGCTTTGCTTACAAATGTGTAAAACTTCAGAGGCTAACCCGTCCGATACATCGATCATGGCCGTAGGTTTCACTTTAATATCGCGCAGCAGAGCCACAATATCCTGGCGGGCTTCGGGTTTCAGCTGGCGCTCAATTATATAATCCTTTCCTTCCAGGTCCGGTTGAATTTTTGGGTTTTCGAGGTAAATTAACTTCTCGCGCTCTAATAATTGCAAACCGATGTAAGCGCCACCTAAATCACCCGATACACAAATCAGATCGCCTTCTTCGGCACCATTACGGTAAACTATATCTTCTTCATTAGCTACACCTAACACGGTAATGCTAATAACCAAGCCTTGTTTAGACGAACTGGTATCGCCGCCAATAATGTCTACATTGTACTTTTCGCAGGCCAGGTAAATACCCTCGTACAGCTCTTCAATAGCTTCTAAAGTATACTTGCTCGACATGCCTATAGAAACCGTTACCTGGGTAGGCGTGGCGTTCATCGCGCAAATATCGCTCAGGTTTACTTGTATACTTTTATAACCTAAATGCTTTAAAGGGGTATAAGCTAAATCGAAATGAATACCTTCCAGCAACATATCGGTTGATACCAGTACCTTTTTACCTTCATAGTTTAATACGGCAGCATCATCGCCCACACCTTTTAAAGAGCTTGGGTGATTAAGCTTTATATTCTTGGTTAAGTGGTTAATCAGGCCAAACTCACCTAATTCTTCAATATTGGTTCTATCTACGTTGTCAAACATATCCATGGCAGCAAAATGATTAAAGCGCAAAAATACAAAAGGCTTAGCTTAAAACCCTTATGTATTTTGTTAATGCGCTGCCATCAACATTAAATCAACTTTATAATGATTAAGCTTATTACTTGTAATAAACTTGATATAATTATTAATAAACCATGAAATTATTAACAATTGCAAGTTCCTTAATATTAAGTTAATACAATTTCTGCATCTTCGTATATAAAATGAAATATATGAAATTTAGAAGTTTACTTATTTGTTTATGTGCCTCTATAATGTTAGCAAGCTGTAAAAAAGACGATAGCTTGTTTACTAATCCGGCAGCCGATTCTTTAAACATTAAACCTGTTGCTTTCTCCTTGGTAGAAAATTTTGAAGCCGGTACCAAAGGTGCATATGCTGCAGCCGATTTGCTTTTGAAATCAGGCTCATGGAATTTTGATGATGCTTTAGTGGGTAACCTGGCCGCTGATGCTAAAAATGGAACCTGGAGCGTTAGGTTGCGCAACGGAAAATTTAATATGAACTATGATGTTTCCGGGGTGAGTAAAATAGTTTTTAAGCACGGTAAATATGGTAATGATGCAGCATCGAGCTGGCAATTACTAATTTCGAGAGATGGTGGTAAAACATATGTTCAGTTGGGTGCCGATTATAACGAAACCACTAACGCCCTCACTACCGACTCGGTTAGCATTGCCCCTAACGGGCCTGTGCGTTTTATGTTCAGGAAAACCACTACTTCAGCCAAAGATACCCGTGTAAACTTTGACGATATCATTATCAGAGGCTTTGGAAATTCTGGTGTAACCCCATCAGATACTGACCCTGATGACGGCGGAAGCAGCACAGGCGGTAGTACAGGTACCGGAACTGCTACTACGCCAAGAGGTGTAACCGTTGGTGCAGATGCGCCACCAGCCACAGGCGATAACAGCAACATATTATTTGGCAACCCATCGGCTGCTGCCAATGTATCTGCTGAAAACTTTTTATTAGATTTAGGCTATTACGTAGAATCTTACAGCAAAACACGCGGTACACCTAACTGGGTGAGCTGGCATTTAGATGGTTCTAACACTACAAATGCTACGGGCCGTTTAGATAATTTTGCCGGATACTCTGGCTTACCTGCCGGATATTACCAAGTACAAAGCACCAGTTATTCAGGTTCAGGTTTCGACCGTGGTCATAACTGTCCATCGGCAGATCGTACCAGTTCTGCAGCTGCAAACTCGGCTACGTTCCTGATGACCAACATGATACCACAGGCCCCTCAAAATAACCAACAAACCTGGAACAACCTGGAAAGCTACTTACGTACGCAAGTTACTGCAGGCAACGAGGTTTACATTGTGATGGGTAGTTACGGAACAGGCGGTGTAGGCAGCAAAAGCACTGCAATTGTAACTACTATTGATAATGGTAACGTTACTGTACCCAGCAACGTTTGGAAAGTGGCTGTAATAATTCCGGCCGGTAACGGCGATTTGATCAGGGCGGGCAATGCCAGCGCTGTACGTGTTATTGCCGTGAATACTCCAAATATTAACAGCATAAGCTCAACCTGGAGCACTTACCTTACTACGGTACGCGAAATTGAAGCAGCAGTAACTACAAGCACTGGTACTCAATTCAATTTACTTTCGGCCTTGCCACAATCTGTACAAGACGTTATTGAAACCAAGAAAGATGCAGGAATTTAATTAGACTGTGAGACTTTTGGACTTAGGGAGCAAGGATAAAGACCTATGCTACCAAGCAAAAAAGAGTGACCATAACCGGTCACTCTTTTTTTATTACAAATCTATACTTTCAAAATCTTTTTTCTCCAAGTCCTTCTTCAAAAAGTCCTTCTTCCCTAAGTCTTTCTTCTACAAGTCCTTTTCAAAAAATCTTTCTTCCCCAAGTCCCAACTATAGTCCCAGTTGTGCTGAAATATCCAGCATTCGCTCAATCGGCTTTACCGCTTTGGCAATAATATCGGCCGGTAAAGTAATTTCAGGCATCTCGTTTTTAAGGCACAAATAAAGCTTCTCCAGCGTATTTCTTTTCATGTGAGGACAATCATTGCAGGCGCAAGTATTGTTTGGTGGAGCGGGGATAAAGGTCTTTGTTGGGTTATCTTTCTCCATCTGGTGAATAATCCCTGCTTCGGTAGCCACAATAAACTCTGTTGCGGCATCATTCGTAGCATATTTCAATATCCCGGTGGTAGAGCCTATATAATCGGCCAATTGCAAAATATGCTCCTCGCACTCCGGGTGGGCTAAGATCTTAGCATTAGGATGGCGTTCTTTCAGTTTGGTGATCTTCTCCCGGCTAAATATCTCATGTACCATACAGGCGCCATTCCACAGCACTAAATCACGGCCTGTTTTCTTGGCCACATAAGCGCCCAGGTTACGATCTGGCCCGAAGATGATCTTCTGGTCGGCAGGCAGGCTTTCCACAATTTGTACGGCATTGCTCGAAGTACAAACAATATCGCTCATGGCTTTCAGCTCCGCGGTACAGTTCACATAGGTAATTACAAGGTGATCGGGGTACGATTCTTTGAATTTCCTGAACAAATGCGGCGGACAACTATCAGCCAAAGAACAACCTGCTTTTAAATCAGGCAGTAATACCTTTTTGGTAGGAGAAAGGATCTTGGCAGTTTCGGCCATGAAGTGTACGCCGGCAAATACAATGATGTCGGAATCGGTTTTGGCCGCCTGCTGCGACAGGCCCAGACTGTCGCCAATATAATCGGCAATATCCTGTATTTCGCCTTCCTGATAGTAGTGCGCCAGTATCACGGCATTCTTTTGCTGCTTCAGTTTTTCTATCTCGGCATATAGGTCCAACGTGGGGTCAATTTCTTCCTCTACAAAACCTTTTATATTGATTTCTTCTAAAATGTCCATTCCTAACATTACAATAAAGACAATTAATTTAATTTAAATATATAAACCTATTGTTATTAAGATGTGAATTGTGTGAGTAAGTGAAGTGAATTTTTATTGCTAAACAAACTTGTTCTACTTGTTTCCACAGGTTATCCACAATGCATCGATCTTAAATAACTGATTAACAGTATTACGTTTTTATTAACACCAATGTTAAAAAACAAATGTGTTAATTAAATGCTTGCTTTGTGCATGTGGATTACCATGTGGTTTTCGTACTAAAACTATACCATCAATTGGTAGTAACTTTAGTTATTAACGCACTTTTACACAAACGCAAAACTTGTTAGCTATTTACTTACGCAAAATTAACATCTTTTGGTGCGGTTATTCACACAAGTATTACTTTTACACATATTAGACAGTTTTTATGACAAGAGATGTGGATTTCCTGGTAGTAGGATCGGGCATTGCCGGATTAAGTTTTGCACTTAAGGCTGCTAAACACGGTAAGGTACTGATAGTTACCAAAGCCAGCGAAGATGAATCGAATACCAAATATGCACAAGGTGGCGTGGCTGTAGTTGTGGATAAAAAAGAAGATTCGTTTGAAAAGCATATAGAGGATACGTTGATAGCCGGCGACGGACTTTGCGATGAAGAAGTAGTGCGCATTGTGGTGGAGGAAGGCCCTGAAAGGATACGGGAGATCATAGACTACGGTACTAACTTCGACAAAACCAACGAAGGTGTTTATGACCTGGCTAAAGAAGGTGGGCATTCCGAGTACCGGGTGCTGCATTATAAAGATATTACCGGTTTCGAAATGGAACGTTCGCTGTTGGAGCAGATCCACAAGAACCCTAATATTGAAATTATTACCCATTATTTTGCGGTAGACCTGATTACCCAACACCATTTAGGTGAGTTTGTGGATAAACAGAGCAGCGATATTACTTGCTACGGTATTTATGCATTTAATACTGATACCAAGGTAGTAGATACTATACGCTCTAAAGTAACGGTAATGGCCTCTGGTGGTGCGGGACACATATATGCCATTACCACTAATCCGGTTATTGCTACGGGCGATGGTGTAGCCATGGTTTACCGTGCTAAAGGCAAGGTGCGTAACATGGAGTTTATCCAGTTTCACCCTACAGCTTTATATAACCCGGGCGAATATCCGTCTTTCCTGATCTCTGAAGCAGTACGTGGTTTTGGAGGAATACTCAAACGTACCAACGGCGAGGAATTTATGCAGGAGTACGATCCGCGTAGATCTTTAGCCCCGCGCGATATTGTAGCCCGAGCTATTGATGCCGAGATTAAAAAATCTGGAGAAGACTACGTTTACCTTGATGTACGCCATAAGAGCAAAGCCGATATTTTACAGCATTTTCCTAATATCTATGCCAAATGTTTAGACATTGGTTTAGATATGACCAAGGATATGATTCCCGTATCGCCGGCCTGTCATTATATGTGTGGTGGGGTGTTGGTTAATCATGTAGGTCAATCATCTATTAATCAATTATATGCCTGTGGTGAATGTGCGTCTACCGGCTTGCATGGTGCTAACCGACTGGCATCCAACTCTTTATTAGAAGCTTTGGTATTTGCACACCGTATTTACGAAGATGCCATTACCAAGTTTGAAAGCCATACCGTACCTGATAATATTCCCGACTGGGACGAAAAAGGAGTACAACTCTCTAACGAAGACATCCTGGTTACCCATAACATCCGCGAAATGCAAAAGCTG
>Ga0265798_10005966_pt1 | contig 16159 bp, 17 predicted proteins | sample P3T30metagenome_FD_192430 | JGI IMG/M metagenome (GOLD analysis project Ga0265798, IMG submission 192430) | Plant litter microbial communities from East Loma Ridge, Irvine, California - P3 T30 | ecosystem: Environmental > Terrestrial > Plant litter > Unclassified | place: USA: California... | reverse complement strand
CGATGCATATGCTATGCCAACCATATCGCTCAGAACGCTCGCAAAGAAAGGGCAAATGCTCAATTCACACCCCCAAACCAGTTCACATTATGCACTTGGGCTGTAACAGCGCAAGCCACTCTCTCGGCCATCACAGGCCCCTTTTCTTCAATGGTGGCGTCGTGCATGGCCTCGGCGCGATTTATTGTTTGCACGTCCAGATCGGTGACATAGGACTTGCCATCTGACATTTTCAGGCGCACCTCGTACTCTTGGTCGAGCATCAAATCGTCTTTCCATAGTCTGCGCTGTCCATCGTATACACAGAGCACACGCTTCTTCATCTTCATCTTGTCGGCAGCGCAGCCCCAAGATACGGGGTAATTCTTGCGCTTCTTGCGGCCAGAGCTGACAATGGCTACGCCGCCTTTGGAGAAGGTGAGACCAGTCCGGGGACCGGGTTTGGTGACACGTGAGGAAGAGTAGTGTTGTTGCTGGTTTGCATTGTTACCACCCCCGACGTGCTGCGTTGAGCCGACACCCCGGGGATGTGTTGATTGTCAATGCGACTTTGTTGACTTGATGCCGCCTTTGCCTGAGCGGGCGCGGCGGCTGCCGTAGGTTGTGTCGCCATGGTCGTCGTTGTCAACCTCTTCGTCTTCAAACTCGTCGTCCTCGTCTTCATCATAGCTAGGGACGTTGTACTCGATGCTCTTGGATAGACCGTTGCGGTCAAGGGTCTCGGTGACATCCTTGTCCTCTGCGACGGATGTGAGGAGGCGTTGGTTGATGGCCTCACTGGGATCTGTTTGTTGCACGACGCGCAAAACACAATCGTCCAAGTGTTCGTAGAACTCTTGTGCGTTGGCAAACGTGACTGAGCAAGTGGAGCAAGTGCCGGCAAGGTTGGGCTGTGCATTGCCGAGAACCTTGCGATTTGATGGGCTCCTCTTACGGCTGTTGGGAGGATTCTGCTCGACGCCGTGGACGGTGGTGAGATGCCTCTTGAAGACATCGGCGCGGTTGAAGGACTTTTCAGCCGCCGAGCCACTGCCCGGACAGAAACCGCAAACCATTGTGCCCTTGTAATGTGTAAGGGTATGTCGGTTTTTGTCGTACTTGCGTGCAAAGCCTTTGGTGTGGTACTCGCACGTGGCGATGGGGCACTTCTCTGGCCTCTCGTTTTGGTGTGTGAGCATGTGGGCCTTGAGGTCCTTGAAGACGCGTCCACATTCTGGCAAAGGGCACATGCCCTTTTCGCGTGTCTCATCATCCACGTCGTAGCTGCTACCGCTCTTGCGGCTTGTGCCGGAGTGTTGTGAGTGAAGAGAGTTGACTGAGCTTCGGCGTTGGCCTTGGGGATAAGGCTGGTATTGTTGAGTGTGGAGGTAGGGGCTGGCGCTGCCCTTTTTGACTCGTACTGAGCCGGTTCGTTGACTGTATGAGGAGATGTTTGAGAGAGCGGGAGAAGGAGGTTGCTCGATGACGGGGAAATAAGGGGATGGTGTTGTCCTGATCTCAGGATAGGGGCTGGTCGGCGCAAATGAAAACGGGTGAATCAGGTTAGGATCTGCTTGTACTGCGTTAGTGTCTGTAGTCTTGGGTTCTAGAGGCAACCGACAAGATGGAGACGAACAAGAGGGCTGTGGAACTGAAGAAGATGAGGGAGACGAAGAAGAAGAAGAAGTGAGGTGCTGGGCTTGGCCGGTGTAGAGTTTGTCTGATGAAGGAGAATCTGGTCGCTTGCTGGATCTTGGAGAAGGCCGAGTAGCTGAAGCTGGGGTTGTGGGTGTCTTGAAGACATGCATCTTACAAATCGGCAACACGGGAGATTTGACTAAAGGAAAAGACGAGGTTGTCGGTGTCGAAGAAAGTGTTGACTTACCCACAAAGGACTTCTCGGCTGCCATGTTGGAGTATTCAAAACCAGGAGCAGGTCCTAGTGCCATTGGATTCCACGACTCGTTGAACTGTGGGATGATTGTTGGGGAGCCCATGGCAGAGGAAGACACGGAAGCACCAGACTCGGAAGATGCTTCCAGGACAGGGGGCATCTCGTGGAAGGAATGGGAAATGGAGTGAGGCGATCCAGCTGGTGTATGGTACTGATATGTGCGAACACCTTGGGCAATGGCATCGTAATGGTATTGTGGGACATGTTGCGGCCTTTGCATGTCTGTGAGGGGGACCATTGGGTCGTATGACGAGGCAGTAAAGGCATGGTCCATGCCGTACATTGAAGAAGACATGAAGGGCTGGCTGTGGTGGAAGTCCATGTGCTGTTCGTGGTGGGTGTTTGAGTAGAGCTCAAAGTCGTGAGGCATGCTCGCTGGGTATTGTGCGTACTCAGCCATGGTGAAGAATGTGGTGGATGAAGGCAATACAGGTTGAAAGGACTATAAGATGGGCTGGTGTGGGAAGCCTATTTCCACAAACTGAGTCAGCATACGCCATGAGTAAGTGGGCCCTGGAGGTTGATGTGTGGTTGGCAGGCCGAGGGCAGATTGCAAGGGACCGGGAGGGGATCGCTTACCTTTCCGGAGACGGTGCCGATCTAATCCTAGAGTTGGCGTGTTAGGTCGGCGATGGGTGACTATGGTCGAGACGAGTGCCGATCGGTTGCTAGTTTGGGGCAGAGGGCGTGACGGCGAGTAGTCCCTCTCTGTGGAGCAAGTCGACAAGGCTGGCTGAAACGCAGGACAAGGCTTGGGAGTCGGAAGCGGCAAGGTTGGTTGGTGGCAGAAGACAAACCACGGGGAGGGGGAGAAGGAGCGGGTTCAGCAGTGATTGTGTCTAAACCATGGGGCCTGGAACTGGAGGACGAAGCTCCGGGGGCGAAGTTGGTTTATACACAAGGCCAGAGACACGGCGGCCACTGGCCCCCAGCGGGAAACAGTGCACGAAGCCACCACGACGGCATGCCAGACCCCTGTCGGGAGGGTCCTGCCCTACGACGGGCGCTCGGGCCTCTCTGGCATGGGGATGGATGGAGGGAGGGAGGGGGGGGGAGAGGAACCGTCAGGCCACGCTAGGAAAAAATAAAAAAAGGCAGACTGCATCGAGCATCGAGATAGCGGCGGCCGTCACGTCGACGTCCCCGCCTTGATCGCGCGCCCCGACCGCTGCATGGTAAGGACTAGGGATGGGGACTCGCGGTGTGGCCGACCCCTGCGTGCGCGCGAGTCGACGCCCCAACAGAGCAAGGCATGCCGAAAGTGACGAGGGAGCAGCGAGTAGGCGTGCAGAACGTGGAGCCGTCCAGACTGCATCTGGAGACAACGGGGCGCATTGGGCATAGGCCGTGAAAAGATGCGCACGCTTGATCACCGCTTCGGTCGGGGGGGGGGAGCCATGCCAGCCACCATGGAGGACGAGGACCAGAATGAGGACCAGGACGGGGACGGGGATGAGGACGAGGACGAGGACGAGGACGATTTCACTCTCACGCCTCTGATTCGCCCACGCTCTCGCTTTCGCTCGCGTTGGTCGGACGGCAATGCGAGGAGGAGCTGTGGCTGGTGAGCGGCGGTGCAAGGTCGAGGACGTGCCATTGGCCGGCTTCGGTTGCTAATTTTACCGCCTTGCCGCATGACCATTGCCTGCAATCGGGCAGCTAAGCGAGGCTCGCTCGTGGCGCAGCACTCGCTGCCTGTCTGTTGTCCGTCCTGCGTCTTGTCGACAGTACGCTCGACTTGCGCTGGTCTGCGTCTTGTCTGCATCTGCAATACCAAGCATTCCACCGCGCTGACCTCACCGCGTTTCTCACCCTCCCCCCCTCCCTCCGCCTACCAACCACCAGCCCCATGTTGCGGTGCGCCATACTAGACCGTCACCGCCGTCAGGGCCGGCCTGCGAGCCTACAGCGACGTGGCGTCATCTCGACCTCCCTGAGCAATCACGGCCCGCGTGTGACAGCACTTGTGCTTTGTTTGGTTTGCGACTTATAAACCACCGTCCGTCCGTCCATCCATGCGCCGCTCAAAACAACACGACCCAGCCATGGGGTGCTTGGCCTGCTAACGAGCAATTACACCCGCACGCCAGTGTGTGCACAGGCCTGCCATCTTGACCAAACGCTCCCCGAATCCTAGTCCTCATACACGGACCCCATGTTCTGCACCATGCTCGCTGCAGAATCCGGGCAGTCAGCGTGACATCTTCTTTCGCGTGGTCCCTGGAATCTCATGACCCGGTGTCATGGTTAAGGTTGTCGAGGGCGCGAACCGTACACTGTCTGGGAACGAGCCCGCCTATCACGTCGTCGCGGCCAAGAATACCATTCTGCAGTACCACGGCCGCATGAGTATTGAGTGTGCTACCGTGATAAATGCACCTCGACCATGCCATGTAACACTTCTGTTCCACCGAGAGTCGTCTTACGCCATCAGTCCATCCATGTCCCAGGCTCTTAGTACATCATCACCATCATCATCGCCATCGCCATCGCCATCACCATCACCATCACCATCATCATCATCATCAGGTTCCCAGGCGTGCAAGATGAATAGGTGCAACGCCAGCTCCTTCTGCCTGGTCCATACAAGAGGCCGCCCCAGAGGCCGCTCGGGGGTTGGCGTCATCAAAAAAACTAAACTACCACATACTAATTGTGACAGGTGCGGGGGTGAGCCCACCTTTGCTCTGGCACCGCTTCCCCGATTCAGACTATTTTAGTCGCAGAGACAATCCATCTCGTCTTATCGCACCCTAGCCAGAAGCGAAACCGTCCCTGGGCACAGCACGTGCTTGGTCTAATGGTCCATCTTGATAAATTTGGTAACTCGTGACATGCGAGGCCACCGACAATCTCGCTATCGTAACCGCCTACATCTCTTGCCAAGGACCGTGGGGTGTTGCAGTTTCTTGTACGCAATCAATACTGTGATGCAACCACCACAAGACGACTCTTCACCATGCTGCGCTCGAGGGCGTCGGCACTGGAACCAAGTTACTGCAGCTGTGAAAACACAATGTTTCAGTAAGATAGCTGCTGCACGCCACCACAAAACCCGCAGCTTAGCCACGATATGCGCAGTACATGGCGTCAATCGTCTTGGGTTAACGGTACGCGGAAAAAACAATGCTAGCCACATGTCCAGAACACGCTTGGGATCGAAGATGAGAGCCTGCACCGCCACACGTTTTTGCGCTGGTCTAGAGCGTTCGGCGACTGGCCTTGACCCTGCGTAGTCGCGGGCTTGAGTGTGCGGGACAGAGCGAGGAGAAGGGCCGACAGCAGATAAGCTACATCGTCAAGAGCCTGTTGCGCAGAGATCCCGGTCAACCATCCGCATCCGTGTTGTTGCACACTCAAATTCGAATAATAACTGATGACCACAATCGCCGTCTCCGATATGCAACAGGTGTTTCATTGCGCCTTCCGACATTCGATTGGTCTTGGACCGCATTACCACGCTGACAACCGTTGAGGCTTTGCTGACAGCAAGAATAAGCGCGGGCACTCTTTCCGCCGCTCCACGAGGCTCGAATCATCCCATCGCCGCCCCCATCAGCCGGTACCTCAATTGGGACTTGGGACTGCCAGCACGTCCTCGAGAGGCTTGCTACAATTTAGTCTTGTCAAAGCAACCAGGCCAACATGTCGAGCTCTTGGGCCAGCGGTCTTTCCCGGCGTGAAAGCCTTGTGAGGTGATCTGGACCGTCTGCCCTTTCCTGAAACTTTGCTTCCTTCGCTTGTCCTGGCCGGTGATTGGGCAAAGGCTCAAGAGTGTTGTCTGTGACGGGTAGGGTACCAGAGTCGCTGTCTATCTGGTATCCCCTTCTGGAAGGCCCCACAAGACAAGGTGCAGCAGCAGCAAGTGGTGTGCAGGCACAAAAGAAGCCCAAAGCCACCGTGACGGATGATCAGCACAGGAGTGCTTGCTAGGTGAGTACCAATAGTTTGGAACACCAGCTAGCATACCAGATATCGCGAGCTATAGGCATCTGGTGTCCCATACCATGCGAACGATCCCAGGACGCAGGATGGGCGTTCCATGGCTCGGGCGCGCTGTAGTGTGTGTATGTGTGTGTGTGTGTAGGTAAATAGTGCGGGTGCGCCAGTTGCACCCAAACCTAGTTGTGCGAGCTCGGGAGCCAATTTTGGCCTTGTTGCAACCGCACATCTCGCATTCGCAGCGCCCAAGGGTGCGGGTACAACTCCGAGGGGCAGCGCTGCTAGTGACACTGCCCGTTACAGTTTGTGACGCGCCATATTAGCTGTCGACCGCCGTTGACCGGCCTGACAGCGTGCGAGTGGGTGCGAGTGGAGGGATGGTGGAGAGTTAGATTGCTGGCGTCGGCTTCGCCTAAGCACAGATGACCCCACTACCAAGCCACGAACCCAGAAAGGAGGGAGGAAGCACCGGCCAGATGGGTCGACGATCCTTCCCGCCCACCACGAGCGACACCATACCATCTTGGGGGCCTGAGACAGAGGACGGGCCGAACAAGAGCAAGGATACAAAGCCTACTTGAACGAACTGACGAGTAGTCGTCCTGCCTGGCGCCTCCAAATGCTTTTTCGCTGTTCATACCTGCAGACTGTGGCTTTGGCTGGTGGCCTGACTGATGGTCTGACTTGCCACGAGCAGAGCCTCACGACACTCGCCTTAAGCTGCCTTTGCGACTTGCACATGACCGGATGGCTCATTTGGCCGACCACGGCATCCTAGCATGCATTTTCCACTGAACGCCGTGCAAATGTGTCGCATGCATACTTTTGAATAAGCCTAGTCAACCGATGTTTTGAGTGTTTTCGTGAGGCTTGCCGGCATCTAGGAGAAGCAATCACGTGTCCCTTGTCTCTGCCTCAACCCGCTCATGGGGCCGCCGTTGTCCCCTGCGTGCGTCCAATCACTACTCTTCGCAATCCAGCCCATGGGGGGGTGTGCTGGCAGCCTGGACTATAATTGCTACTGTCCACGGATAGATGGCGCGGACGGCTGCGGAACCGAAATACCAATGCCCAAAGACGCCACCTCGTTTCTGACGGCTAGAATGGCGACACCCGTAATCACGGTAGGGGCAAGGGTCTAAAGACGAACCGGCAAGCAAGTCAAAAACAAACGCCCTCACTTTGTACATGCACAGCCAGAAAAGGGGCTTATTGGCCCGCGTAACAGATTAGTTCCACTATGCACCCTTCAGTTTCGCAAAACATGCCCTAGGTCCTGGAGGACTCGCTGGTAGTCTAATTGTGAGAGGGGCCTTGGCAGCCGCCGGCTCTCTCTCTCTTTCTCTCTCGCTTGAACGGCCCCCGCGTTCTCCTGATTCTGGCCCCCAATTATCGCTTACCCCAGTCCTGAGGGACAGCGTCAATCAAGCTGGCCATTCACGTATGTGCACGCTGGTGACAATACTTGGACTTGTAGGGTTCAGGGTGCCTAGGGTGCATGTCGACGACATCGTGTTCCTTGGAAAAGCTGCAGTATAGACGTGGTTTGTTCGGCGACCATACTGAGACCTCACCCATGCTACTACTATTTCCAGACCGGCAAGGACTATGACATTGCGCCTGCCTGTGGACCAGCAACGTGATCGAGACCGGAAAGTCGTGGGCCTTGTCAACCATTTCCGCCTTACTAGACCAAGCCTGTGATAACTAGCCCATTCATGTGTAATGTGGAGATGGATGTGGTCAAAGTAGAGTTGGAGTGGAGCATAGAGTATCCATTACGTCGGGTGCGCAAGGTCACCTAGGTAGTCCGCGGAAAAGGTAAGAATCAGGTGGTATTACCCAAGTCTCTCGATTCATGTCTTGCTCATTTCTGAGACAAACTGGACGACTTTGCTAGTCTTTATCAACCTAAAAGAGGCTCATGACACACTCGACGTCTCAGCCTGAAAGTGTTGAGTGACGTCACTTCAGACCGTTGCCCAACTCCCCAAACACCACATCAACCAGCACGACAATATCGACTTCTCGCCATCATGTTTCGACAGCCATCTACGTCACACAGTGATCCAGCATTGTGAAAAAAAAATCAAACATGTTCAAACTCGAAATTGATTGATCCTTCGCAACCTATCTACTTTTGCATCTAGGGGGGTATCAAAAACAAACAAAAAGAGATCGCCGAAAGAAAATAATCCAATATCCCTCGTCCAAGGAAGACGATCAGTGTAACAAGCCAAATTCTCCTCCAGACAAAACACTCCCATGTAATTGCCCTATAGTTGGCTCTACAGCCATCTACATTGAAAGTGGCAATCACAGAAGACTTGCTAACTAACCATGCAGTCAGTTTAGCCTACCTAGATAGGCACTAGCAAGGATTCAAGTCATCGAAGACAGCTAGGTAAACTCTGTCGAGTTCAACCGTAAGACCCGCTTGTCCTTGTTGTTTTCCTCAATGTCCTTCTTGCTCTCTTCTATATCCTTCTCACGCCCATTCCAGCTCAAGTCACCATAGGTGAAGATGGTATAAAACTTGATGAGAGAATGGCAGTATGAGAACAGCACCTGGGGGAGGAAGTACTGAATATCCTTGGGATACTGCTTGTACCATGAAATAGTCTTGATCAGTTTTGACAACCATATAACCAAGGTTAGAGAAACCATAAGCCACGCGCGATATGGAGACAGGGTGTAAAACTTGGTGTGGGTAAACGTCCAAATGATTGCAAAGTCCCACAGCAGTGCTGCATTATGGAGCCACGCAATATATGTCATCCAAGTTGTAATTGGCCACTTCATCCAGACAGTCAAGTCGGAAAGGAGTGCCTCGGGATTTTGGCGCATGGTCGTCCGGCTCCAACGGACACATTGGCCGACATACTTGGAGGGTAGGAGTCCCGAAGGTTCCATTCCGCCCAGTTGAGTGGTAATCTTTGCTTCAGGCGAGCTCTCAACCGCTACATCCCATCCCACGTTGATGGCCCAGCGTGTAATGAAGTTGTCGTCATCTGCTTTAACTGGCCCGACACCACGCGGAGTGATGCACTCAAAATGCTTACAGAGCACGTCAAACAAAGATTGAAAGGCTGAGCTCCACTCTCCCCACGACGCGAGTCGCTTGAAGAAAGCCCCCCAGACATACTCTTCCAAGAATTCCTCCTGGAAGCGCTGGTCCTGTACAATTTCTGTGCGGATAAGATTAGTTCGACCCGACACACAAAATATGCCCATATCAGCGATGAACGAAGCCAGGATTTCAAAGTTATGACGGCTGAGGTAATCATTGCCAACCATGTTCCAAAATCCAGCCACGAGAGAATTGCCAGGGACACGCTCCACCCACTTTGTCGTGCCGATCAAGCCGACCTTTGGGTTGTTGAAAGGCCGAATTGCGAACTCGAGAAACCGCGGAGACTCCCAAATAGCGGTATCATCTGCATTGACCACGATCAGGGTTTCCACCAAGTTCCATGCCGCCACTGACTGGTAGCGCTTGTTCATGACGTTAGCATCCGACGTGTACTTGATCTCGGTAGACTGTCGATATTCGGAATAATCTGCGGTAATTGCTGCTACCTGCTGCTTAATGTGTTCCACTGCCTTATCAGTCGGCGCCGAGAAGATCAGGCACTTGGGCTTGTTCTTTAGGACGCCAGTGACCATTCGCTCGAACACGTTAACAGACTCAACCTTGTCTCCGGGGCCTTTGGTCGGTACAATGACTGTGCAATGGGATGAAAAGTACTTGGGCTGCTCTCCTGTTGGGATCCACCGAGTCGGCTGGTGTTGAAGAATGAACAAGAGGGCGACAGCGGTACGCCAGTATCGAAAAAACACGATAGAGCTGAACCAAACAAGGGAGGGGTCTGCGGCGATACGCGCCTTTCCAGCTGACATCCAGATGCAAACAACTGGTGCCATGTGCCAGAAGAGAGACATCCGGTGCCAGATGGAAGGACAAGACGCCGACTCAAATCCGCCAAAGTAATGGACAAGGCGTATAACCCAAAGGAACATGGCGAGTAGTAGGCATTCTTCCCATAGTAGTGGAAACCACTGCCAGCGAAGTGTCGGAGTATGCATTGGGTTGTCCGCGATCAGCGACAACACCAAAGCAAAGCAGGTTGGAAGAACCGTGAATATTGTCACAAACTTCAAGGATGCATTGGTATTTGCAATGTTTCGCAAACTCTTTTCTGTCGGGGGCTTAGTTGCGTCCACGGTAACAGTCTGCTGGCGAGGGTTGGAGGTGGGAGTGGGGCCCATGGGTTGATTAGGACCTTGAGCCATGGCGAAGTTGAGGCTTCCTGTTCGGTTGCGGAGATGTTCTTCTGAATTAGAGCTTCCTTCAGAGCCAGGAAGCTCTCATAAACCATCGAGCGGAGTCATTATGCGACTATGACAAGCAGTCACTGTTGTATAGAACAGTGAATACACAGGTCTTCTGGGGCTCAACATAGTTCTGTGAAAGCATGGAAACGTGTTATAGTGAATATGCAAGCAAAGGGGTTTGCCATAGTGACCGCTGTGAACACATAGTGGAAAAACGCTGAGGTTCGCGAGAGAAACATTAAGGGAGCTGTCTTGATAGATAGGCAGGTGTACGACAATCCATATAGTAGTGCACAGTGATGCCACTTGAAACACCAAGCCCTTAATTCAATATTGTCTGAGATCACATATAGCCGTAATGAATATTTTTTTTCTTTCCATAGATGTGTAGTTCACTTCAACTGAGCATCTGGGGGGGTACAATGACTCGGTCACATCTAGAGGTCTCACTTGAGGATCTTCCGCGACTCGGGGACTGCCATGGTCAGGAAGCGACAACTTTACAGAGCCAAAATAAAATACCAGGATGTATTCAAAGTAGTGGTTACTAGTAGCGCTACGAAGACGGCTCATGATAGGGGATGCGCATTAAATTTGAGATGCTTCGAGTCTTGAAAAGACAGATAGTCGCCATAAACACAGCATGAACATGCAGTTTTTCTAAGCAAACACGACAAGCTAATAACGTTTATTCCGTGTAGTTGATGGCTATGTGAGATCAAGAACTGCTCAATGCATATGGTGAGTGGCCTGGGGACAGCGACAGTGTGGACAGTGACGCAAACTGGCAGGACAACAAAGCACAAATGTAACAGACGAGAGAAAAGAATATATCGAGGAGTCTTTATCTGGATGATGTTTGAGCTTGCAAGCAATGATGCCTATCCCACACTTGTATCTATGCACACATCAACGTTGTGCAAGTCTAGAGATTTGCAATGCACAGCTCAAAGCAATGACAGAATTTAAAGTCTCCATGAAACCATTCACGGCTATTTACGAGAGACGAGTTCCAGGAGTTGAAAGGCGACACCAACACCCGCGTTCAAGCCATCCCTTGCTCCGCTCTTTATACCCGAGCACAGTCAACCTAACAAGCTCCCTCCATCTTGCACATGACGTTGATTGGCCCCCTGCGTCAGTTATGATCGGTGCCGTGATATGAGTAAAAACACACTGTGTAGTGTGAGCGGTGAGCATCTTTTAGCATGAGACCATGCAGCGAGACGTTTCGAAACTTGCATAGGCCTAAGCAGTGCGACGTTGAACCACGCGAGCTCTCCGCATGCGCCGTTTGTCTGGATTCGAGGCTGCATTGCCGGTGAATGCGCGGTGAGGAAGATTCTGTGGGGCGTGGAAGCCGGCCAGTGTGACCTCGAACATCAGATGCTCCTTTGCATGGGGATGAACTGCGGGGTTAGTGCGACAGACTAACCACCACAACGTCCCGAAGTCTTCTCACTTGTCTCCTAGCAGTTGACACATCATACTCGTCGACAAAGTCGCAAGTTTCCTTCGCTTCAGGAAGTGGAAGGGTCGAGTAGCGCAATTGGCGACCGAAAGCGCCGTTCCCCAAAAGATGCGCGAACCTCTGCACAGAAGAAAGAAAAAGGCGCAACCCTATTTTGTTCTCGACAGTCAACAACTTTTAACACTCTTGCTAATGGAATCTCCTTCTTTCTCGCTTCGCTATTGCGAACCGACCCCATCCGCGGAAGTAAGATCACTTTAATCAGAATGCTAGGCACGCCCACCACTCACAGCCCTCTAACCGACTTCGCCAGCAGAACTACTGAAACCGCCAAACACCAAGTAAGACTAATCGCCGCTACTTCTACCACGAGGCTACCGGTGTCTGGACCCTCATCATGCGGGACGCACACGTTTGCCATGGGCAATTTCGAACTGCCCGAAGGGGAGAATCTCCCGCGAACTGTTCGAGCATGGCGCATTCGTCACATTGTGTATTGCAACACTACAAGGGGTTTGTCACTGATTCGAACCAATGCCCAATGAGAACCTTGGCCAGTAGAACACCAGGTCACGCAATCTCCTAGGAGCGGAACGCCTTCTGCATCGCGCAGCAGACCGAGATTTATCGTCGACTCTTTGCATGGGGGCATAGGAGCATGCACAGTCAATATGCACAGCTATAAGTATAGGACACAAACCCGGCATCTGCGTCTGTACGACTATACATCCATACTCTCTAGTATATACGCCTACTATCATGTCTTTCAAGTCACTCTTCGTTTCCATTCCGCTCTTTTGGCGCTGTGCCACCGCACTACCCGCAGGGCCCGGTTCCTGGCAGAACGGCAGCTCCTTTGTTCACCCGTCCGAGGACGGTTTCGCCGCTTCGGCTGCTTACAACTTGATCGATACCTATGATGCCAGTAACTGGGTTTCCAAGTTTGATGTCCAGGATATCGCTGATCCTACGCGTATGTTGGTCAGGTCTAGATTTATAGCACCTCACACTAACATGTGTAACAGATGGATTTGTTGACTACGTCAACCTGCAGCAGGCACAGCAACAAGGCTTGCTCAAGACACAGAATGGACAAGTCTATATGGGAGTAGACTCAACATCTCAACTCGACCCGAATGGTCCAGGGCGGAAGAGTGTACGAGTCCAGAGCAAGACGGCATATAACCACGCACTTGTCATTGCAGACTTCGCACATGTTCCGGGTAGTGCATGTGGCTCGTGGCCTGCCTTGTACGCAACCCATCTTCTATGAGGTGAACACGCACTAATGTATCCCAGCTGGATGGTCGGTCCCAATTGGCCAAACCAAGGCGAGATCGACATCTATGAAGGCGTGCACTTGTCCAACTCCAACCAGGTCACCCTCCATAGCTCCCCCGGTTGCACTCCGACCATCGGCTCGGGCGGTGAATCTGGTTCTCGCATCAACGGCGCAGATTGCGGTGCGGGAGGAGGCTTCAATGGCTGCGGCATAATGGCCAATAACCCCGTGACATACGGCACGCCATTCAATGCCAACGGCGGTGGTGTTTACGCTACTCTCTGGACAAGCTCTGGCATCAAAGTCTGGTACTTTGCTACTCGTGATGTACCCTCAAACATCAAGAGCGGAAACCCAGACCCGTCCACTTGGGGCAAGCCGGTAGCCAACTTTGCAGGATGCGACTTCGATGCAAAGTTCAGGAACCTCAACATTGTCTTTGACATTACCTTCTGCGGTGACTGGGCTGGCGGTGTCTGGGGCTCAACACCGCAATGTTCCTCCATCAACCCCAGCTGCAACGCCTATGTGGCGAGTCAGCCGCAGAACTTTTCTGACGTGAGTCTTGATATATGCATCCCCTTGAACGAATTTTGTTGACAATGAACAGACATATTGGCTTGTCAACTCCGTTAAAGTGTACAGTGCATGATTGTCCTTACGCCCTGGATACCGACACTGGGCGTACAGCCCAGGTGATTTGATTTGATTCCCTTCCTTGATATGGGAGACTCATACCACATTCAGATATACCCTTCTTCTTCAGCCTTTCGCCCGGGGTGTGCATACGCCTTGGGCCTTTTGTTTCTTGTATATGGAATTTTCTTCTGTGCCTGTTGCATCTGAGGAGGCGCACCGCTAGGGCGCTCGCTCAATACCCTTAGGACCCATCTTCTTGTCCATCTTCATTGATGTATATATCTATCTACTTATCATACATACTACTACAATACCTAGTGCGTATTCACAACGTCTCTCAACGCTTCTATCTCGCCCTTCTGCCACTCGATAACCTTGCCTTGCCACTTCTCTCCTTTACCACCGCCCTTTGCTGTACTCACAACTTCCTTGGCCTTGGCTGCCATCTTTTCAACCAAATCTGGTTTGCCGAATATGAGAATGGAACCCGAGGTCTTGACTTCACCGGAGCACAATATCACAACGCCGTCTCGCTCCTTGACCGCATCTTTGACTTCAAAGAACACCATATTGATAAAGTCTAACCCATCGGTTGCGCGATAGGAGAAAGCTACCCCGTGGCTCTGCAATTGCGCCTTGATGCGTTCGCCCTCAAACGACGCAATTTCTGCAAGCAGCTTCTTTTCTTTCTTTCTTGCCTCGGAGACTTGGTCGCTCATTCGCTGCACGCCAGCAGCTACATCCGCGGGCGCCGAACCGGAAGACAGGGACACGGCTATAGTCCGAAGACCGTTGACAGCCTGGGTAGCCATACTGATAGCGCGGTCGCCAGCCGTGAAAAACAGTCTGCAATTTGTTCCTCGTACGGATTGAGTGTGATGGAGGAGGATGACGCTGATGTGCGCCGAATTTTGGAGGTGGGTGCCACAGCAAGCGTTGTAATCCATGTCTCCGATCTTGATGAATCTCACAACACCCTTTTCTTTGTCGTAGTCTTCGGGTAGGCTGTCACTCCCTTTGCCCTCTGGCGTCTCAACCGTGATTGGCATGCTCTCCCTGATCTTTGCATTGCAGTCTTTTTGTATCTGCTGCATTTCTTCGTCTGATGGTTTTCGTGGCAACTCGACGTAGTTCATTTCTCCGGGTTGGCCCATGCTCCATCCAAGCGTTGGTAGATCTATGCCGTCCATGATGGCGGATAGAAGGTGCTGCCCTGTGTGTTGCTGCATGAGATCCCAGCGCCTGGCGAAATCGACCGTTTGACGCACCGGCGTTCCAGGAGTGAGCGGCGTAGGAGAAAAATGTATGCAGCGCAGGCCGTGGCGTTGTATGCTTCGTATTGGTATCTCTTCTTTGCTTTGATCGTCCTTCAAGGTGGTCAGGACGCCGTGGTCTGTATGTTGGCCGCCACCCTCGGGGAACAGAACAGAATCGGCGAGCTCAATAAGATATGTTTTGCTGCCGGATGCGTCCCCGTTCTCGATTCCTTTTGTTGGATCGGTCGACTTCTTTGACTTGGATTTTCCAGTCTGTTGGCTTGTTTTGGGTGGTAAGAATTCTTCGCAGGAAACAACCTCAGTGTCGAGGGTTTGGAGATACGAGTTCTTCTGACATTGCAGAGCGCCGACTACAGCAGGCGCCGTGATAGCACCCATAATTGCGATGGTATAACTACGGTCTGTTTGCAGAGTTTAGGAACTATGGATAAGGTATGACTCGACGCTACAATGGATGTTGACCGAAAGATGGAGAAGCCGCGGAAAATCGTGCACTTAGTCAGCAACTTGGTTACACTCATGAGGCTATCAGACGTCAGATCCTCAAGGACCCCAGTTCCACTGGCATAAATTTTGGCAATAAATCTATTCGGCATGTATTGACCCATGGATTCATAATGACAATTCAGAGACGGATACTGCCTCTTTGCCCTAGGCTGTTATTGGCCTAGTGCCTTTTGGGTCTCTAGCCGCTGCATAGGACTCCCCGAGAAGCCATTAATCGCTCCTTGTCCTAACATATATCGCACAATGTCTTCGAGGCTCACCATTCTCAACATGGCGAAAAACTTCCAGCGTTCAAGACGCGATGGATGAACACGAGCGGTAGTTGCATTGAATGTGTAGTCACTATAGTCTACGATGACGTACTCGAAGTAAAAAAAACCACAAAGCTTTAGGAAGACTTGCTTGTCGCATACTAGATGAATAGACTCTTCCAACTTCTGCTTTCAATGTCCAAACCCAAGAAACCAACACATGCGGTGGTAACCCGCTTCGTCGAGAGCTATTTACCACTAAAGGAAAACGATGTGCAACGGCTCTACCATGTCCCTCGAAACTCTTGCTACGATGCAGACACTGCTGTGGTCGAGCAAGTCGTGCTGAGTGTCACTCCTACTCCGGGTGTCTATTCGTTCATAGCACCTGTTCCGCATACTCACCCTCGACCGCCACGAACGCTCTGCTTCCTACATCGGCCCTTCAACCTCGACCGGCGCAACGTACGAAAAGGCACACTCGTACTCTCGAGCCACTCCGCTTTTGATGAGGTACTTACG
>Ga0265798_10005965_pt1 | contig 16161 bp, 9 predicted proteins | sample P3T30metagenome_FD_192430 | JGI IMG/M metagenome (GOLD analysis project Ga0265798, IMG submission 192430) | Plant litter microbial communities from East Loma Ridge, Irvine, California - P3 T30 | ecosystem: Environmental > Terrestrial > Plant litter > Unclassified | place: USA: California... | reverse complement strand
CTCTTGCGAGGTCACGTTAAATTTCTGTTGAGCGTTTGATGCTATATTTTGAGTATCGGGACCGAAGTCCCGGGCACACTCACATCAAACGCCCACACTTATCGACTGTTGATTGTTAAAGAATTCTGCCCGGAGGCACTTGCTGAGATCCTTTCGGAACCCGACAAATCGTTGTGTTTGTCAGCAGCAGAGAGATGAGATTATGCGGTATTTCGTGCAGCTCGTCAACCCCTCAGTTTCTGCCGCTTCGCTTCGTTTTCACTACTACGCTGCGGCAGGGACAGAACTATAGCAAAGACCCTGCCACCCCGCAAGCCCCCTCACGGGAAAACAAACGACTTCACCAGAGTCAGCTCGCCAGCCGCCCGCATCGGTACGCGGAAGATCTGCTGCTTCTCGCGCGGCGTATTCTCGTTGGTGATAATCGCCACTTGCGCAACCGTCAATATGGACGTATCGACACCACTGCCGTAGTAATTCACGTAGACGTGGTAATTGCCCTTGGGCGGCGTCGCGCTGGAGAATATCTCCGGGCCGTAGCCGGTAGTCACGTCCACGTCCAGTGCGCCACCATTCTTCATGACGCGGTTGCCGTACCAGGAGTGACCGCCATCCGGCGCGATGACATGCAGATCGATGTCGGTACCCGGGCTGTCCCACGACAGCACGACGCGCAACCGCGACTGCGTCTTGCCCGCATACGTATCGACGAATTGCGTGCGTGCACGGCTCCTGCCATCCGCCGAGCGCACCTCCACACTATTCGAGCCGCTGCCAAAGCCGTACGGGCGGCCATAGCGGCCGTCCTCACCCACTTCCAGCGGCATGGCGACGCCGTTGACGACAAGCGTGGCCGGTTTTCCTTTCGGTGCATTGGTAATGCGACCGCGGATCTGCGCCGTTTCGCCCTGTCCTTCCTGCATATTGACGGAGCTCGCCGGATAATTGACCACCTGCGAGTATTGCTCCTCGGAGCCGGCGGAATTGCGCCAGCCACCCTTGGGCGATTCGATCGTCACCTGGGCCAGCGCCGGCAGCGTGAAAGTGGTGGCCAGCAGCAGGCCGAGAGGAGAAAGCTTCATGGGATTCTTCAGAATTTAAACGTTTTCACAAGCGTCAGCTCGCCGATACTGCGCAACGGCACGACAAACTCCTCGCGCCGCTCCTTTGCCGTGTTCTCGTTGAAGACCAGCGTGATGCGCGTGGTGATGATGGGGCGTTGGCGCGTGCTTTCATCGAAGTGATAGCCATCGCTGCCGAAATTGCCCCAGTAATTGATCCAGACCTGGTACAGGCCGTGCATCGGCGCCGTCATCACGAAGTTCTCGGGGCCGGGACCGTCGACCGTGTCGACATCGAGGCCGCCGCCGTTGGTCAGCACGGGATGGCCGAAGAACGCATGCTGGCCATCCGGTGTGACCACGTGCAGGTCGACTTCCGCCTGGTTGTCGTCCCACGCGCCAATCACGCGGATGACGGCCTGCGGCCGGCCCGTGTTCACCTCATAGAACTGGACGCGCTTGACGGACCTGCCGTCCGGCGCGCGCACTTCGACGCTGTTGGAGCCGGCGCCGAACGAATATGCGCGCACATAACGGCCACTTTCATCCGTGTACAACGGCGTCGGATTGCCGTTCACGACCAGCTGATGGAACGGCCGCTTCTTCGCCACCTGGCGCAGCCGGCCCTCGATCATGCGGCGGTTCCTCTGCGTGCCACGGTCGATCAGCGCGTACGGGTAATTGACCGCCAGCTCGTCCGAGCGGTCGGTCAGCCCGGCGCGGTTCCATCCGCCCTGCGGCGTGGCGACGCTGCCATCCTGCGCCAGCGCCGGCAGGGAGGCCAGCGCCAGCAGCGCGGCGACGAGAGAGTGACGCGGTGTCATAAGGTCTCCAGGTTCATGTCGACGAGGCGGCGGGCCAGTTGCTCCACGTACGCCTCATCCTGGCCGCGCGGGTGCTGCCGCAGGCCGATGTGCAGGTATTCGTGCGCCAGCGTGATCCGGTCTTCGCGCGTGGCCAGCGGGCGCATATAAATACGATTGCGCGACTGCTCCGAGTAGGGCATGCCAGTCGACAGCGCGCAGACCACCGGCATCGTCGCCGGCGCCTCGTAGCCGCCCTGCGTGATCAGCAGGCGCCGCCAGCGTGGCAGTGCCCGCGCCAGCCAGGCCTCGTTGGCCGTCAGCCGTTCGCAGCGCGCGCCGCTGTTGCCGGCAACCGCCAGGGCACCGCCCGGATAGGCCTGGGCCAGCAGCTCGTCGAAGCGCTTGCCCAGGCGGGCCTGCGCCACTGCCTGCGACCACGCCAGGGTACCCGGCGACGGCTTCGTACTGTGATAGCGCACGATGACGCCATCGACGATCAGCTGATCGGTCCAGCGCGCGATCGCCAGCGCCTCGGCCGACGCGCGATTCGGGCTGACACGCTGCGCCGCGCTGCTGTCCGCGATCTGCTGGCACCCGGCCACCAGGCGCGCGTTCTGCTGCAGATAGCTGCGCGCGGCAACGGCCAGTGCCTTGGCCGCCTCGGCCTCGCGCGCGCTGCCCTCGCGATCGACGACACGCGCCACATATTCGTTGACGCCGAAACGGCCGCGCACCTGCGGACGGCCATCGACGCCCCGTTCGACCGTCAGCTCGCCGGCGCTGCGCAGCGCCAGCGTATTGTCGTTATCGAAGCGGACGACATAACGTCCGTTCAGCGCACCCGCGGCGTTGGCGCCGTTCGCATCGCGCACGCTGCGCACGGGATAGCGGCTGAAGAAATCGACCATTACGCAGCCGCTGTCCTCGGGCTGCGCCGGCGGCAGTGCCGCCGCCAGTTGCGGCGCCCATAGCCGCAGGATGCCGCTGCTGGCGCCCTGCCCCGCGAACCAGACCGGCGTGCCATCGGCCAGCCAGCCGGCCGCGCCGCCCAGGCGCTGCGCCACCGGGGCACGCTGCGGCGTCTCATGCCACGAGAAAGTTTTGACGCGCAGCTGGCTGCCGAACCAGCGTACGGTGTCGGCGCCGCGGCCATCGAGCACCACGCGCAGCAGCGCGCTTTCCGCTTCGGCGCGGCTGGTGGCGGGAACGCTGGCCAACGCCTGCAGCAGATTGTCCAGACGAACCAGCCGGCCCGGCTCCATGCTCGCCGGATCCGCCAGCCATGCAAACTCGCCGGCCGGCGCCTGCGTCAGCCGCTCCGTCCAGTAGTTGCGCCACGTGGCCGTCGGGATTTTGAGCCGTCGCGGCGCGAAGAACGGCCCGCAGGACTGCGCCAGCGCGGCATCGCGTGCGATCGTCTGGCCAGGTTCACAGCAGTAGACTTCTTCCGGATCACGCCCGCCGCAGCGGTAGTCCGGCATCGGCGTGCGCGTGTCGACCGCATAGACGTAGACGAACAGCTTCCACAGGCTACCCAGCGGTACCGCACGGCTGGCGTCAAACGGACGCGGCGCCGCTCCGCCCTGCCGCAGCTGCGTCACGGTCGTGACACCGTCCTTGTGCCAGGCCACGTCGAGCGACGCGGCCGGCGCGGGGACGGCCGCCGCCAGCAAAGGCAGCGCCAGCACAGCATGCGCGATGCCGCGGCGTGTCATCACTCCACCTTCACCGTACGCAGCGTCTTGCCGCCACCTTCGATGGCTTTCTGGTCCGGCTGGTACATGCGGTAGAAGCGCGTCGGCGGCAGCACGAAATTGCCCTTCTGCGCAAAGCGCAGCAGGTGACGCACGACGACTTCGCCATCGACCGCCTCGACCGGCACGGCATAGCCGTCGCGACGTTCGACGTGGCGCGCCCGCTCCAGCGCCGATGCCGTCTCGCCGGCCATCGACATGCCCCACGTCGTCGGCTCCACGTTGGCGCCCGGCGGCAGCGCGACTTCGACGATGCCGTAGCGATGCTGTGCGCCGGCGGCCGGCTTCAGGCGGATCTCGTCCATGTACAACTCGTCGGTGCGCAGCGCTTCGCCCGATTTGACGAGTTCCGTCGTGTAGCCCTTGCTGCCTGCGACCATGCGCAGGATACGGCGCTCCACCGTCACCGGCAGCGTCGCGTTGTCCGCGGCACGGCTTTCATATTGCACGATCGCCGTGGTGCCGGCCGGCGCTGCCGCCGTCAGCTTCAACGCGGCCGGCAGCGCTTTCGCATCCGTCCAGCGCCACACCGGCTGGCCGCTGCCGCTTTCCGTCTTGTGCCATGGGCCGTCCAGCGCCACCGCCGGCGCCTTGCCGAAGTTCGCGCCGCCCAGCTTTTTCTGCACCCAGACCAGCGTCAGCGCACGGTCGAACGTCGGCGCGTCCGACTTGACGGATGCCAGCAGCGCCTCCGCCTGCGCCGCCGGCACTTCGCCGGCCAGCATCAGCAGCGCCTGCGCCACGGGCGCCGGGTTGGCGCGCAGCGTGTTCCACGCCGCCGTCACCTGCTCCTGCAACGCCGGCGGCAACGCCACGCCATTCTGCTGCGCGACCACTGCCAGCAGGCCGAGGCCCATCGCCTGGGCCGACGGATCGTCCGAGGCGCCCAGCAGCAGGCTTGCCGTCGCCACCGGCTGACGGGCTTTACCCGCCAGCGCCGCGGCGGCGCTTTCCTGGACCAGTCCTTCGACCAGCGTTTTCGTCGAAAGTCCCATCTGCTGCGCCATCCACAACGTCAACGCGCGGCGTGGCAGTGGATCTTTCAGGCCCGTCTCGGCATACACGGCCAGCAGGTTGTCCCAGTGCTCCGGCGGCAGTTCGATCTGCAGCGCACGCGCCGCATGCCAGTCGGCATAGTAGGCGTACGCCGTCATCAGCGCGTCGCCCTTCGTCGCGTTCCCCCACCAGCCAAAGGTCGCCTTCGGCCCGGCCATCGAGACCAGACGCAGGCGGCTCGACTGCAGGCGCGCCATCAGCCGCTCGCGCAGGCCCGCGGCATCCGGCCCGAGGCTCTGCGTGGCCAGCGTCAGCGGAATCAGGCGGCTGGCCGTCTGTTCGACGCCGCCGTACGGGTAATCGATCAGGTCATCGGCGATGCGGGAGAACTGGCTCGCGGCACCCTGCACCAACGCCACGCGGATATTGCGCGCATCGGCCGGCAGCTGCAGCGGCGTCTCGGCGCCGGCCAGCGCCAGCGACTGCGAACGCGGGCTGCTCCACGCGGCCGGCAGCACCTGCAGCGACGTGTCGACGACATCGACCAGGCGGCCGTTCTGCTTCACTTCGAGACGCAGCGCGCCGGCGGCAGCGGTCAGCGGGAACGAGACGTAGTTGACGCCAGGGTTGGCATCGATCTTCTCCGTTTTCGCCACTCCGCCCGGCGCCGTCAGCGTGACTTCCAGCGCCTGCTTCGTGGTGCCCTGATTGAACACCGCCACGGACGTGCGCGGTGCATCGCCGGCGCGCATCCAGTTCGGCGCCGTCCACTTGGCGTAGAACGCCTTGTCGGAACGCAGGTAGCCGGTGCGCTGGCCGACGCGGCCCTGCGCATCCATCGCCCGGCCCGTGATGCGCCAACGCGTCAGCGCATCGGGCATCGTGAACGTGACGCGGGCGTGCCCGCTGGCATCCGTCTTCAGCGATGGTGCCCAGAAGGCAGTGTCGACGTTGTCGCGGCGCGGCCGTTCCAGCACCTTGACGCCCCGCTCATTGTAGTTGTGCCGTGCCGGCACGCCGCTGGTGCGGCCCTGCGCCATGTCGTAGCTGATGAACGACAGGCTGGCCGTCGTGCGCACGTTGTTGCGGCGCGGGTGATAGAAGAAGTCGCCGATGTCCGGTGCGATCTCCGGCTGCAGCACGTAGATCATTTCGTCGACGACGCCCAGCGCCACCAGCGTGGAGACCGGCTTGCCTTCCAGCGTGGCGACGACATCCAGTGTGACTTTTTCACCGGGCTGGTAGACCTCCTTGTCGGCCTTGAACTGCAGTGCGATGCGCGGCTCGATGATCTGCAGGCCGGCGTTCTCGAACACGAACTCGCCGTTGCGGGTGTAGGCCACGGAGAACGTGATGTTCGGGCCGTGTTCCTCCTGCACAGGAATGCGCACGCGCCACTGATTCGGCGCGACACGGGTAGCCTTGAACCACGACGCGCCGCCCTTCAGCAGGCCGTATTGCTCGACCTTGTCGCGCTCCAGCGTGATCAGCGCCTCGTCGGCCGGCTGCGAGAACGTAATCAGCGCTTCGGCCGTCTCGCCGGCGCGGTAGCGTGGCTTGTCCAGCACGATCTCGATGCTGCCCGGTGTCGTCTTGATGCCTGCACCCGTGACCCAGTGGCTGGCCGCAGCGACCAGGTTACCGCGCTCGTCGCGCAGGCTCAGTTGATACGAACCGGAGGTCGGGAACGTCACGTCCCACCCCTTGGCGGCGGGATCGAATTTGCCCGAGGTTTTGGTCTGCTGCTCAAGCTGCACCATTTCCCAGCTGACGGGGCGGGCCGCGGCCTTGCCGTCGGCGACGAGGTCGAAATGCACCGGCTGGCCAGGGTCCGAGAACGACTTCGGCGCTTTCAGCTGATAACTGCTGGCCGAACGGGCGATCAGCAGTTCGCGCGTGGTCTTGACGCGATACGCGGCACCGTCCGTCGCCAGCACGGTCAGAATGTAGCGTGACGGCTCGGCCGCCGGCGGCAGCGTGAAGTCGGCATTGCCCTTGCTGTCCGTCGTCAGTTCGACGGTTTTCAGGTCGACGGGGAACAGGCCGCTGTAGCGCAGCTCACCTTCGACCATCGTGTTCTGCTGGCTGCGCAGCGACAGCGTCAATGCCGCGTCCTTGACCGGCTTGCCATCCGCATAGCGCAGCGCGATCGTGCCCTTGACGTTTTCTCCCGTCTTGAACTCGGGCTGCGCCGGCTGCACGACGATCTCGAAGTGCGGCTTGATGTATTCGGCCACGCGGAATGCCGCGCCGTACATGTCGCCCTGGTAGCTGAAACGCAGCTCGTAGCCGCCGGCGCTCGCCCCCTCGGGCAGGCGGAAGCGCGTCTCCGTGCCGTTCTCCGGCGACAGCTGCAGCGTCTGCGTCATCAATGGCGTGCCGTTCGGGTCGAACACGGTCAGCGCCACCGGAGCCTGCGCGGCCGCCTGCGACACGCGCGCCGACTTGAAGTCACGCGCCAGGAATTTGACGTTGACTTCATCGCCGGGGCGGTACAACGGGCGGTCGGTCACGGCGTAGATCTTGGTGTTGTAGATCTCGCTGTCATAGTAGAAGTTTTCGGACACCGACACGCCGCCGCTGCGGTCTTCCGCCAGCACGTACGTATGTTCCGGGCTGCCGCGCTCCAGCGTGGCAACGCCGTCGGCACCCGTGGCGCCGGATTGCAGCACGCCCGTGCCGTCGGTCCAGACGACGTTCGTGCCGGCGACGGCGGCGCCGTTGTCGCGGCGTGCCGTCCAGACCAGCATCTGCGCAGACGAGACCTTGGTGACGGCGATGGTGTCGGAAACGAAGACCAGCGTGGTGGCGCGGTGCTCGCCGATGATCGCTTCAACCAGGTACAGGCCGGGCTTGCGCTTGCCGATCGGGATCATCACGTTCCCGGCACTCGTCGTGATGAATTCACTGCTCGAGCCGTCCAGTTGCACGCCTTTCGGCGGCGCGATCGGCTTTGCCTTCCAGATCGGGTAGCGGAAGCTGTCGACCATGTCGAAGCCCTTCAGGGGCTTGTACTGCGGGTGATTGGCAAACACCGTCGGGCGACGGATCGCGGGGCTGGTGGCGAGACCGGGCTGCTCACCCGTCACGGCGCGGCGCGCCTCGGGCGAGAACAGCTTGCGCCAGGCCAGGCGCGATTGCTTCCACCAGCTGTCCCACAGGTAGCGCAGCGTATTCGCCAGCCCTTCGCCCTGGTAGTTGCCGGCCACCTGCACGCGGTGCAGATTGCGCTGCGTCTTCAGGAACTCGAGCGGCTCGGGCACGCGGTAGACGACGATGTCCGCGCCGCCATAGGCTTCCAGATTCGACCTGCCCCAGTCGCGGCCCGGCACTTCCAGCCGCACGCGCGCTTCCTCGGTGCTGCCGAAGCCCGTGTCGGCCAGCAGGAAGAATGGCTCGCCCTTGAACTGAGCATAGTTACTCGCCTCCTGCGCCCGCGCGGCACCCGGCAGCGCCAGCACCGTCGCCAACGCGGCGATGAGACACAGCTTCAGGACAGAAACGAAAGCCGGAATACGCCGGCGAAGTTGGGGTTGTTGACCGCTGGTTGCCACCGCGTGTCCTTCCAGGTCGTGAGTTGATCAATATCGACGGTACGCAGACCGTTGTCTTCGGGTGTGACGGTGCCCGTGTGGTACGCGATGCGCGCCCCCATCCACACCATCAAATGCTGCTCATCGCCCTGGTCGAAAAACAGCAGGTCGCCGGGAAGCGCCTGGCTGATTTCGCGCGCGATGAAGCGGCTGTTGTTCTGCACCAGCGCGAGCGCGGTGACGAAATGACCGACGCTGCCATCGGACTGCACCCAGCGGTTGCGCAGGGCCGCCTGGGCGGGCGTCAGATTCAGTTCCGGCGGCAGGCGCCGGTCGCTGGCGATGCCGTTCGCACGCAGCCACTTCGCGTCATGCGGCGACAGTGCTTCGTTGACCGCAAAGCGCACCAGTCCCGCGCAATCGCGATGGTGCCAGCGTGGCGTCGGTCCCTGCTCGATCTGCGCGCTGATGATGCGCAGCATCCAGGCCTGGAACGCGCGCGTCTGCGCCTGCGACAGGCGCACCTGTTCCGTGACGGGGCCGCGCAACGCCAGCGCCACCGGCGCCGCGCACGTTGTCACGCCGGCAGCCAGCGCGCGCAGCACGCGCCGCCGGGTTCTCAGTTGCCGATCGCTTGCCATTCCAGCGGTTCCCAGGCCACGCCGGAGCGCGGCAGCTGCTTGAGCACCATGCGGTATGGCGGATATTTTTTCAGGGCGTTCAGGCGCGGCACCAGGTGCGCGTCCGCCGCGCCGCGCAGGATCGGCTCCTGTTTCGCGGGCAGGGTGCTGAAGGCTTCCTTCTGAATAAGCTGGGCCAGCGACGCGGGCGCGATGACGCCGACGGTATGCGCCGCATCAGGCATCCGGTCGCTGGCGGCGGCGCCCTGCTTGCGTTTGACGGCCAGGACCTGGTCGACGAGCTTCGGATCGGCGGAGAACACGACGATGTTCCCCGCGACCGCCAGGGTCGGCGCCGCATTGCCAACGGCGGTACCGATCGGCTGCTGCCAGCGCATCGCGCCGCCCTGGGTCGCCGGCTTGACGGCCTTGGCGTTGCCGCCGATGGCCGCGCCAAAGAGGCTGCCGAACAGCGCATCGGATGCGCCGGAACGCGTGGCGACAAAAACGGGCGTGTGCAGGCGCGAGTTGCCGTACCAGCAGGCCGCGGCCGGACCGTGCATTTGCGTGGCCAGTGGGTCCAGCGCTTCGCTGGCGTTGCCGCTCAATGCCTTCAGCACGGGCTCCATCGCGGCCCAGTCCACGGGCACCGTGAAGCAGGCGCTCGGGTTATGCGGCAGCACGGGCCACAGCGCGCTGCTGTCGTAACCGCCCTTGCCCAGTTTCGTGCCGTCGACCAGCGCCTGCGAGCGCCACGCGCCCTTGCTGAAGTCGAAGCGCAACGCCTGCAGGCCGCTGAAGAATGGCTGATAGCCGAACGACAGGTAATCGGCCTTGACGGCCACGCTGTGACCATCGACGGGTTTTTCCGGCAGCAGGAACTGGCGGTGGAACGCATGCTGTTTCGCTGCGTCCTTGCCCAGCAGGCCAACCACCGTGTCGGCAGCCTTGCTGTCGACTTCATTGCCGTCCGCGCCCCGATACAGCATGCCGGGATGGGACAGGATCACGAGCCGCTGGCCATGTGCGGCCACGAGCAACGTGCGCTTGCTGCCGTAATCGAGCGCGAAGACGGAGACCTCGTCGCCGTCGACTTTGAGTGTGCCGGCGATGCGCATCTGGCTGTCCTTCAGCGCCACCTTGCCCGCTTCCTCGAGCACGCGCGTAAGGCCGTTGCGCGAGACGGCGATGGCGAAGTGCTGCAGCGAGCCGTCCGGATCGCGCCAGACGGCCACGTCGGCCGGCTCGTCAAGCACCATGCGAATGAGCTGGTCGCCCCAGTTCAGTTCATGTTCGTAGGCGATGCGGCGCAGGCTGCCCTTCAGGCCCAGGCGGTCTTCGTTTTGCTCATAATAAAAGAGGAAGTCCTCGCGCAGCACGTCGCGCGCCAGCGGAATGGTCAGCAGGTCGCGCGGCAGCGTGGAGAGGCTTTTGGTGACGATCAGCGCATCGGGCGCGGACAGGTCCAGGTTCAGACCCTGTCCGCTGTTGTGCCAGTGGCCCCAACCGAAAGTGCGGTAGCCCACCACCGCGGCAGCGACGATGGCAATGCCGGCCGCGGCCTTGCCCAGCGTTTTCTTGTTCATTGGAGAGCCTGACTGATTACTGATCGTTTAGACAATTAGCAAGTTTATCACAACTTAATTGCCTAATGGAACCGAAAAATACAGTCAAAGCGCTCCGGAACTTTGCGTCAGATCACAGTGTGGTGTGCCTGCATCAGCGTTGCGCGGGCACGAACTCCTGCATGACCGCCTTGCGCAGCAACGCTGGCGGGACAAGGCCTTGCGACAGCACGAAATCGTTGAACGCCTGGCGGTTGAACTTCTGGCGCAGCGCCACTTCGGCGGCCTGGCGCGTTTCCATCAGCCGCTGGTAGCCATAGAAGTACGACGTCGCCTGGCCCGGCGCGCGGAAGATATAGCGCTGCATCTCCTGCGTCGCCATGCCTTCGGACAGGCCCACGTCTTCCATCAGGAAGCTCTTGACACCCTCGGGCGTGATCTCGCCCAGGTTCACCATCGGGTCGAGGAAGGCGCGGGCGGCACGCTGCAGGCGCGCCTGCAGGGCAAACAGCTGGCCGTCGAGCGGTTCATACGGCTGCATCTCCGCTTCCGCATACAGCGCCCAGCCCTCGACGTTGACACTGTTGAAGGCGAAGACGGCACGCGCCGTCGATACACCCGCTTCCAGCATCTTCGCGAACTGCAGCTCGTGGCCGGGACGCGCCTCGTGCGCCGTCAGTGTCCAGCTGGCCGCCTGGTGGGTGAAGTCGTCGAAGACGAGCGCCTTGCCGGAAGCATCCGGCGGCATGCCGGTCGTCAGCACGAACTCGCCGTATTCGCCCGTATTTCCGATCAGGCGCGGAGCGTTCATGTGCGGCGCCGGCTGCTGCGCATTCTCGGCCGGCGTCGCCAGGCGAATCACTGCCTTGCGGGTCGGCAGCGAGACGATGCCCTGCTGACGCACCGCATCTTCGATCTGGGCGAGGCGTTCCGCATACAGCGGCATCACCTTATCCGCCGGAATCTGCTGCTTTTTCAGCTCCTGCATCACCGCGCGGTAATCGGCGTTCGGCAGCTTGCGTTCGCGCGCGATCAGCCCGGCCGTGATGTTCATCTGGTTGCGGATCTCCGCGAACGACGTCAGCGCCTTGGCGATCAGCTCCTGCGGCGTGATGTCGACGCCGAATTGATGCAGGTTGTCCGCATACAGCTCCGCCGGCAGGCGATGGTCGGCGCGCGCCTTCGGCAGCACTCGCGCACGCACCTGCGCGTCGTACGCCGTCAACTGCTTCTCCAGCGCCGCGTAAGCCGGCTCCCAACCTTTGACGTCGCTCTTCGCCAGCAGGTCCTTCATCCCCTTCACCAGCGTCGGGCCGTCGTTCAGGGCCTGTTCCACTTCGCCCTTGTATGGGCCCAGCAAATTCCTGTTCGCCTTCAGGCGCTCCTGCAGCCGCTCCTGCGCCAGCTCCGTAATCGGGCGATATCCTTTTGTGAGGCCCGCGTATTTTTCCAGCCGCTTGACGATGGTCTGCTGGCGCTCTTTCGGAATGCGCGGATCGAGCGTGGCGCGCACGACGCCGAACAGCAGCTGGCCCACGTCCACGTACGGCATCAGGTATTTGCGTTTCAGCGCTTCGGAGCGCAGCTGATCCTGCCCCGTCTTGATCAGGATTTCCAGATCCTGCCGTACCTTCGCATCCGTTTCGCTTTTCAACCGCTGCTGCAATTGCGCGATCACCGCGCGGACGTCCTTGTTGGTAGCCTCGAACAGGTCGCGCGACATGTCGGTGATCTGCTCATCGTAACCGTCCACACCCAGCTCGGTCGCGTTCTCGGGCGAATATTTGGCGACGACGTTCAGCAGCAGCCTGGCGTTCTCGTTACTTTTCGTGACCCACGGCTGCTCGGCGGCCAGCGCAGGTATGGCGAGCACCGCAAAACCCAGGCTACCGATCACACTGCGCAATTTCCAGTTCGTATTCGACATCGCGTTCCTTGTTCGTTGAAGGTATCGTCGCCGCACGGGCGGTGAATGATCTTAGCATTATTGCCGGGCTATTAATCCGGCGGTGCGGCCGGCGATGGGGGTGGCGGCCCCTCCGACGAGAATGAACGGGACGTTCTGGATGTAGTCCCGCCCGCATTCGGAGCGGACGCCTTCCGGCCCTGGCGCGACCAGGGGTGACGGCGATTTTTTCGATGTAATCGCCGTCGCATTCGCGCCGGAGCCGGAAAAGGTGGCGGCCGCTCCGACCAGGACCGGCGGGACATCGGATGTAGTCCCGCCTGCATTCGGAGCAACCGCCGCGGGTATGACGCGACAAGAGTTGGCAGCGATTTTTTTCGGTGTAATCGCTGCCGCATTCGCGTCAGACCCGCAAAACGGTCAATGTGCGGCGATATCGATCGACTCGATCACGCCGACCCAGTGCGCGGCATCGAGTTCGCCCGCGGCGAACTGCGCGACGATGTCGAACACGCTGTCGGAGAAGCCACCGATGTTGAGGATGTCCTCGCGTTCGACGGCCTGGCTGGTGGCGTTGGGCGTGCAGTCGATGCAGACCAGACGCGCCCGTGGGTTACGCTCCTTGAAGAGCTGCCACTGGTGCATGGTTTCCGTCGCCCCGGCACGCGCATCGAGCCAGGATTCGTTATCGGATACCAGCACGACCAGGTCCGCGCGCATCCGCTTGCGGTTCATCAGGGCCAACGGCGCGCTGCAATTCGTGCCGCCGCCGCCGATGGATGCCAGCTTCGTCGCATTGGTCATCACCGTCGCGCGCGGATCGAGCCGGCACGATACGACGTCGCGCTCGAACGGCAGCACGACGCCATCCGGATTCTTGCGCAGCAGCGCTGCCGCCACCAGTGCCGCGACATCGATGCAACGCGCGGCCGACGTGGCGCTGCCGCGGTGACCCGATACGGGCGAGTGCATGGAGCCCGAAACGTCCGGGCAGACGACGACCTGTCCGGCGATCGCGGGCACCTTGGCCAATGAAATCTCCAGCGCGTCATGCAATGCGGCGCGGACGATTTCCGGCACGTTGTCGCCGGCGGCCCGGAAAGCCGACATCAGCTGATATGGAAAAGCTTTGGCCTGCGCAATCGCCTCGCGGTCGCGCAACCGCGCGGCCACCACATCGGCCATGCCGGGCAACGCAAAGACGCCATGCCGCGCGAACGTATTCAGGTTCATGCGGACCATGTGCCAGCCGCCCTGACGCGCCAGCTGGGCCCAGGCTTGCGCCGACAGCGGCAGCGCTGTCAGCATCTGGAACGGCACTGCCGGCACGGGCATGGACTGATCGCGCTTGTACGCTTCGAATGCCTGCACGTCCGAAGGCAGAGCGGCAGGGTCGTGCGGTTTGCCGATCAGCCAGGCGAAAAACGCGGCGCGAACCGGGTCCGCAGGCTTGGGATGGACCATGCGCACAACGTCGGACAGCGAAGGCGATGCGCCCACGGATGCCGCCAGCAGCGCGGCATCGGGCGCGCCGTTGAGCCATGCCTGCACCAGCTTCTTGGCACGGGTGCCGAACGAGCGGCGGCCCGTGACGCCGGAGCGGACGATCTGCACGAAGGTACGCAACATCTTGCCGTTGTCGATGACGCGGCCGAATACCGTCGCAAACTCGGCGGCGCCACGCGCGGCCAGTACGGCGGCCAGCAGCGCCGGCATGTCCTTCATATGGCCACGCTCGCGGCAGTAGATGGCGGTGCGGGCGATGAAGGCATCGTCGACGTCACGGCACAGGCCCAACACCGTGTCGAGCTGCGTTTCAGCGCTGGCGTAAAACGTGCCGTGCAGGCAGCCGGTGGCCGCGTACTGCGCCAGCTGGTGACGCGGCGTCATCAGGTAAGCGGGGGCCTGCGCGGCATTGACCGTGTTCGCGGCCGGTGCCGGGGTTGCTTTCAGCAGATTGAACAAGCGGAAGTTTGCCATGGTGTCTGATGCTTTCGGTTTCGATACCTCTTCTATTGCAAGCGCTGTGCCAGCTCTGCACACGTCAGCCGACATTTTGATAACCGCTTGATTTTATTCACATATCTTTCTTGAGAGCTGGCAGACACGCTTCTCTTGCGGATCGGAGCACGGTAGAATAATTATCTTTGAATATAAACGTTTATCCAATGCAGACCAAGCGCACTGTCGTGATTGGGCTGATCGGCACCCAGCTGGACAAAAAAAGCCATGAAACCCGGTGGGAGAAATGGCGCCCGACGGTCGCCCTGACGCAGCAGCCAGACGCGAATATCCACCGTTTCGAACTGCTTTACAGCCCTTCAGCCGAACGGCTGGTGCAGGAAGTGGCGACCGATATCACGAGCGCCTCGCCGCATACCACGGTCGTCCCGCATGAACTGGTCATCGACGACGCGTGGGATTTCGAGCAGGTGTATGGCGTGCTGTTCGACTTCGCCCGGCATTACCCCTTCGATACCGACCGCGAGGATTACTGGATTCACATCACGACGGGCACACACGTCGCGCAGATCTGTCTTTTCCTGCTGACGGAAGCGCGGTTTCTGCCCGGCCGCCTGGTTCAGACATCGCCGCCGCGCCGCGAGGATGGCGGTGCGATCGGCACGATGACGCTGATCGACCTCGATCTGTCGCGCTACGACCAGATCGCCCAGCGCTTCAACAGCGAACACGCGGAGGGTGTCGCCTTCCTGAAGTCCGGCATCGCCACGCGCAATCCGCGATTCAACCGGATGATCGACGAAATCGAGCGCGTCGCGATCGGATCGAAAGCGCCGATATTGTTGATGGGCCCCACTGGGGCCGGCAAATCATTCCTGGCACGCCGAATTTACGATTTGAAGAAAGCGCGGCATCAACTGGATGGCAGATTCGTGGAGATCAATTGCGCGACGCTGCATGGCGACGGCGCGGCGTCGACGCTGTTCGGCCACGTCAAAGGATCATTTACCGGCGCGACATCGGATCGCCCCGGCCTGCTGCGCAGCGCTCACGACGGCCTGCTGTTCCTGGATGAAATCGGGGAACTGGGCCTGGACGAACAGGCGATGCTGCTGAAAGCCGTCGAGGAAAAGCGCTTTCTGCCTGTCGGCAGCGATCACGAAGTGCAGAGCTCTTTCCAACTGGTGGCAGGCACCAACCGCGATCTCGCGGTGGAAGTCGCCGCGGGCCGGTTTCGCGAGGATTTGTACGCACGCATCAATTTGTGGACGTATCAGTTGCCGGGCCTGGCCGAACGTCCCGAGGATATCGAACCGAATCTGGTCTATCTGCTGGCGCAGTTCGGCCAGGAGAATGGCAACATGGTCCGCTTCAACCGCGAGGCGCGCGAACGTTATATGAAGTTCGCCACGTCGCCGGACGCGCGATGGGCCGGCAATTTCAGGGATCTGTCGGCATCCGTCACGCGCATGGCCACGCTGTCCGAGGCCGGCACGATTACCGAAGCGGTCGTTGGGGATGAACTCGTCCGCTTGCGCAAGTCCTGGGAACGGCTGCAGCCGCGTAATGAGGCAACGGTAGATCTGGAGGTGATCGCGGAGGCGGAGATGTCGACGCAGTTCGACCGGTTCGACCTGATGCAGCTGCGCAGCGTGATCGACATTTGCAGTAAGTCGCATTCCCTGTCGGACGCTGGCCGCAGGCTGTTCAATGTATCGCGCGAGGCGAAAGCCAAACCGAACGATGCGGACAGATTGAAGAAGTACCTGGCGCGGTTCGGGCTCGAGTGGGCGGACGTGACGTCGCGCGACGAGTAACAGGCAAGAGCTCTGGGGACAGATACCGTCTTAAGTTGCAAGCTGTTTTTGTAAATAATTTGGGTCAAACGGCTGGCCTGAGCTGACGACACCATAAATCTGGTGCACGAGCTTACGCATGGCAGCGACAACAACTGCCAT
>Ga0265798_10005964_pt1 | contig 16163 bp, 10 predicted proteins | sample P3T30metagenome_FD_192430 | JGI IMG/M metagenome (GOLD analysis project Ga0265798, IMG submission 192430) | Plant litter microbial communities from East Loma Ridge, Irvine, California - P3 T30 | ecosystem: Environmental > Terrestrial > Plant litter > Unclassified | place: USA: California... | reverse complement strand
GGTAGGCCTAGCGCGATGCCGGATCGCCCGCTATAATGCTGCCTCCTTGGGTCGTTAGCTCAGCTGGTAGAGCAGCGGACTTTTAATCCGTTGGTCGCAGGTTCGAATCCCGCACGGCCTACCAAGATCATACTAGGAAGCCCACGCATTTCGGTGCGTGGGCTTTTTTGTTTCTGGTCCATATCTGGTCCACTACTTACCGTCGCCTGCTGCAAGCGCCTGGTTCGGCCGTCATCGCGTTCTTGCTGCCGCACCCAGCGGCGAAGCTTCTATGGCATGCAGCAAATCCTGGCTCCGATCGACGTGATGGCGGCCCATTATGTGGTAATCGAATTTTCCCTAATTGCTTCCCTAGTCGGCATTTTAAGCTGAGGCTGCCGCACTAAAGTTTTAACCTAGGGAAACCGGTAACCCCGTAAAATTCTGTCTGTGCTTGGCTGAGACCTCCCCTGAATGCTCGTACAGGTGGAACATCGACGCAGCCGAAGTCGCCCAACAAACTAACGCCACCGCTCGCATCCTGCGGTGGCGATCATTCTGGATTTTTGATGAGACTGACGCAACAACAACTTGAAACTCACCTATGGGGCGCCGCCAACATCCTGCGCGGCAAAACCGCCGGACAGGACTACAAGAACTACATCCTCGGGCTTATGTTCTACAAACGCCTCTGTGACCAGTGGGAGAACGAGGCTGACGAGGCCATCGCCGAACTTGAACGGCAGCAGGGCCGCGCTTTTACCGAGAAAGAAAAAGCCGTTTTCCGTAAGCGCGGTGCACACCGTTACACCATCCCGGAAGGAAGCCGCTGGGGCGACGTGCTGGCCGCATCCACCAATCTTGGAGAAACGCTCACGCACGCCATGCGCGCGGTGTCCAGCGCAAATGACGAACTGCGCGGCGTATTCACTGTGGACTGGGCGCAGCCGGCGCCGGACGGAAGCGGCCGCCCGCTGATCCCTAACGAAGTGGTCCACGCGCTGATCCAGCACTTCAACACCTACGATCTTTCCAACGCGAGTGTGCCTCCGGACGTTCTAGGCCATGCCTACGAATACCTCATCAAGCAGTTCGCCGACGACGCGGGCGCAAAGGCGGGCGAGTTCTTTACGCCGCCGGAAGTGGTGGACACGTTGGTGCGCATCCTCGAACCACAGCCTGGCGACACGGTTTACGACCCCACCTGCGGCAGCGGCGGGATGTTGGTCCATTCAGCGGGCTTCCTGCGCGAGAACAACCATCACGCCACGTCCGCTCAATTCTGCGGGCAGGAAATGAACTGGGGCAACGCCGCCATTGGCAAGATTAACTCTGTGCTGCACGGGCTGGAGGCCGACATCAAAGCAGGTACGAGCACCATCACCGACCCGGCATTCAAGGACGGCGCGGGGCAGGTGCGCAAGTTCTCGCTGGTGCTGGCTAATTTTCCGTTCTCCGACGAATTCTGGTGGATAAAGCCCGAGCAGCAGACGGACGACAAGAAAAAAAAGGACAAGCTAAAAAAAGAAGTCTTTGGCAAGGAAGGCTTTAAGGATGTTTATGGCCGCTTCGGGCGTGGCACGCCGTTTAGGGCCCCGCCAGCGGGTTACGGCGACTACGCCTTCATCCTTCACATCCTCGCCTCGCTCAACGAACAGGGCCGCGCCGGCATTGTCTGCCCGCAGGGCGTGCTGTTTCGCGGCCAGCCGGAAGTAGAGGAAGAAACCGGCGAATTCGATGGCGACGGCAATCCGAAATTTAAGCGTCGCAAGGCCGACGACGAGCACCTGATCCGCCGTGCTCTGGTGGAATCTCGCCTGATCGACGCGGTGATTTCACTGCCGCTTAATGTATTCTATGGTGCGGGTGTGCCCGCCTGTCTGTTGATACTAAAGAAACAGCGCCCGAAGGAACGACACGACAAGGTGCTGCTAGTCTATGCCGCACGCCACTTCCGCGAGCTTTCCAACCAGAACGAACTGCGCCCGCAGGACGTGATGCGCATCCTGGTGCATGTGCAGGCGTATGGTGACTCGGCCAAAGTGCCAGTGCTCGTTGCTCGCCACAGCGGACGCATCCGCGATCAAATCAACGCCCGCGAGCACGACGAAGTTGAACGGCTGGAAGCCGAGTACGCCGACGCGGCAACGCGGCTGGCCAGGCTGGCAACGGAACTGGCCGAGAAGCAGGCTGAACTGCCCAAAATCACCACCAAGACAGCGAAAGACAAGGCCGAGGTGGCCATCGAGAAATTGCAAGGTCAGCGCGACAAGGCGGCGGCCAAGATCGCCGAGCGTGACGAGAAGATCAATGAGGCCCGTCGCCGCGCCGAGGACGACCGCCGCGACGTGGAAGCAGTGGGACAAGAGCTGGGCGCGCTATACGGCGACACCGACGAACTGCTCAAACACGCGCGCGTCGTAGACATCGCCGAAATCGAGGAAAATGAATTCAACCTCAACATTCCGCGCTATGTGGATACCTTTGAGCCGGAGCCGAGGGTGGAAGTTGGTGCGGCATTGAGTGCGTCGTCACTGGCAGAAAACTCGTTGCGTGATGCAGAGACCGAATTGCGCTCGTTGCTGAAGAAGGCGGGCTATGGGGGACTCCTATGCTGACCCTGAAGCAAGAAACGATGCTCGGCAACGTGCCGAACGATTGGGCGGTGAAGCCACTTAAGAAGTTGCTTAAGTTTAACGCGCCCGGCGACTGGGGTGACGATGGTGGCCCGAACATGTATCGCGTGCTCCGCTCCACGAATCTCACGAACAAGCGTCGACTCAATTTGTCGGACATTGCGCTTCGCGCCTTGAAGCCCGAAAAGGCCGAGCAACTCAGCCCTCGAAAAGGCGATATTCTGCTAGAGCGTTCGGGCGGTGGCCCCGATCAGCCGGTTGGGCGCGTCGGGTATGTTCCGGATGACCTGCCCAGCCATGCGTTCTCGAACTTCCTGCACCTGCTGCGCCCAAATGCTGCGGAAATCAATCCGGCGTTTTTGAGTTGGGTGCTATTCCAGGTCAACAGGACGGGCCGCATCTTGCGCTTGGAGCAGCAGACCACGCAGATGCGGAATCTGAATTTCCGTGACTACCTGACGATGCCGTTGCCTGTCCCGCCGCCGGACGAGCAAACCGCCATCGCCTTGGTCCTGGATGGCGTGGATGCGGCGATTGATCGGGCACAGCAGGCTGCGACACGAGCTGTTGCGGTCAAGCGGGCACTCGCGCAGGAACTTTTCAGCAAGGGCACGCGCGGCGAGCAGCAAAAGAAAACGTCGATCGGTTTCATTCCGAAGTCGTGGGAAGTGAAGCCCGTGAATGCAGTCGTGACTAATTTAGAGTATGGCCTATCGCTGCCGATGCATCTTAAAGGCGCTACGCCTATCCTACGCATGGGTAACATTCAGCAAGGCGACGTTGTAATGGAGGAGCTGAAATATGTCACGTTGTCCAACGCCTTGCTTGAACGCTATTCGTTGAAGCGCGGTGATGTGCTCTTCAACCGCACGAACTCACAAGAATGGGTTGGCAAAGTCGGCATTTATCGCTCTGATGCACCTGCGGTCTTCGCATCCTACCTGATTCGCCTGCACACCGATGCTGAGCAGGTCGACAACTACTATCTTGGCCAGCTGCTCAACTCCTACAATGCGCAGTGTCGCATCAAGCGATTTGCAACGCCCGGCGTGCAGCAGGTTAACATCAACGCCAAGAACCTCGGCAAGGTGCTGATACCTGTTCCCATCGGCAGCAGTGGACTGGATGAGCAGAATGAAATCGCGGCGCTACTAGAAGCAGCTGATGCGCGAAGCCGTTCCTATGCACCAGTCATCGCCACGCTTGGACAACTCAAGAAATCCCTGATGCAAGACCTACTCACTGGTAGTGTCCGTGTCGATCCCTCACTGCTCAAAAAGGAGGCTGCTAAATGAGCGAAGTCGGTTACGTCGAATTGCCTATTCTGCAATGGCTCTCCGGCCACGGCAGCGCCACGCCCGGCAATAAAGGTCTAGGCTGGACTTACCGCGACGAGGTCGCTATGGCCACCTTCGACCGCCCGCTGCAAGACCCTCTGGTAGAAACGCTGCTGGCCGAAGCCATTTTGCGCGTCAACGCTTATGTCACCACGCCGGAGCAGGCCGGGCTTGCCATCAAGGCGCTGCGTACCACGATGAACGCGCCGGACAGGCTCATCGCCAATCGCGAAACGCTCGACCGCCTGCGCGACGGCGTGAGCGTAGAACTAGTGCCCGGCGAAGGCGCGCGCACGGTGCACTTCATCGCGTTCGAGCCGGAGCGCCAACACCTTAACGACTACACCGCCACCAATCAATACCGCGTGCAGGGAGTCAAGCAATGCCGCGACGACACCGTGTTGCTGGTCAATGGCATTCCGCTGGTCATTGCCGAATACAAGAGCTATCTCAGCAGCGGCAAGGACTGGACGGACGCCGTGCATCAATTGCACCGCTACCAGCGCCAGGCTCCACTCATGCTCACGCCAAATGTGTTCTGCGTGGCGGCGGACGAAGATGCTTTCCGCTACGGCACCGTGCTGTTCCACGACGCAAGCAAGGACGACGTCGAGCGCCATCTGGACACCTGGGGCTCGTGGCTATCGCGCTACCCGGAGGTGAAGAGCTGGTGGAACGAACCTGAGGCCGACAACCCGCACGATCCGCTGGAAATGCCGGTGAAAGGTCTGCTGCGCCTCAAGCCCGCGCAGTTGCTGGATTTTTTGCAGCACTTTACCGTGTTCGAGACGAAAAAAGGCAAAACTATTAAGAAGGTGGCGCGCTATCAGCAGTTCGAGGCGGTGAATGACATCGTGGATCGCTGCCTCAGCCTAATCGGCAAGCCGCCAGCCGAGGTAAAGCCGCAGGATCGCACTGGCTTGATTTGGCACACGCAGGGCTCGGGCAAGTCGCTGACGATGGTGTTCGCAGCCTACAAGTTGCGGCGACAGACATCACTGAAGAACCCCACAGTGCTAATCGTGGTGGACCGGCGCGACCTGAAAACCCAGATTTCCGACGACTTCGATGCCTGCGACTACCCCAACGTACAAAAGGCGCTGGGCGTGGACGACCTCAAGACTAAGCTTCGCAACCTTTGGCGCGGCACGCTCGTGACGACGGTGCAGTCGTTTCAGCGTATGAACGACCTTGCGCCGTTGGCTGATGACAACATCATCATGCTGGTGGACGAGGCCCACCGCTCGCAAAAGGGCGACACCGCCGAAAGTTATGCGATGACGATGCGGGTGAAGCTGCCCAATGCCTTCCGCTTCGGTCTGACGGGCACGCCAATTGACAGCACGATGACGAACACACACCGTGATTTCGGTCCTGTAGTAGATGGCCAGCAGGAGCGTTATCTTAGCTATTACGGCATCAAGCGCGCCATCAAGGACGGCGCGACGCTGGAAGTGCATTACCAGCGCGACCGTGTGCCCTTCATCGTGGACGAAAAGACGCTGAATGTCGGCTTCGAGCAGATGTGCGAAGAAATGGAGGTAGAGGACGAGGAAGCCAAAGACATGGTCCAGCGCCAGCGCTCGCAGTGGAAGGAACTAGCACGCCACCCGGATCGCGTGGAGATCGTGATTGGTAAAATGTTGGAGCACTTCCTCGCCTACCCCGACCCTAACGGCTTCAAAGCACAACTGGTGGGAGTGGATCGCACCGCCTGCGCGCGCTTCAAGGATGCGCTGGACACTAAGCTCAAGCAGAAAGGACTTCCGCCAGAGTGGTGCGACGTGATCATTTCCGAAGGCCAGAACGATGATCCCGATCTTGCACGCTTCCACTACGGCAAGCAGAAGCAGGACGATTTGATCGACTACTTCAAGCTGACGCCGAAGCAGTGGGAAGATTACAACCGCGAGGCGTTCGGCGACGACAAGAACAAGTGGCGTGCACCGTTGAAAATCCTGATCGTCTGCGATCGCCTGCTAACCGGATTCGACGCTCCCATCGAACAGGTGCTGTATCTGGACAAGCCATTGCGCGACCATAACCTTTTGCAGGCCATCGCGCGGACCAATCGCCCGCTGCCCGCGCTGAACAAGCGCACCGGCGTGGTGGTAGATTATTTCGGCGTATTCAGCAACCTCGCCAAGGCGCTGAACTTCGATGAGAACATCCGCGAGGAGGCGCTGATTGATTGGGACAAGCTGCGCGCCACGGTGCCGGGTGAAGTGGCGCGCTGCATGGAGAGCTTCAAAGGCATCACGATTGCCGACACACGCGAATGTCTGCTCGCCGCGCTACGGGCAATCAAAGACCCAGATGCGGCAAAAATCTTCGAGCACAACTTCAAGAGCCTGGAACGACTTTGGGAAGCGGTGTCGCCCGATCCCGTGCTTTACGAACACCGTTACACTTACAACTGGCTGTGCAGCGTGTATATCGCGCATCGCCGTCGCCAGCGCGGTGCGGCCCAGCGCGATACCTTCGGTGAGCTTTCAGCCAAGACACGCGAATTGATCGAGCAGAACACCACGTTCATGGAGATCGCCGACTCCCTGCCTGTGTTCAAAATCGACAAGGATTACATCACCAAGCTCGAAAACCTGCCCACACCGGCGGATAAGGCGGCAGCATTGGAAGCAATCCTGACCGCTGAACTAGCCGAGGATGACGGCAACAGCTTCATCTACCGGCAGTTGGGTCAACGACTTGCACGGCTCAAAACGCAGAAAGACGCTGCCGACAAGGCCGCAGAAAAACGCCTGAAGGATTTGCAGGACATTGCCGACGAAAAGACCAACGCCGACGAGGAACCAGCGCGATTGGGCCTGACGCTACCGGGAGAATATGGCGTTTTTACCGTGCTGCGTGAGTATTCGGCGAACAAGGATGAAAGCTATCTGGCCGATTGCGCTCAGCGTATGGTGTCCCATCTGAACGGCAATCAGTTGCTGGCCGCAGGATGGAGCAATTCCAAGGGTGGCAGGATGCGCGTCGAACAGTCGCTGCTGGCCGAGTCGTGGAACCCGGCCTATACGGGCTTAGGCTTCGATGCGGACGACACAAATCCGCCGTTCTTGGCTCCGGCAGTGCAAGACCTCGTGAATACCGATAGCCTTGGCTAAAGCGCGCCAAATGGCCGAGTCGCATCGCATTCTGGTCGACGGACAGGAGGTGGAGTGGCAGCTTGTGCGCTCGCCGACGGCCAAAAAGCTGCGGATAAAGGTAGGGCCAGATGGCGTAAAGGTCGTATTGCCAGATGGACGCGATAGCCGTGAGGCTGCGGCCTTCGTCGCCGACAATCGCGACTGGGTAGCCGAGCAACTGGAACGCACGCGCAAATTACTAGCGGCACGTCGCTCCGAAAAACGCACGGATGGCCTCATCGCGTTTCGTGGCAATGAGGTGGCCGTGCGCGTGATTCGTTCAGACGAGTGGCGTGCGCCGAACAAGGTTGTACTGGATGATGGCGCAATCACGATCACCTGCGCGCTGGACAGTAAGACGCCTGTAGCGCGTTCGCTAGAAAACTGGTTACGCAAGCAGGCGCGCGAGCGCATCAGCCAATATGTCGCGGAAACCCACACGCGCGTCAAGCACAAACCCAACCGCATCTATGTGATGGGCCAGCGCACCAAATGGGGTAACTGCTCAGGCTTAGGCAATCTGTCGTTCAACTGGCGGCTCATCATGGCGCCAGATAGCGTGCTGCGTTATATCGTCACTCATGAGATGGTGCATCTAGCCGTGCCCGACCATTCGCGCAAGTTCTGGTTGACAGTGCAAAGCCTGTGTCCGGATGCGGAACGGGCGCGACAGTGGCTGGTGGCTAACGGACAGCGGCTCCAATCCGTGGAACTTGCACTAAATAGTTAATTGTCAGCGCTATCACCTTTATCGTTCCTATGTGCATGATGTTCAGAATCTTCGGTCTGCTCTATGCCGGCAGCATTGCAAATAGACAATTAGTGTAGGACAATCGGAAAACAAAACGAACCGCAGGTAGCGTCACTAAAAAGGGTAACGATGAGCCGAAAATACACTGGAAGTTTCGACCAATTGAAGGTTGCATTGGCGTCGATCGGTAGCGACTGGGATGAGTCTCAAGCAAATAAAAAGGTTTTACGTCGAGACAATGCTGTCCTGAGCTGGTTCGTTTCAACCGGGAGCCTTCAATTCCAGGGAAAGACGGGAGCGAAAGAACGACTTGAAGCGGACACGCTTAAAATTCTTTACCCAGATCAAGCTGCGAACCTGACTGATAATTTGGCCGTCGAACTGAAAGAATTTCCCATAGAAGCGCATTTACCCAGCACACAGCATGCTTCATTAGAAACTCAATATCTACTTCATGGCATAAATACCAGCGAAATTATCATCGGATTAGTCAGTGCAGTTGGCACAGAATCGAAATTGGTTACTGAGCCGTTAAAGGACCGCCTTAAGGGATTTGGTTACACAACCGAAGAAATACGGGTATCGCAAATACTCCCTCCATATGAAGCTGACGGAAGCGAATATGACCGCATCAGACACTATATGCAAGCCGGAGACGTGCTTCGGGAAAAATCTGGCAATAATGCAATACTTGCGGCCGGTGCAGCGAAGCTGATTTCGGAAAAGCGGAGTAGCAAGGGCGCTAGCGTAAAAAAAGCCTATATCGTGAACTCTCTAAAGCATCCAGACGAAGTAACCTTTCTACGAAAGGTCTATGGAGACGGGTTTTATCTTTTCGGTATTCATGCTGACGTAAAGCGGCGACACCATTTCCTTACTGAGGATAAAGGATGCACCCCCACTGACGCCGATTTATTGATAAAAATTGATGAAGATGAGAGCATCGACCACGGTCAAAAAACCCGCGACACGTTTCATTTATCCGATTTTTTCCTGAATCTCGGAAGGAACAACGACCAAGTTAAGAATACGATCCAGCGTTTTCTTGAGCTAATCTTCTCGCATCCTTATCAGAATCCGACGTTTGATGAATTTTCGATGTTCATGGCATTTAACAGCTCCGTTCGATCGAGTGATTTGTCGCGCCAAGTTGGTTCAGTAATAGCGAAAGATCGGCAGATAATCGCGACGGGAGCAAATGATGTTCCGCGCTCCGGCGGTGGGCTTTATTGGGCTGAAGTTGACCCAGACACAGGTAAGGTCAAGGATCAGCATGATGGGAAAGACTACACCCGCGAAGAAGACTCGAATAAGCGCACCCAAATTGAGATTATCGAGGAGATAGCTGCTTCCGCTCTCGAAGAAGGACTAATTCAAAACGATAAATCCGATAAGTTCAGAGAAATATTGAGAAATAGCAAGATTTCCGATCTGACAGAATTTGGCCGAGTCGTTCATGCAGAGATGGAGGCACTCTTATCATGCGGACGTGCGGGTATTCCAACGGCTGATGCGATTTTATATTGCACGACTTTTCCGTGCCATAACTGTGCAAAACATATCATCGCTGGCGGCATAAAGCGTGTTGTGTACGTAGAACCATATCCTAAAAGCCGCGCCCTTGACTTCCATTCTGAATCTATTCATTTGAAAACCCAACCTGAGGAAAAAGTTGATCCGAGCTTAGTAACGTTCGAGCCATTTATTGGCGTAGGTCCGAGACGGTTTTTAGATTTATTCTCGATGAATTTAGGTTCTGGATCAAAACTCAAGAGAAAAAGCAAGCAAGGCAACACGCTTGAATGGTCGAAGGAAAATGCCGTCATCCGCACTCCACTACTCCCGCATTCCTACTTAGATATCGAAAGGGCAGCGGTCGCGCTGTGGAATACGGCAAATTGATATCGGGTTCGACGCCTTGGTCCAACTAGAAAAACTACTTAGGTCGAGGCATCTGAAGCGCCGGTTCGCGTGCTGTACAACCATGGGCGAGTAAAGACCGTCGGACGCCAGCCAGTATTGCTTACGCTCCACGCTCGACGGTACCACTCATATGGTTCGACGACGCCGTTGGCCAGTTCCTCGGAGAAATCGGTGTGCAGCGTGTGCAGACTCCCACTACGCACCCGAGTATCGAAAAATCTGCAGATCAGGCACGCCTAGATTGCACCTAGCACATCAAAAAAGGGCCATTTCGGCCGGATTACGGAGCGCGCTGAATGGCCCCCGGTGATCTATGCAACCCTTCCACCGCTTTTCCCCAGCTACAACCGCTGTTAAACATCGGCCAACCGAGACAGCAATCGTCGACTTTCCAGCACGCACAGACGTCGATGTCACCTTATCGAGTCCTAAGCGGCAAATTGATCTCCAGATCGACCTATCGAAACGGCTCGTCCCGGCAGAGCTGAGCGTTCGCAACCATGCGGGATAGTTGTTCCGAGATCGTAGCTTTGATCGTTCTCGTGTGCAAGATGTGCGGGGCGCACTCAGGCAGTCTTCGATGCGGATGGTCATTGAACGAGTGTGCAACATGTGCGAAACACTGTCGCACACATCGACATCAAAGAATCGTCCCCCTATCAGGGTATAGACATGCCGATTTGCGGGGAAATTGGCGTATTTCGTCGGGCTTGCAAGTGCGCTGAGTGGGGACCATTCATCTATCCAACTCTGCCCCCGACTTTCCCCAACTATAACTGCTGTAAGCGCTTATAGGAAAGTAACCGTGCCGTGCATCACGTGATCCCTTCTTATGGCGGCGGCAGTTGCCATAAGGTGAACGATGGTAGCGACAAAGTAGTTGGGTCGAGGTTCTCCTTCCGGAGGGTGATCTCATTCAAATTGCCAGATCGCGCCCACCGGAAAGCTTAGCAGAGTGTGGCTAAGGCTGAGATCTTAGTGACAGAAATTTACCATCAGCTGGTTAGTACCGAACGAGTTCAGGACCGGTCAGTAATTTATTTTCCGTTAAACCAGAGAATCAACTGCCAACCTCCCACAATAATCGTGAGCAATGTCGCGAGAAGCCCAACCGTCTTTGCTGATCGGCTTTCGAAGAGTTTCTCAAGCTTCATCCCATATCCCCTTGACGCAGTGTTAAGCTTTCCATTCACTAATTTACGCATCGTGGAGCTGAAAAATCCAACTTTTGACAATGTTGATGCATGCATACGTAGAAATTCTTTATTTGCAAACGCAGTAACTTCTTCTTTTCCGTCTAGAAAGTCCCTGTGTCGTCCGCCATTTTGCTCCATCAACGACATCATTTTTGGATGCTTTGCGTAATCTGCTCCGTAGCGATCGGCGATCAAGTCATTCAAGTTCAGCCGGCGCTCAACGGCGATTACGTACGCATCGGTTCCGCCCAAAGCTCGATAACGGTGTTCCAAATGCTCGAATCCAAAAGTGAGATTCCGCATATTCCAATGCACCCAATATTTATCACGGCGGTCCCGGATAAACTTATAAAACTGCGTTAACAATGCCAGTTCAACTTCATCAAATCGCTGAAGAACATCATCGCGTAGAATATGTAACTCTTCCGCGATCGAATGCGTTGAAAAACTGACCGATTGTCCTGTTGCGTAGTGATTTATTGCAATAGACGTTATGCGAGGCGAAAGCGCCTCGTTTTCGTCATTAAGATTTTGGCATGAATAATGAATAACATAAAAGTTTTCGGGGCTTGCTTTAACTGACTTTATAAATTGGTGACTGTCAACGATGCTCACTAATTGCCCTATAGAGATTTCAAACCGGTCGAACTCATGCGGAGTCGACAATTTCTGCGCCAAAAGTTGCTGCTAAGAATACTGATGTGTCCCAGCTCGGATTGATCCTAACCGGTTGCGAAACTTCAGGAATTCTCATTTTCAACCCCTTATGATAGCTGGAAGCAACGAGTTCGACCATAGCCGCTCACTCCCCAGCGATTCGTCAGCTTGAAGGTCATCCGTCTCATGCATGTGTTGGCGTTTCGCAGAAGAAAAAAAACGTATGCCGACGAACGAACATGGATGTCACTTCTTCGAGTGTAGGTAGCAAAATAGATCTTCAGCGACACCAATTAGGTTAGTGCGGAGGAGCGGACCCGCGCTTTTCGGTACATTCGGATTGTTGTACTGAGATCGTAGCCTTTGTCGTTCCTGCATGCAGTGCGTGCAGCGAGAACCTGGTGGGTGCTGGGATCGCGATAGCTATCGAGTGGGTGTGCAACATGTGCGGAACACCGTTACCCGGCTCGACACCGAAAAATCGTCTGCCTAGCAAGGTATAGATGGGCTGATTTGTGAAGAAATCGCACCGTTTCGACGACGTTTCCGAGTGCGCTAAGTGGGGGCAGTCATCTATCCAGCTCTTCCCCGACTTTCCCCAGCTACAACCACTGTAAGCGCTGGTCGAGTATGGCAATTACAGATGCATCGAATTCTCCTGGGCGGGTGTGGACTCCAGAGCATACGGAAGGCCCCCCTCGCCCGCAATCTGACCTGATAAGTCTCCTCACTGCGACCCACCACGAATAACTACGCGGCGAACGCCACTAGAGGCATTTCAGGCGTCGAAGTACCGGCCCTGCCTTGGGTCGACCCAAGTCTTTCCCACCAACCAGTGTGCAAGGTGTGCAGGCCAGTCCTGTGCGCCCGGCACACTTGTGCCCACACATCATGCAAAATCAAAAGGACAAGCTACCCTCATTCTGACTTGGCGATATTCACGTCACTAACGGCGCACAAGCCGAGCTAACAGCTCGCGCCTTCACCCCGGCAACGCTGCTGGAGGGGCATGTTACCGTCGACCGGTCAAACCTGTCGGCGGGCGACGTTCAGGCGAACTGGGCCGCTGTCCGGGACAGCGGTCGTATCTTTTCGTCGTACCGTATCGCGCCAACTGTCCGCATTTGGATCATCACCGAGGCCAACCGCGCGAGCACGACGATTCTGCTACCTGACGAATATTAAACCCGCAGTGGTCCTGTCGACAGCACCGGCCCGCCGCCACTCCGACCAGAAATGGACCGGAGGCCGCCACGGTAGCTGAGCCGAAAAAGCGTGCGTTACAATGACCCAGCCCAGCCACAACGATTTGACCGTGAACGCCGTCCCCTTGGCCCGCTCCACGGATTCGAACGGCGCGAAACGCGTGGCTCCCGAATCGCGTCTTAAAACAACCACTACGCGTCTACTAATCGACACCCAGTGCATTACGCACATATATTATTTAATTGTAATGATAAGTACCTAATACTGATGTAATACCAGCCCCCGTTTTCGACCCACAGCCCGAATGACATTGCGTCATTCGGGCTTTTTTACATCTGGAGAGTCATGACCAAAACCAGTAACGTAGCCCAGCCATTTAAAGCCGCCATTGCAGCGCGCACAAGTACGACGCCAGCCAGCACTAGCCGCGCCATCTTCCAGCAAGTCGTCAAACCTGCGATGCCTCGCAGCCTTAACATCACGATCTCCCTGAAGTACCGCCGTTAATTCGCCCCACCAGCAAGGCCATGCCATGAACGCAAAACAAACGAAACCGACCACCGATGAAGTGAAAGCAAAAACGGCACCGCTGCCACCGCCTCGTCCGATACGGCGACATCTCCCACTATTCCCTACTGGCTGCTGAAAGATGACCATTGCAAAAAGCTCGGCAAACGCTCCGAAGGCGGCATCAAGTATCAACTGCTCGCCAAGGACGACCGAACGGTCCTGTATGTACGCACCACTGCAAATGAAAGCGGCGGCTACTTCAGCAAGGAATTCGTTCCATTCACCGAGATCGAACAGTGCCTGAAGAAGTGCGCAGAAGCCAGTTCGTTCCCGTCCAAGGCGTTCCGCGATGCTTTTGTCGGCCGCAGTACCAACAACGCCGGATTCTTGGCCGCAATCCTGCGCGAAGAGGGATTGCTTGAGGCTACACAGTAAGAAGGGATCTAAGCTTGGAAATTAAATTTTATCAGGGAATTTAGAATCTCAAAAAAATAATGCAAAACTATTACTGAATGTGCTCAGTAATTTTTATAATTAATTTTCACGATTTCATGCGTTATCACCGAATGGATAGTCGAATTAATCCCACAACTGCGGCAACGAAAGCGATTTTCAGGAGGTAGGCGACGTGGAGCTAGTAGAAATCACACGTGGGCATCTTCAAGTGAAGGTTGGAGAAAAGAGCATCACCATATATGGCGAGGCGTTTTTAAGGAAATACGGATCTCCCGACTTCGTGCTTTATCAGAAAAGCATCGAAAAGTGGGATGCACCAGACGACAAAGAAAATTTGACTCTCATTGAGAAAAATCAGCTAGTTCAATTTCTTAAAGAGGAATTCTCACGCAGAAAGATGTGTGTGGAAATTGAATAGTAAGTTTCATCTTCAACCGGAATCGTCCACTGGCAGTCTAAATCAGAAAAATTCTACAGGTTAAGTTCATGCCTACCCGTACAGACTCGACTACACATGAACCCCTCTATAGCAGACCGCTACTCAGGGCTAGGTATTTTTTTTACACACGTCTCGTCTAAATTTTCTCCATTAAGACTTCTCTAAAATTAGTTATTAACCGTATGCAACCACGCGCGTCTCAGTAGCAAATAAGACAGGACTCGCCTACTCGTCACGCACGTCCGCCACCCGATGTCGCACAACGTCCACACCCACCACCTCCTGAACATCGCCAACTCAGCCTTTACTGCTAAAGTCTCGCATCTTTACAACCACCGCTCCCCCGTGAAAGCCATAACAAAACTCTTCGAACTCGGTTACGTGTTCATCGTCATCCTGTTCTTCGCCTGCGGCATCGGCCTTGTCGTGCTGGCTGGCGTCGAAATCTGGTCTGCCCTCAGCCCTTCCGCCGACACCGTTGCCCGCGAACGCTTCGACCTCATTCTTGAATGCATCGGCATGCTGACCATCGCCGTTGCCGCGCTCGGCCTTGGCCAAACTGTGCTGGAAGAAGAAATCCAGCGCGAAGCCAACATCAGCTCGCCTACCCGCGTGCGCCGCTTCCTGTCGCGCTTCCTGATCGTGGTTGTCGTGTCCCTGTCGGTCGAGTGCCTGATCGGTGTGTTCCAGTTCGTCCATGGCAGCCCGGAATATTTGCCGCACGCTGCGTCGATCGGTATTGCTGCCGCTGCCCTGCTCGCCACCTGGGGCATGTTCGTCCGAATGAACGTCAGCGCCGAGGAACTCGAGCCGCACGCCATGCACGATGTGCAGGCTGAGGACAAGGTCATCGAAGGCGAAGATGTCTCGGAGGAAGGTGAGCAACACGCTGAAGAACAGGGTGAGGACTACCACGCTGACGTAGACAAAAAGAAAGAATGAGCGGAAGCACTTGGTAAATCTGCCAAGTGCCGCTATAATCTCGTCTTCTTCGGGTCGTTAGCTCAGCTGGTAGAGCAGCGGACTTTTAATCCGTTGGTCGCAGGTTCGAATCCCGCACGGCCTACCAAAGATTCATCGACAACGCCAACCTTCGGGTTGGCGTTGTCGTTTTCGTTGTCCTTTTACTGCGCGCCCCATGCCCCAGACCATTGCCAGCGCCGTCCACCACGAACTGATCATCAAGAAAAGCCGCTTCATCGCGTGCGTGCAGCCGATGGCTGACCGTGCTGGCGCGCAGCAGGTCGTGGCGGCGCTGCGCGCGCAGCATCCTGGCGCGGCGCATGTGTGCTGGGCATTGCTGGCCGGTGGCCAGTCGGCGGCGGTCGATGATGGCGAGCCGAGCGGCACTGCCGGGCGGCCGATGTTCGATGTGCTGCGCCATCAGGATCTCGATGGCGTGCTGGCCACGGTGGTGCGCTACTTTGGCGGCGTCAAGCTTGGCGCGGGCGGTCTCGTGCGAGCCTATACCGACAGCGTGGCGCAAGCGCTGCTCGGCGCGCCAAAGATCCCGATCATCAAGCTGCGCCAGCTGCGCTGCAGCGCGCCGTATGCGATGGAAGGGATGTTGCGGCGCGAGCTCGATGCGGCCGGCGCCACGCTCGATGATGTGGCGCACGGCGACGACGTGCAGTTCACGTTCAGCCTGCCGGCAAGCGATGCTGACGGCATCCGCGCGCGACTGGGCGACGTAGGCCATGGCCGCATCGTGTGGCCGCCGGACGACGACGAATCGCTGCCCGCTTGAGGCAGCCCATTCGGGCGCCCTATACCTGTCATCACGACTGGTGAGCGGACGTTTAATCGTGCAGCCGGTATAGTGACAGACCCAGCCGCAAATTCCTCCGTCGGCAGGGATCATTTTCCACCGCAGTACAACCACCTCCCCTGTGATCAAGAAAAGCCTACTTCCCCTCGCCCTTGGCGGCTT
>Ga0265798_10005963_pt1 | contig 16164 bp, 16 predicted proteins | sample P3T30metagenome_FD_192430 | JGI IMG/M metagenome (GOLD analysis project Ga0265798, IMG submission 192430) | Plant litter microbial communities from East Loma Ridge, Irvine, California - P3 T30 | ecosystem: Environmental > Terrestrial > Plant litter > Unclassified | place: USA: California... | reverse complement strand
ACGGCGCGAAGACCACCGGCGCGGCCGGCTACGGCTACGAGTTCAGCAAGGACCTGCGCGCCACCGCCAGCTACGGCACCAGCTTCCGTGCACCGACCTTCAACGAACTGTACTTCCCCGGCTACGGCCTGGCCAGCAACAAGCCGGAACAGGGCAAGAACGCCGAAGCCGGCCTGCGCTGGCAGATGGCGCACACCGAATTCAAGGCGAACTACTTCCGCAACCGCCTGACCGACATGATCGTCAGCGTCACGCCCTGCCCGGGCGCCGCCACCAACAGCTGCGCCTACAACGTCAACCGCGCCACGCTGGAAGGCTTCACGCTCGGTTCCGACACCCGCCTGGGCAATTTGAACCTGCGCGCCAGCGCCGACTTCCAGGATCCACGCGACGACACCACCGGAAAGCAGCTGCAGCGCCGCGCCAAACGCCATGCCAGCGTGGCCGCCGACTACGAGATCGGCGCAGTCGCCGTCGGCGCCGAACTGCAGGGCTCCGGCGAGCGCTTCGACGATGCCGCCAATCGCAACCGCCTGGGCGGCTACGGCCTGCTGAACCTGTACACTAGCTGGCACGTCAGCCCCGACTGGTCGCTGCTGCTGCGCGTGGAAAACCTCGCCGACAAGCGCTACGAGCTGGCGCGCAACTACCGCACCGCCGGCCAGACCTGGTTCGCGGCGCTGCGCTACGGTATCCGTTAACTCCCGACGCACATACGCCATGCATCCTGCTCCGCTTCCACTGCGCCAGCGCGCCACCCTGATCGTCGGCGCACTGGCCTTCGCCGCCATCGCCAGCCTGCTCGTGGCCGGCATGAGCGGCTCGGTGCCGGTGCCGCTGTCCGAGCTGCCGCAAGCAGTGATGCAGGCGCTGGACGGGCGCGGCGACACGCTGGCTGCCTCGCTGGTCGCGCTGCGCGCCACGCGCGCGCTGATGGCCTTCGTCACCGGCGGCGCGCTGGCGCTGGCCGGCGTCATGATGCAGGCGCTGCTGCGCAATCCCCTGGCCGACCCCTATGTGCTGGGGATCTCGGCCGGCGCCTCGGTCGGCGCGCTGTTCGCGTTATTGCTGATGTGCGCCGCCGCCACGGTGGATGCCGCGGCGGTGGCCGGCGCGGTGGCCATTTCGCTGCTGCTCTACCTGCTGGCGCGGCGCGACCTGAAACACGGCAGTGCGGCCGAGGGAGGCACGTCGCAACTGCTTCTCACCGGCGTGATCCTGATGTCGGCCGCCATGGCCCTGGTGACGCTGATGCTGTCGATCGCGCCCGAGAGCCGCCTGCGCAGCATGGTGTTCTGGATGATCGGCGACCTGGCCGGCGTGCCGCTGCGACTGTTCCCCTGGGTGGTGCTGGCGCTGGCGCTGGTCTACTCGCTGCGCAATGCGCGCGGGCTGAACATGCTGGCCCTGCATGCGGAAGCCGCGGCCACGCTGGGCATTCGCGTCGGCGCCCTGCGCAAGGGCCTGTTCTTCGTGTCCGCCGTGCTGACCGCCAGCGCGGTGAACACGGCCGGCTCGATCGGCTTCGTCGGCCTGATCGTGCCGCATGCCTGCCGCTTCGCCTTCGGTCCGGACCATCGCGTCCTGATCCCGTCCGCAGTGCTGGCCGGCGGCAGCCTGCTGGTGCTGTGCGATACCGTGGCGCGCACCGTCATCGCCCCGACCCAGCTGCCGGTCGGCGCCATCACCGCCCTCATCGGCGCGCCGGTGTTCCTGTATCAACTGCACCAGTTACGCAAATGAGACGCACATGAGCACCATCGCCACCCACCAACTCACCTTGCGTGCCGGGGAACGCACGCTGGTGGAAAACCTTGACTGGCAGGTCGGCCCCGGCGAGTGCTGGAGCATCATCGGCCGCAACGGCGCCGGCAAGAGCACCTTGATGCGCGCACTGGCCGGGCTGCGCGATCCGGCTTCCGGCAGCATCGAGATCGCCGGGCGCAGGCTGCCCGACTGGCCACTGGAAGCGCTAGCGCGCGAACGCGCCTACCTGGCCCAGGCGCGCCAGGACGCCTTCGCCTACAGCGTGTTCGAGACCGTGCTGTCGGCGCGCCACCCCTACCACGACAGCCGCTACTGGGAAGGCAGCGACGACCACCGGGCCGCGCTGGAGGCACTCGATGCCATGGAAGTCGCCCACCTGTCCAAACGCGACGTGCGCACCCTCTCCGGCGGCGAGCGCCAGCGCGTGGCGATCGCCGCCCTGCTGGCACAGGACACCCCGCTGCTGCTGCTCGACGAACCGGCCAACGCGCTCGACCTGGCGCACCAGGTCGGCGTGATGTCGCTGCTGGCGCGCCTGTGCCGCGAGCGCGGCAAGACCGTGGTCGCCATCGTCCACGACCTGACGCTGGCGGCCGGCATCTCGACCCATGCCCTGCTGCTGATGGGCGACGGACGCTGGCACGCCGGCTCCGCCGGACAAACGCTGCAGGCCAGCCTGCTGAGCGACTACCTGGCCCACCCGATCGAGATGATCGAACACGGCGGCCGCCGCATCTTCATTCCCCTGGAGACTCCGACATGAACGAACTCACCCCCGAACAGAGCGCCGCGCTCAACGAGCGCCACCGCGAGCGCATGGAGCGCAAGAAGGCCGTCATCGACGCCAAGATCGCGGCCGCCGACAAGCAGGTCGGCATCATCATCGTCAATACCGGCAACGGCAAGGGCAAGAGTTCGAGCGCCTTCGGCATGGCCGCGCGCGCGCTGGGCCACGGCATGAAGGTAGGCGTGGTCCAGTTCATCAAGGGCGCGATGGCCACCGGAGAAGAACAGTTCCTGCGCCGCTTCCCCGACGAAGTCAGCTTCCATGCGATGGGCGAAGGCTATACCTGGGAAACCCAGAACCGCGAGCGCGACATCGTGAAAGCCGAAGAAGCCTGGGAGCAGGCGCGCCGCTTCCTGCGCGACCCGGCGATCGGCATGGTGGTGCTGGACGAGTTGAACATCGCCCTCAAGTACCGCTACCTCGACGTGCACACCGTCATCGCCGACCTGCTCGACCGTCCGGTCATGCAGCACGTGGTGGTCACCGGCCGCGCCGCGCCGCCGGAACTGATCGAGGTCGCCGACACGGTCACCGAAATGAACGTGGTCAAGCACGCGTTCAAGGCCGGCATCGCGGCGCAAGCCGGAACGGAGTGGTGATGGGATTGCCCGGCGCACGCATGGTACTGGTGGCGGCGATCGCTTCCGGCCAGGGCAAGACCTCGGTCACCGCGGCCCTGGCGCGCAAGTTCAGGCGCGACGGCCAGCGCGTGCGCGTGTTCAAGGCCGGCCCCGATTTCATCGATCCGATGCTGCTCGAGCGCGCCTGCGGCGAAAAAGTCCATACGCTCGATTTATGGATGGTCGGCCCTGATGCCTGCCGCCAGCGCCTGGCGCAGGCCGCGCTGGAAGCCGACGTGGTGCTGATCGAGGGCGTGATGGGCCTGTACGACGGCAAGCCCTCGGCGGCCGACCTGTCGCGCGAATTCGACATTCCGGTGCTGGCCGTGATCGACGCCTCCGCCATGGCGCAGACTGCCGGCGCGGTGGTAATGGGCCTGCGCGACTACGGCCCGGTGCAGCTGGCCGGCGTCATCGCCAACCGCATCGCCAGCGAAGGCCACGGCCGCATGGTGGCGGCTTCGCTGCGCGACATTCCGCTGCTGGCGACGCTGTCCAAGCAGGCGCAGCGCCTGCCCGAACGCCACCTCGGTCTGGTAACCCCGGACGATGTGGCCGACCTCGACGCCATGCTCGACGCGCTGGCCGACCAGCTCCAGCTCGACCGCGCCGCCTGGGATGCGCTGGCGCCGCGCATGCCGGCTGGCGTGCCGCCCACGACGATCGCGCCGCTGCTGGCCGGGAAAACGGTGGTGGTCGCGCGCGACGCCGCCTTTTGCTTCCTGTATCCGGCCAACGTCGAGGTGCTGCACGCGCTCGGCGCCGAACTGCGCTTCTTCTCCCCGCTGGCCGACGAACCGGTGCCGCAAGGCGCCGACGCCGTCTACCTGCCGGGCGGCTATCCGGAACTGCACGGCGCGGCACTGGCGCGCGCGGCGCGCTGGCAGGACTCGATCCGCGCCGCGCACCGCGCCGGCCTGCCGATCCTGGCCGAGTGCGGCGGCATGATGGCGGTGTCGGAATCGATCGCCGACAAGGAAGGCCACACCTGGCCGATGGCCGGCCTGCTGCCGGGCCAGGTGCGCATGCAGGCGCGCCTGGCCGGACTGGGTGCGCAGGCCATGCCCACCGCCGCCGGCGAGCTGCGCGGCCACACCTTCCACTACTCGCTGCTGGACACGCCGAGCGCGCCGCTGGCCTGGACCGTCAAGCATCCGTCCGGCGCGCAGGGCGAAGCGGTGTACCGCGTCGGCTCGCTGACGGCATCGTATTTCCACGGCTTCTTCGCCTCCAACCCGGAAGCGGCGGCCAGCCTGTTCGGAGCACAGCCATGAGCCGCACCCTGGTACTGGGCGGCGCCCGTTCGGGAAAAAGCGCGCTGGCCGAACGTCTCGCGCGCGACTCGGGCAAGGACGTCGTCTACCTCGCCACCTCGCGCGCCGGCGACAGCGAAATGGCCGAGCGCATCGCCCACCACCGGGCCCGCCGTCCGACCGTCTGGCGCACGGTCGAGGAGCCGACCGGGCTGGCGCGCACGCTGCGCGAACTCTGCGCGCCCGGGCGCATCGTGCTGGTCGACTGCCTCACGCTATGGTTGAGCAACCTGATGTTCTCCTGCCACCAGGACTACCCCGAAGTCGGCCCGATCGACCTGGCGCCGCTGTTCCTGGCCGAACGCGCGGCCCTGCTGGACTGGCTGGACCAGCCTTCCGGCGGCGAGGTGGTGTTCGTGTCGAATGAAGTCGGCATGGGCGTGGTGCCCTACGGCGCCATCTCGCGCGCCTTCGTCGACGAAGCCGGCCGCCTGCACCAGGACGTGGCGGCGCGCTGCGAACGCGTGCTGTTCGTCGCCGCCGGCCTGCCGCTGGCCCTGAAAGGCGCGCCGTGCTGACTGGACTGCCGCCCCTGACGCTGGCGCTGCTGCTGGCCGCCGGGGTGGCGCTCGACCTGCTGCTGGGCGAAGCGCGGCGCTGGCATCCGCTGGTCGGCTTCGGCAAGCTGGCGCAATGGCTTGAAGCACGCTTGAACCATGGCGGCCTGCGCATCGGACGCGGCGCCCTGGCCTGGAGCCTGGCCGTGCTGCCGCTGTCGGCGCTGGCCTGGCTGGCCTGCTCGTTCGATGGCGCCGCCGGCCCGGCGCTGCACGCCCTGCTGCTGTACTTCTGCATCGGCCTGCGCAGCCTGCGCGACCACACGCTGCCGATCTGCGCAGCGCTGGCCGAGGGCGACCTGGCGCGCGCGCGCTGGCTGACGTCGCGCATCGTCAGCCGCGACACCGAACACGCCGAGGAAGCCGACCTGGCCAAGGCCGGCGCCGAGTCGCTGCTCGAGAACGGCAACGACGCGGTGTTCGGCACCCTGTTCTGGTTCCTGGTCGGCGGTGGCGCCGGCGCCGTCCTGTTCCGGCTGGCGAACACGCTCGATGCGATGTGGGGCTACCGCAACCAGCGTTTCAATCTGTTCGGGCGCATGGCCGCGCGCATCGACGATGTGCTGAACTATGCGCCCGCGCGCCTGACCGCGCTGTCCTATGTCCTGCTGGCCGAGAGTGGACGGCTGCGCGCCTGGCGCTGCTGGCGCGCCCAGGCGCCGCACTGGAGCAGCCCGAATGCCGGCCCGGTGATGGCCAGCGGCGCCGGCGCGCTCGGCGTGTCGCTGGGCGGCGCCGCAGTGTACGACGGCGAGGTCGAACAGCGTCCGCTACTTGGCGCCGGTCCGGCCGCGCGCGGCGCCGACATCCTGCGCGCCTGGCGCCTGGTGCGGCGCACCACGGTGCTGTGGCTGGCCGCCAGCTTCGTGCTGGCGCTGCTGGCCGGCGCCAGCGGAGGCGCCCATGCTTGAACACGGCGGCAAGCTGCGCGACGCAAAGCGCCACTATGGCGGCGCAGACTGGATCGACCTCTCGACCGGCATCAACCCGCTCGGCTATCCTGCGCCCAATCCCTCGCCCGATGCCTGGCAGCGCCTGCCCGAGCCGGACCCGGAACTGGTACGCGCCGCCTGCGCATGGTACGGCGCGCCGCAACTGCTGCCGGTGGCCGGCACCCAGGCCGCGATCCAGGCCCTGCCGCGTTTGCGCGCGCCATCGCGGGTGACGGTGGCGGCGCCCTCGTACGCGGAACACGCGCACCACTGGGGCAAGCACGGACACACACTGCGCCAGGTCCCGTACGATCGGCTCGACGCGGCGCTGGACGACAGCGACGTACTCGTGGTCTGCAATCCGAACAACCCGACCGGGGCGGTGGTGGCGCCGGAAATCCTGCTTGGCTGGCGCGCGCGCCTGGCCGCGCGCGGCGGCTGGCTGGTAGTCGACGAGGCCTTTGGCGACACGGCGCGCGCGCTCAGCGTGGCGTGTCATGCCGGCCAGCCCGGGCTGGTCGTGCTGCGCTCGGTCGGCAAGTTCTTCGGCCTGGCCGGGCTGCGCCTTGGCTTCGTCGGCGCCGAGGCCGGACTGCTGGCGCAACTGGAGGAGGTGCTCGGCCCCTGGACGGTCAGCGGTCCGGCCCAGGAAATCGCCATTGCGGCCCTGGGCGACGGACGCTGGCAACAGCGTACCCAGGCCCGCCTGGCAGAAGACGGCGCGCGCATGCGCAGGCTGCTGGCGGCGCACGGCATCGACGCCTGCGGCACGCCGCTATTCCACTGGTGGCCCGAGGCGCGGCCGGAAGCCTTTCACGAACACATGGCGCGGCGCGCGATCTGGGTGCGCCTGTTCCCCGGGGCGGCGCGCGGCATCCGCCTCGGCCTGCCGGCACACGCGGCGCACTGGCGCCGCATCGAACAAGCACTCCAAGAATGGACACTCGCATGAAACCACTGATCCTCATGGCGGCGCTGGCCGCAAGCCTGCAGGCCAACGCCGCCATCAGCGTCAAGGACGATGCCGGCAACATCGTCACGGTGCAAAAGCCGGCCCAGCGCGTGATCGCGCTGGCGCCGCACATCACCGAGCTGCTGTTCGCGGCCGGCGGCGGCAGCCGCGTGGTGGGCGTGGTCTCGTACAGCGACTTCCCCGAGGAAGCGAAGAAGATCCAGCAGGTCGGCTCGAACCGCGAACTCGACCTGGAACGCATCATCGCCCTGAAGCCCGACCTGGTGGTGGTATGGCGCCACGGCAGCTCGGAGCGCCAGATCGAGGTCGTGAAGCAGCTGGGCGTGCCGATGTTCCACAGCGAGCCGCAAAAGCTGGAGCAGATCGCCGACAACGTCGCCAAGCTGGGCCAGCTGATGGGCCTCGATGCCGTCGCCGGACCGGCCGCCGCAGACCTGCGCAAGCGCCTCGCCGCCCTGCGCGCACGCTATGCCAACCGCCCGCCGGTGCGCAGCTTCTACCAGGTGTGGGACAAGCCGCTGTACACGCTGAACGGCCAGCACATCGTCAGCGATGCGCTGCGCCTGTGCGGCGGCGAGAACATCTTCGCGAAGCTCTCGGTGACGGCGCCGGTGGTATCGGTCGAGGGCGTGCTGCAGGAGAATCCGGAAGCGATCTTCGCCACCGCCGAAAAGAACTACGGCGGCGTCAGCCTGTGGAAGCCCTATCCGACCCTGAGCGCGGTTCGCAACGACAACCTGTTTACCATCGATGGCAACCTGCTCAACCGCGCCGGTCCGCGCATGATCGCGGGTGCGGAACAGCTGTGCGAAAAGCTCGAGATCGCGCGCCAGCACCGCAAGCCATGAGCGCCTTCCCCTACCGGACCCTGATGGTGCAGGGCACGACCTCGGATGCCGGCAAGAGCACCCTGGTCGCGGCCCTGTGCCGCCTGCTGCGCCGGGGCGGCGTGCGGGTGGCGCCGTTCAAGCCGCAGAACATGGCGCTGAACAGCGCCGTGACTGCCGACGGCGGCGAGATCGGCCGCGCCCAGGCGCTGCAGGCGATTGCCGCCGGCGTCCAGCCCCATACCGACATGAACCCGGTACTGCTGAAACCCTCGAGCGATATCGGCGCCCAGGTCATCATCCATGGCCGCGTGCGCGCCGAGATGAATGCGCGCGACTACCACCAATATAAAACCGTGGCGATGGGCGCAGTGCTCGAATCGCATGCGCGGCTGCTGTCGCAGTACGAGAGCGTGATCGTCGAAGGCGCCGGCAGTCCGGCCGAAATCAACCTGCGCGCGCGCGACATCGCCAACATGGGCTTCGCCGAAGCGGTCGACTGCCCGGTGATCCTGGTGGCCGACATCGACCGCGGCGGCGTGTTCGCCCACCTGGTCGGGACCCTCTCCTGCCTGTCCGACAGCGAGCGCGCGCGCATCGTCGGCTTCGTGATCAACCGCTTCCGCGGCGACATCAAGCTGCTCGAACCGGGCCTGGACTGGCTGGAGGCGCAGACCGGCAAGCCGGTGCTGGCAGTGCTGCCCTACCTGCATGGGCTCTACCTCGACGCCGAGGACGCGGTGCAGGGACCGACGCGGCGCGAAGGCAAGTTCCGCGTGGTGGTGCCGAGCACGCCGCGCATGAGCAACCACACCGACTTCGATCCGCTGCGTTTTCACCCGGACGTCGACCTGCGTTTCGTGCGCGAAGGCGAAGCGATTCCCGGCGCCGACCTGATCGTCCTCCCGGGCAGCAAGAACACCCGCGGCGACCTGGCCTGGCTGCAGCGGCAGGGCTGGCCGCAGGCGATCCAGCGCCACCTGCGCTACGGCGGCAAGGTGATCGGCATCTGCGGCGGCTTCCAGATGCTGGGCCGCCACGTCGACGATCCACACGGCGTCGAAGGCGCGGCCGGGCGCTCGGACGCGCTCGGGGTGCTCGAGCTCGACACCATCCTCACGCGCGAGAAGCGCCTGGCGCAGGTGAGCGGACGCTGCCTGTTCGCCCCGGATTCCGAGGGCAGCGCGGTGGCCGGCTACGAGATCCACATGGGCGTCTCGGGCGGCGCCGCGCTGGCGCGGCCGGCGTTCGAGATCGACGGCCGCCCCGAGGGCGCCTGCTCGGAAGACGGCCAGGTGCTCGGCACCTACCTGCATGGCCTGTTCGACCATGCCGCCGCCTGCGCCGCGCTGCTGCGCTGGGCCGGTTTGCACAGCGCCCACGCGGTCGACGCCACCGCCCTGCGCGAGGCGAGCCTGGAGCGTATCGCCGACGCCGCCGAACCGCTGCTGGCGCGCCTGGTCGCCCTGGCGCAAAGGCCGGCTTGACCCATCCATAGGGGCGGCCTATCGGTCCGTTCAAATCATCCGATTGGCCGGCGCAGATGAGAATCGCTATCATCTGCCAACAGAGTCAGGCAGGAGAATCCCATGGCAGTCGCACGCAAAAGCAGTCAAGTCATCACCCACATGGCGATCGGTTTCGCGATCGCCTATGCGTTCACCGGCTCGCTCGCCCTCGGGGGCCTGGCCGTGCTGATCGAACCGGTGCTGAATGTGCTGATGCTGCCTTTCCACGAACGCGCCTGGGCGCGCAAGGTACACGGCGCCACCGGCCAGCGCCGCTACCTGATGCTCAGCCTTGAAAAAATCAGCCAGACCGCGATGCATGCGGGCGTGGCCTTCCTGGTGATGTTCTTCGCCACCGGCTCGATGGCCTTCGGCGGCATGGCGGCGCTGCTGGAACCGGTGTGCAATGTGCTGCTGATGCCGCTGCACGACAGGCTGTGGGACAACGTGCAGGCCGGCCGCGGCATCCAGGCCGCCTGACGCCTATTTCGCGCGCAGCCGCTGCAGGCGTAGCGGCAAGCGGTTGAACAAGCGCACCAGCAGGTGCAGCTGCCACGGGAACACCAGTTGCGGCGCGCGCGCATCAATGGCCTGCGCCATGCGCCGCACGGCGTCGGCCTCCGGCTGCAGGAAGGGTTTCGCGCTGGCGTCGCCCCCATTCAGTTCGCGCAGGCGCGCCGTATCGACATAGCCCGGCACCAGCGTGGTCACCGCGATCCCGCAGGGCGCCAGCGCCTTGCGATAGGCATCGCAGACGGCGATGGCGGCGCGCTTGCTGGCACTGTACAGCGAGCCGCCCGGATAGTCCTTCAACAAACCGGCGATCGAGGCCACCGCCACCAGCTGTCCGCTGCCCTGTGCGCGCATCACGGCCGCCCCGGCTTCGAAGGCGTTCACCAGCCCCAGCACATTGGTCTGCACCAGCGCCGGGCCGCGCGCCGGACTTGCCGCCAGGCCGGCGGCGTCAAGGTACTGGCCGGCCGTCACGATCAGCAGGTCCAGGCCGCCGGCGCCGAAATCGCGCACGGCGGCTTCCACCGCATCGCGCTCGGCGATGTCGAGGCGGTAGCTGCGCACGCGCGGGTTGCCGGTGAGCGGGTGTGCGTCCAGGCGCCCGGGGTCGCGCCCGCACAGGGCCAGTTCGGCGCCCCGGGCCGCATAGTGGACGGCCAGCGCCAGCCCGATGCCGCTGGTGCCGCCGATGACCATGACCCTCATCGCCGCACGTCCCCCAGCGCCGCCATCCCTTTCCGGTAGCCGTAGTCCCACTGCGCGCGCACCTGGGCGGCGTAGGCTTGAAGCGTGGGCGGCACGTCCAGGCCGATGCGGTTGGCGCGCCAGCCGATGCGCTTGGCGATGGCGTGGGAACGCAGGACATGGGCGGCGTCGCGCGTGTCGTACCAGGCCTCGGCCTGCTGCGCGTGCACGTGGCGCAGGCGCGCGGCGCCGTCGATGCCGAGCACCGAGCGCAGGGCAGGCAGGGCGAACCAGGGATTGAAAGGCATCTTGCGCTCCATGAGTACCTCGTGCGCGAGGCGGCGCGCCAGTTCGATGGGGAACAGGTCGATCACGCCCCCGCCGTAGTGGCGGCCCGCGACTTCGTGGCTGCTGAAATAGAACATGTCGGCGATCGAAATGCGCGCCGCGTCGGCAGCGCTAAGCGAGGTGTCGGCCTGCAGCAGCGCATCGACGGCGCCGGCGCTCCAGCGCGGGTCGGCGGCCGGCGCCGCGCTGCCGTCCAGCAGCGCGGCCGCGCGCGGCGGGCAGAACACCACCTGCGCGAACAGCCGGCGACCCTGGCGCGCGGCGCCCGCTTCATCGGGCCGGTACAGCAGGCGGGCGCCGACGATGGCCAGCGCCGGCGCATCCGGGTTGTTCGTCTCCGGCAGTGGCAGGACGGCGGGCAGCTCGAACAGGTAGTCCGCGTGCAGGGAGGGGATGCGCGCCGCCGGCGTGCGGGCCAGCCAGCGCAGGCCGGCAGCGCCTAGCGTGCGCAAGGGCGTCGCGCGCGGCGTCGGCCGGATCGCGCGCAGGAATGCGTACATGGCCGGGCCGGCGATCCAGTCGCGCCGCGCGCGGGCATCGGGCAAGGCGGCGATGACGGCGGCGGCCACCGCGCCGCCGCAGCTTGCGAGCAGCACGTCGGGCCGCCGGCCGCTGTCTTCGAAGGCCGCGTGCACGCCGAGATAGTAGGCGAAGCGCAGGCCGCCGCCGGCCAGTACGAGGCAGCGCCGATACTGTTCATGGGTTTCCATTGCATGCATAATGCCCAGATGGCACCCTTAGCACAAGCACAAGAGATGCGCTTAACGGCCGGGCATGTCCCGGTGCACCGGCGCCTCGTTCATGTGCTGCTGAACTGGCTGGCCTTCGGCATCTGCTACCCGCTGGCGAACCAGCTCGCCCGGCAGCATGACGTGCGCCGCAGCCTGGCCATCGGGCTCGACGCCGCCATCCCCTTCCTGCCCTGGATGGCCCTGCCCTACGCCAGTTTCGGCCTCTTGTTCACCCTCGTGTTCTTCCTGGTGCGCGGCGAGGAAGCCTTGCGCGTGGCCAGCCGCCGCCTGCTGCTGGCCACGGTCCTCGGTTGCCTGTTTTTCGCCGTGCTGCCGGCGCGCTTCGGCATGACGCGCCCGGACCCCATCGACGGCTTGCCGGGCCTGGTGTTCCGCTGGCTCGCGCTGGTCGACCAATCCTATAACCAGTGTCCTTCGCTGCATGTGGCCTACGCCCTGATCGTCTGGCTGGCGCTGCGGCCCGTATTCGATGGCGCCGTGCGCCGGCTGCTGGGCGCCTGGCTGCTGCTGGTCGCGGCCAGCGCCCTGTTCACCTGGCAGCATCACCTGGTCGATGTCATCGGCGGCCTGCTGCTGGGCGGCACCTGCGCCTGGGCGATCCGGCCGGGCGCCACGCGCCGCCATGGCGTCAGTTTCTATTACGCGATCGGCGCCGGTGTGCTGCTGCTGATCGGCGTGGCTGCGCTGCGCAGCTGGATCGCGGCCTGGGCGGCGGCCAGCCTGCTGCTGGTGGCGCTCGCGTATCTGCAGCGGCGCCCGGACTTCCTGGGCAAGCGCGCGGGGCGCCACCCGCTTCGCGCCTGGCTGCTGTACTGGCCCTACCTGCTCGGCTACCGCCTGACCTGGCTGCTGGTGCGCCTGCGCGAGCGCCGCCGCGCGCCTTTCAGCCTGCAGGCGCCCGGCCTGTGGAGCGGGCGGCGCCTCGATGCGCGCGAAGCCGCGCGCTTGCCGGCGGACTGCCACGTCATCGACCTGTGCGCCGAACTGCCCGAGACGGCGGCGCTGCGCCATGCGCGCTACCTGCATTTCCCGCTGCTTGACCTGCAGGCGCCGCACCCGTCCCAGCTGCGGCCGGTGCTGGCGGCGTTGGCCCGGCTGCAGCGCGAAGGCCGGCCGGTCTACCTGCACTGCGCGATGGGCTACAGCCGCAGCCGGCTGATCTCCCGACTCCATTTACGAAGGAAGCACCGATGTCCCTCTCGATCTACCAGCTGAAACCGCGCTTCCAGCAAATGCTACGTCCCCTGCTCGGCGCCCTGCAGCGCGCGGGCGTGACGCCGAACCAGGTAACGCTTGCTGCGATGGCGCTGTCGCTCGCCTATGGCGGCGCGCTGGCGGTGTCGCCGCGCTCGAGTGCCTTGTGGTTCGGCCTGCCGCTGTTCCTGCTGCTGCGCATGGCGCTGAACGCCATCGACGGCATGCTGGCCAATGCCAGCGGCAACAAGACCAGGCTGGGCGCGCTGCTCAACGAATTGTGCGACCAGGTCTCGGACGTGGCGCTGTATCTGCCGTTCGCGCTGGCCGCCGGCGTCGCGCCGATGCTGGCGGTGCTGGCCGTGGTGGCCGGGCTGCTGGCCGAATTTGCCGGCGTGCTGGCCCAGGCCATCGGCGCGCCGCGCGGTTTCGAAGGGCCGATGGGCAAGAGCGACCGCGCCTTCGCCTTCGGCCTGATCGCCCTGCTGCTCGGGGCCGGAGTCGATGCTGCCTGGTGCAACGGACTGCTGGTGCTGGTGTTGCTGCTGTCGGCGCTGACCGTGTTCAACCGCCTGCGCCGGGCCCTGCGTCTTTCCGCGCCAGCGACACCGTGAAGATGCCGTCGATGCCGATCGCGGTGTCGATCTTGCGCATCCCGGCCAGTGCCACCAGCGCATCCATCTCGGCCTGCGGCCGCGGGCGCATCTTCCAGGGCATGCCGCGGTGGTTCACCAGCGTGTAGGCGATCATGTCCAGTTGCGGATGCCAGGGCTGGGCAGTATAGATCAGCACTCCGCCGGGTTTCAGGCTGCGCACCACGCCGCGCAGCGAGGCCAGCACCTGCTCGTTGTCGCTGAACAGTTCATACAGGCCGGAGACGACGGCGATGTCGTAGCGGTTTTCCAGGCCCGTGTAACTGTTGGCGTCGAAGGCGTCGCACAGCTCTGCCTCGACCGGGATGCGCAGCTGCAAGGCGCTGGCCAGGCGGCGCGCATTGTCGACGTTGTACTGCATGTAGTCGCGCAGCAGGACGTCGATGGACCGGTCCTGGAAGCGTTTGACCGTCTCCAGCACGTAGCGCGCCGAGCCGGCGGCGATGTCGAGGATGCGCAGCTTGTCCTCGCGCGGATGCGCGGCGATGCATGCGGCCAGCATGTGCTGTAACTGCGCCTTGCGCACGCGGACGCCGCGCCAGCCGACCGCGTCGAGATAGCCGCGGTCGATCATCTTGCCGATGCCCAGGCGCCCGCCGGCCTCGTTGCGGTACACATAATCGAGCGATTCGCCCGAGTCGAAGCCGTGCTTCAGGCCGATGCGCATGCCGTTGCTGAGCGGGCCGAGCACGCCCAGCATCTGGCGCTGCAGACCGAACCAGGCGCGCGACACGGCGCTGCCGCCCTCATTGCGTTCCAGCGCCGCATACCGGCGGGCCGCGTAGCCTTCGCGGTCCGCGCGGACATACGCGGCGGGCGCCAGCGGCGCGGTGGCCCAGCAGTCGCGAATGAAGTCGCGGCTGGCCTGCATGGCGGCGCTGGTGTCGCGCTCGTAGAACACGGCGTGGTAGCAGTCCTGCAGGCGCACGTAGCGCTTGAGCGGGGAACTGAGGCGTTCGAAGAAGCGGCGCTGCGGCGCTTCCTTGACCACGACATCCTTGTCGGCCGCCAGCATCAGCACCGGCACGTCGATGGCGCCGGCGTCGGCGACGATGCGTTCGGCGGTGTCGGCCAGGTCCAGCAGGATCTTCGCCGAGATGCTCTTGGCGATCAGCGGGTCGCGGCCGTAGGCTTCGGCCTCCTCGGCGGAATGGGTCAGCATGCCGGGACGGATGTAGCTGGTGACGAAGAGCTCGGGCTTGAACTTGCGCGCGAAGCGCAGCGCCGGCTTGGCCAGCGGGACGTAGAGCTTGATCTGGAAGGCCGCCGCCGCCATCAGCAGGCCGCGAATGCGCGGCGCGTAGTCGTGCACCCAGGTGGCGGCGACCACCGCACCGACGCTGTTGGCGACCACGATCACGTCTTCGATCGCGATGCCGTGCCGAACCGAGATATGGCGTACGAAGGCGTCGAGATCGCTGACCAGCGTGGCGAAATCGGGCGCATCGCCGCGTGCGCCCGGCGAGTAGCCATGACCGCGCGCGTCATAGGCGAAGGCCCAGTCCTGATGCATGCCGAAGCGTTCGACCAGGGGCGCGATGCGGCCTGAGTGCTCGTGGCCGCGATGCAGGAAGACCAGCGCGCGCGGCGGACGGTCCGCCGGCGTGGATACCGGCTGCCAGGCCCGGAAGAACAGCCGGGTGCCGTCGCTGCCGGTAAAGCCCGACTCGAAGGTGGTCCAGACGCTGGGGTGCTCGATCTTCATGGTACGAATCCTTAAGCGAAACTGCGGAGCAGGCAATACAGCAGGGGGGCGGTGAGGACCAGGCTGTCGACGCGGTCGAGGATGCCGCCGTGGCCGGGGATCAGCTGGGAGAAATCCTTGATCGACAGGTGGCGCTTGGCTTTCGAGAACAGCAGGTCGCCGGCAAAGCCGGCCAGCGACAGCAGCAGGCCGCAGGCCGCCATCGTCGGCACGGGAGCCAACGACAGGTAAATGCCGAGTACCAGGCTGACGCCTTGCGAGACAACGATGCCGCCGGCCAGTCCCTGCCAGGTCTTGTTCGGACTGATGGCCGGCGCGATCCGGTGACGGCCGAACAGCTTGCCGGCGACGAACTGGCCGATGTCGTTCAGTGCGGTGAGGATGAAGAGGTAGAACAGCCAGGCCAATGTAACATGGGGGTCGAAAGGAAGTGCCGGGAATGCGGCCAGCAGGTGCATTGCGGCGCTTGTCGCGAACAGCAGCAGCCAGCTGGTGTTCGAGGCGTCCGGACGGCGCAGGCAGCGCAAGAGCTGGACCAGTACGACGGTAGCGAACAGGATCGGCGCCTGCAGTGGCCACAGCCAGCTTGCGCAGCTGGCCGCCGTTACGACGGCGGCGGCGCCGAGGCGGAACAGCATGCCTTGGCCGCCGTAACAGGCTTGCAGTTCCAGTACCGCGAGCAGGCAGACCAGCCACGCCAGCGCGAACAAGCCGAAGGGATAGCCCAGCAAGGCCAGGCTGACGAGCGGGAAGATCCGCCACCAGGCATTGACCTGATGGCTCAACATGCCAGGCGCCCTGTCGCCTGTCGCCATGCGGACCGATAAGGAGGTCGCCGCGAGAAGGCCGTACAAGGCGCTCATGGCCACGGCGATCCTTGCTCCGGCATCGAAGAATGGAAACATGGCGAACTGATAAATTGCAGTTAAGAAATTATAACTAAATTAACAGTTCGCAATGATTTATTTTTAATTGCACTGTTAGTGGGATTATAGCCACCTCCAATGCAAGCGTATTTACTTACGTGTTTC